>Ga0255779_1002519_pt1 | contig 19381 bp, 19 predicted proteins | sample 011ome_21_FD_179977 | JGI IMG/M metagenome (GOLD analysis project Ga0255779, IMG submission 179977) | Coastal salt marsh microbial communities from the Groves Creek Marsh, Skidaway Island, Georgia - 011508AT metaG (version 2) | ecosystem: Environmental > Aquatic > Marine > Intertidal zone > Salt...
TTTTGATCTAAATATTGTGGAAAATTTGAAGGAGGCGGGATCCATCAAAAATGACACCTACGTCATTTGCAATGGATTTAAGAGAAGTCAGTACATTGACAATATTGCTAAATTGATCAACGGGGGGCATAAAAATTGTGTGCCTATACTCGATAACTACGAGGAGCTTCCACTGTTAACCGGCCAAATCAAAAAGAAGTTTAAGGTAGGTATTCGCATCGCCTCTGAAGAGGAACCCAAATTTGAGTTTTACACCTCGCGTTTGGGCATTGGCTACAGAAATATTTTACCTTTTTATAGACAGCAGATTGAGTCGAATCCACAAGTAGAGCTCAAAATGCTTCACTTTTTCATCAATACCGGTATCAACGATACCGCCTACTACTGGAATGAGCTCCAGAAGTGTATGAAGGTTTATGTCGCTTTGAAAAGGGAGTGCGAAAGTTTGGATAGCCTCAATATTGGAGGAGGTTTTCCGATTAAAAACTCATTGGCATTTGACTATGATTACGCCTACATGGTCGATGAAATCATCAACCAAATCAAAATGGCGTGTGAGGAGGCAGAGATCGATATGCCAAATATATTCACCGAATTCGGTAGCTATACCGTAGGTGAAAGCGGTGGAGCTATCTATCAGGTACTTTATCAAAAGCAACAAAATGACCGAGAAAAGTGGTACATGATTAATTCATCATTTATCACCACATTACCCGATACGTGGGCGATCAACAAGCGATTTATTATGTTGCCGATCAACCGCTGGAACGATGAATACGAGCGGGTTTTGTTGGGAGGATTAACCTGCGATAGCGATGATTACTACAACAGTGAACAGCATATGAATGCCATATATCTGCCCAAGTATAAGTCGGACAAACCCTTGTTTATCGGGTTCTTTAATGTCGGTGCTTATCAAGAAACCATCGGTGGTTATGGCGGGTTGCAACACTGTTTGATCCCAAGCCCCAAACATATATTAATCGACAGGGATGAAGAGGGTAATTTAGTGACCAAATTGTTTAAAGAACAACAAAACGCCGAAGAAATGTTGGCTATATTAGGATATGAAAACAAGTAGAACCTACGCGGGTATTCCAGAAGAGAACGCACAGTTAGAGACGTCAAAAATCGTTTTAATTCCCGTGCCTTACGACGGTACAAGTACCTGGGGTAAGGGAGCGGACAAAGGACCTGAGGCCTTTTTATCCGCTTCTGAGAACATGGAATTATACGATATTGAAACAGAACAAGAGGTGTATAAACAAGGGGTGTTTTTGGCCCCAGCAGTTACCGAAAACAGTTCGCCAGAAGCGATGGTAGACGCCGTTCACGCCTCAGCCAAATCGTACATCAAAAAGAATAAGTTTGTTACGTTATTCGGCGGAGAGCACTCGATTTCCATCGGCAGTATTCGCGCGTTTAACGAATGTTTTGAAAATTTAACCGTGTTGCAAATCGACGCACACGCTGACCTTAGACCCTCGTACGGAGGGACTACTTGCAACCACGCATGTGCGGTGCATGAAGCTAGCCAAACCACCAACTTAATTCAGGTCGGTATCCGTTCTATGGACGCCATAGAGTTGAATTTTATGAACCGTGAAAAAACATTTTTTGCCCATGAAATGGCTGAGGATGATTACTGGGCGGATAAAGTGGTCGACCTCTGTACGGATCATGTTTTTATCACCATTGACTTAGATGCCTTTGATCCATCCATATGCCCAGCTACAGGTACACCTGAGCCAGGAGGGATGTTGTGGTATGAAACCATGAATTTGCTGAAAGAGGTATTTAAGCAAAAAAATGTGGTAGGATTTGATATCGTTGAATTATGCCCGAATGCAGCTTCTAAACCTTCTGAGTTTTTGGCCGCCAAGTTGTACTATAAAATGCTGGCTTACAAGTTTAAAAATGAAGCTGCAGATGAGCCATATGAATCTACATTTGGCACGACACATACCGTAAGAAAATTCAAACCCCACCAAGAAGATGAAGCATAGAGGACCGATTTCAGAGTTTATTACCAAGTACTACCTGCATTTTAATGCGGCCAGTTTAGTGGACGCCGCAAAAGGGTATGAGGCGCAGTTGGAACAAGGGTCCAAAATGTTGGTTTCTCTCGCTGGTGCCATGAGTACAGCGGAGCTTGGAAAGATATTTGCCGAGGTGATTCGTCAAGATAAAGTGCAGATTATTTCATGTACCGGGGCCAACCTGGAGGAGGACATCATGAATTTGGTGGCGCACTCACATTACGAGCGCGTTCCTCACTACAGAGACCTGACACCTCAAGATGAATGGGATTTGTTGGAGCGTGGGCTTAACCGAGTGACGGATACCTGTATACCTGAAGAGGAAGCGTTTAGAAGATTGCAAAAACACATCTACCAAATTTGGAAAGATGCGGAAGATGCTGGTGAGCGATACTTCCCACACGAATTCATGTATAAACTTTTGTTGTCCGGAGTGCTAGAACCTTACTATGAAATTGACCTCCAAAATTCTTGGATGTATGCTGCTGCCCAGAAAAACCTACCGATGGTCGTTCCTGGGTGGGAGGATAGTACTATGGGAAATATATTTGCCTCCTATGTGCTCAAAGGTGAGTTAAAGGCATCGACCATGAAGTCAGGCATTGAGTACATGACCTTTTTGGCAGATTGGTATACCCAAAACTCTGACCGCGGAATTGGATTCTTCCAAATTGGCGGTGGAATAGCGGGAGATTTTCCTATTTGTGTCGTGCCTATGCTCTACCAAGATATGGAGCGTACGGATACCCCGTTCTGGAGTTATTTTTGCCAGATCAGCGACTCGACAACCAGCTACGGATCGTATTCTGGGGCGGTACCCAACGAGAAGATCACTTGGGGTAAATTGGACATCAATACCCCTAAATTTATTATAGAAAGCGATGCTACCATTGTAGCGCCATTAATCTTTGCCTATTTACTAGAGATGTAATATGAAGAATTTGAAGCGTGTCATCATCGATTACAAAAAACTCACCCCTGAGCTCCTAAAACTTTTGGTAGAGACTTACCCAGAAGGGTATGATGATTCTAATGTAGTTACGTTCCGCAACCTCAAAGGTGAGTTGATTGAGGCGGTTGAAGTTTCAACAGAAGACACTAAGTACTTGGTTAAAATCAGCACTTCTTTGGAGAAGTCTATGGCCAATTTTGATGAGGACGATGAAGTGTTTGACACAGATGCAGATGCTGATCCAGAAATTCCTGAAGTAGACGAAGTTGAAGAGGAATAATCCGCCTGTTGATGTAGAACAACTCACCTTACTGGGGAGCGAGGAATGGTGTCAACTCTCCAACCTTCACATACCAGCGATTAAGGTACGTGTAGATTCAGGGGCCAAAACCTCCTCGATTCAAGCCTCAAAAATCAAACCTTTTGTCAAGGATGGGCAAGATTGGGTGAAGTTTGAGGTCAATCCACTACAGGACAATATGACTATTTCTGTGCCCTGTGAAGCGCGGGTCTACAGCCGTAGGATTGTCAAAAGTTCCATTGGGATTGCGGAAGAACGTTTTGTAATCCGAACCCAAGTTGTATTGGGAGGAATGGCTTTTGACATCCAACTGACCTTGGCTAGCAGAGATACGATGGAATATCGTATGCTTTTAGGCCGAGAAGCCTTGGTGGGCCGTTATTTGGTCAATCCAGCCGCCTCATTTAATTTGGGAGATTGTTCTGAGGAAACCCTCAGATTGCATTATAAGTCGTACATCAAAGAGAAGACGGGGTTGCGTATTGCCCTTTTAGCGAGTAATCCTGCATTGTATTCTAACCGCAGAATTATGGAGGCTGGCGAGGCTCGTGGTCACGAAATGGTCTTTCTCAATGTGGAACATTTATACATAAAACTAGATGCCAATTCACCAGAGATTAGGTATCGCGGAGGAAATATTCTCAACGATTTTGACGCGATTATCCCCAGAATAAAACCTTCCGTAACTTTTTACGGGTGCGCTTTGCTGCGCCAGTTCAAACACCTAGGTGTTTACTGTTTAAATTCAGCGGAGTCAATTACCCAATCTAGGGATAAGCTATTTGCCTCACAGCTTTTCTCGGAAAACGACATCCATATACCTACCACGGGTTTTGCCAAGTCTCCGATGGATACTAAAGATTTGATCCGCATGGTAAACGGGGCTCCGCTGATTATCAAATTGTTGGAAAGCACCCAAGGCAAAGGAGTGGTGCTCGCCGAAACCAATAAGGCGGCGGAAAGTGTCATCAATGCATTCAAAAGCGTTAAGACCAATATCTTGGTCCAGGAGTTTATCAAGGAGGCCAATGGTCAGGATATTCGTTGTTTTGTAGTTGGTGGGCGTATTGTCGCTTCTATGCAGCGTCAGGCGGAGCGTGGAGAGTTTCGAGCCAATTTGCACCAAGGAGGTAAAGCTTCTGTGGTCAAGATTACCTCGGAAGAAAAGAAACTCGCTTTAAAGGCGGCCAAGGTGTTTAACTTGGCTGTGGCTGGGGTAGATATCATCCGCTCCAACAAGGGTCCACTGCTCTTGGAAGTGAATTCTTCACCAGGTTTGGAAGGTATTGAGAACGCTACGGGGATTAATGTGGCCAACTCCATGATTGAAGCCATCGAAAAAAACATCAAATACCGACTAGAAGCTTCTTTGGTGTCTGAGTAGCTATTTTAAGTGTGCCAACATAGTGTGGACCATTTGCGATAGGTCGTAGTTGGGTTTCCATCCCCAATCTTCTCTAGCCCATGTATCGTCAATAGATTTGGGCCATGAATCCGCAATTTTTTGCCGCGCGTCAGGTGTATAGCTTATGGAAAATTCGGGAAGGTGTTTTTTGATTTCCTCAGCCAATTCCTCAGGGCTGAATGACATCCCAGCCAGGTTGTAGGCAACGCCTGGTTTGGCGCGAGTCGAGGGCGCATCCATCAGGGCCAAAGTTGCGTCTATGGCATCATCCATGTACATCATGGGTAATGTAGCCTCAGCAGACAGGTAGCAGTTGTACTTTCCATGAGCTAGTGCTTCATAAAAAATAGTTACCGCATAGTCAGTAGTTCCACCTCCAGGAGCTGATTTATAACTGATTAATCCTGGATATCGCAAACTGCGCACATCAACGCCATATTTTTGGTGGTAGTATTGACACCACATTTCTCCGGATAGTTTGGAGATTCCATAAACGGTGGAAGGTTCCATAATCCCCAGTTGAGGGGTATTGACTTTGGGAGAGCTGGGTCCAAATACGGCGATACTTGAAGGCCAAAAAATCCTTTTGATCAATCCATCTTTGCCCAATCTCAACACGTGAAAGAGCGTGTTCATGTTTAATGACCAAGCTAAATCTGGATGTTGTTCTCCTGTAGCGGACAAAATAGCCGCCATCAAATAAACAGTGTCAATTTTTTCTCGAACGATCAGCTCTCTTAAAGCAGACTCATCCAGGGCATCCAACTGCACGAAAGGGCCCTCTTGGTCAGGTGCTTTATTGGGTTTTACATCACTGGCAATTACTTGTTCATTTCCCAGCTTTTTGCGCAAAGCAAGGACAAGTTCTGTACCGATTTGACCATTTGCTCCGAGGATAAGACACTTTTGCGGCATAGTATTTCAACTGTTCACCCAAAGGTAACTTATATTAAAATTTGTACCTTCGAGGCTGTGAAAAAAATAATCGTACTCCTAATTTTTTCTAGTTGGATGGCGGCCTGTCAACGACCTGTTTCCCAGGTGTCACCTGCAACAAGTGCCCCTAAAGTCCTATGGGACTCGATTGAAAAGTTAGCTGACTTGGATACATCACAGGTTATTGTCCAAGACCTATGGCCAGCTTATGTTTCATTTAGAGAGCGATCAGCCTATTTGAGTAAGGCGCCTTCCGATGAAGAATTCAATTTGTTGTTGGATGAGTTGATTGAAAAGCAGTCAACCGCCATGACCGAACTGCCTAATTGGGCACAACAGCCGTCAATTCGGGCGAGGATGAAGGTGGTATACACCTACTTGAATCAAACAAAATCACTGTTTGGATTAAAACAACCCGTACATGCGGAACTCAATGCGCTATTCAGGGGAATCAGAGATGTGGACCAAACACTGATCTTGCTCCGAAATCAAAACAGCGACAGCCTGTTGTTTGTTCAGGATACATTATCCCAAATCCCGCTTCAGGATTAATTCTCCTCAGTCTTTCTTTGTGCCAACGCTTGTTTGCTCAACTGTGCGAGGTTAAAGTTGGGTGATAAAGCTATAGCTTCATCCAACAAGGCGATAGCTTGAGCGACCTCCTCTTTGTTTTTATTAAACGTGGCCAATCCTTTCAAGTACAAAAAGGCAGCTTTCAAGGAAACTTCATAGGGCTCTTGACGTTCGTAGAAGGCGTATTTCATATCCTCGGTAGCTTGAGCTATGCCTTGTTCAATCAGTAAGAGTGCCATGTTATCTTTACCTAGCTGAATGTTGAGGTCTGCCATTTCATAAACTAAATAGGGCGAAGGCTTTCTTTTAGATAGTAAATTGTATTGTGCTAGCGCTCGAGGCAACTGGCCTATGGCCTTTAAAGAAGATGCTTTTACCTGAATGGCCAAATCACTGTCCGTCTCATTTTCTTCAATGCCCAGTGTGTTTAATGCCTGAATATGTTGGTTGTTGCTCGCATACACATAGGCCAATGTATCTCTTCGAAGATTGTCGGGAGACAAAATATTTAAATGCGTTAGAGCGTTGATAATACCTTGAACATCAGACTGTTGGCGCATCGCCTTGTAGTAGGATTCAAAATGTTGGGTTAACTCCTTCTTGGTTTGGGCTTGAAGATTCATCGCCGAAGCGCATAACGCAATCCATAGTAATTTTTTCATAGGAATAATTTTCGGGGGTAAATCTACATTTTTTTACCTTATCCCGTTAAGCCGGCCAAGTCAAAACCTTTGTTTGTCGATTTAGTCAGGTGAATGATGTGCTCATCCACAATGCTAAATCTAATATCGTACACAAAGAAATAGACCACGCCTTCTGGGTCAGATGAATACGAGGTTACCGATTGAAGATGGAATCCAGCTTCTACGAGCGTTCTTTTAAACACTCTTTTTTCTTCTTCACCCTCCAAAAATATACCGAGTATTCGGTGGTTTTTTTGCAGCCTTTGATGAAAATGTTTTACCAGTAGATTTCGATCCCGGTTTTTATAGTTGTTGTAGGAGTTTCTACAGGAATCCCCACAAAATTTTTTATCTGATCGTCCACTGATCGGATGAGCACAATACACACATGTTCTTTTCATTTTTTTCTTTAAAACTAGTCAAGTGCGATGGATGAATGAGTGCTCCCCGTTTATCTGATGTGCTTGAGTGTTTTGTGGAGCCGATTAGGAGGTAGGTGAATTAGTCGGATGTAAATGGTTGTTATACGAGTATTTATCCGCCATAGACATACACTTGTGACCAGAGAAGATCGACTTCTTAATCACCTAAAATGAAAGCCTTATGAAAACACTTAGAAATCATGTCCAACTTATTGGTTTTTTAGGACAGAACCCAGAAATTATCGAATTTGAACATGGAGGAAAATTGGCCAAGTGTTCGTTAGCTACCAACGATTATTACAAAAACGCCCAGGGAGAAAAAGTAGAAGAAACTCAATGGCATCAAATCGTCGCTTGGGGAACAGCCGCCGATATTATGGAAAAATTTGTCAAAAAGGGACAAGAAATTGCTGTGTCTGGAAAACTTACCCACCGAAGTTATGAGGCCTCTGAGGGCGATATCAGGTACATCACTGAGGTTAAAGTCAGTGAGGTTTTGTTGCTTTCCAAGAAGCAAGTGTCTGTTGATCCTTTACCGAAGGATCACTAACTGATCACAGCGCCATCGGATACACCGGGTTTGTCTGGGTTGACAAATACCAATTTCCCTTGTTCGTCTTGGGTTAGTAAGAGCATTCCCTCGCTAACTACACCGCGAAGAGGCCTAGGTTCTAGGTTGAGCAATACAGTGACCCTTTGGCCGATTAGTGACTCTGGAGCGAAGTGTTCAGCGATACCGGACACAATGGTTCGGGTATCTAGTCCTGTCTGTACTTGTAGAACGAGTAATTTATCTGCTTTGGGCATTTTTTCAGCAGCAACTATGGTACCTACCCTTAAATCAAGGGCGCTAAATGTGTCAAAAGTACAGGCTGGTTTCTGGGGCATGATATTTTTTTTAGTCTCCGGTTGGTTTTCTTTTTTTGTGGCATTTAATCGGTCAATCTGCTGTTGAATTTCCTCATCTTCTATGCGTCTAAACAGCAAAACAGGTTCTCCTAATTGATGTCCAGGAACCAGAAGTGGCTGGTCTGAAATTTCATTCCAGCCAATCGCTGGAGAACGCAAGATTGTTTTTAGCTTATCCGCCGTATGTGGAAGTAGTGGAGTGCTGACTACTTGAAGAGTTGCCGCAATTTGCAAGGCAACAAACAAAACAGTTTTGGTTCGTTCAGGGTCTGTTTTTATAGATTTCCAGGGCTCTTCATCAGCCAAATATTTATTGCCCAGTCGAGCTAGCTGCATCAACTCTTGACTTGCAGCTTTGAATTTATAGCGTTCAATGGATGAACCAATTAGTTGAGGATATTGTCGCATTTCCTCCAATACTTGAAGGTCAATTTCGGAAAAGACTCCAGGTGTTGGCACACTACCTTCGTAGTATTTTTGGGTGAGTACTGCTACTCGGTTGATAAAGTTTCCATAGATAGCCAGTAATTCATTGTTGTTTCTGGCTTGAAAATCCTTCCACGTAAAATCGTTGTCTTTAGCTTCTGGGGCATTAGCCGTTAAGGTATAGCGCAAGACATCTTGCTGGTCGGGAAAGTCGTTGAGGTATTCGTGAAGCCAAACAGCCCAGTTTTTTGAGGTGGAAAGCTTTTGACCTTCCAAATTGAGAAATTCATTGGCGGGTACATTTTCAGGTAAAATATACTCCCCATGAGCATGTAACATGGCGGGAAAAATAATGCAGTGGAATACAATATTGTCTTTCCCGATAAAGTGTACCAGTTGGGTGTCCGTTGCTTTCCAGTAGGGGTTCCAGTCCTTGTGGTTTTCCTGTGCCCATTCTTTGGTGGCAGAAATATAGCCTATAGGGGCATCAAACCAAACATACAGCACCTTTCCCTCTGCACCAGAAACCGGTACAGGAATGCCCCAATCGAGGTCGCGAGTGACTGCTCTGGGTTTCAATCCATCGTCAATCCAGGACTTGCATTGACCATAAACATTGGGTTTCCAATCGTTTTTATGCCCTTCTAAGATCCACTGCTTTAAAAAATCAGTATATCTATCTAAGGGAAGATACCAATGCTTGGTTTGTTTTAGTGTCGGGGTTGACCCAGAAATGGTTGACTTTGGCTCAATGAGTTCCGTCGCATTTAAGGAGGTGCCGCAGGACTCACATTGGTCGCCATAAGCTTCAGTATTGCCGCATTTTGGGCAGGTGCCCACTACGTATCGATCAGCTAAAAATTGTTTAGCCTCCGAGTCGTATAGTTGATCTGAGGTTTCTTCGATAAATGCGTTATCGTCGTATAGTTTTTTAAAAAATCCACTGGCCGTTTCGTGGTGTGTGGGTGAAGAAGTCCGGCCATAGTGGTCAAATTCAATGCCAAAGTCCGCAAAAGATTTTTTGATGATGTGGTGGTATTTGTCGATGACTTCTTGAGGGCTAATGCCTTCTTTTTTGGCTTTCATCGATATGGCTACGCCGTGTTCATCACTGCCGCATATAAACAGGGCGTCCGCGCCAATGCCTTTCAGGTATCTGGAGTAAATGTCTGCGGGTACGTAGACACCGGCCAAGTGGCCGATATGAATTGGGCCGTTGGTGTACGGTAGAGCAGCGGTAATGGTGTATCTTGCTGGTTTTTGCCTGGATGTGGCCATATGCGTATTTTGAAGCAAAAATAAGGTTTTATTTGAGATGCAGCAGGAGCCTATTCGCCGCAATTTCTTAAATTTAACCCCCTAACTTTAGTGCTTTTGATCAGTAAGTGGACAGTAGATCGCGTTTATGAAACCGCCCGTATTGAGGAGGTGATCGGAGATTTTGTCCAATTAAAGAAGTCGGGTGCCAACTATAAAGGTTTGAGTCCTTTTACCGACGAGCGAAGCCCGAGTTTTATGGTATCTCCAGTAAAACAGATTTGGAAGGATTTCAGCAGCGGTAAAGGAGGTAATGTAGTGGCTTTTTTGATGGAGCACGAACATTTTACTTATCCTGAAGCGATTAAGTATTTGGCCAAAAAATACGGCATTGACATCGAGGAGACCGAACAAACAGAGCAACAAAAACAAGAAACCGACCTCAAGGAAAGTTTGTTTTTAGTGTCTGAATACGCTCAATCCTATTTTGAAGATACTCTGTGGAATAATCCTTCAGGCCAATCCATTGGTCTCAGCTATTTTCGGGAGCGGGGATTTACGGATGAAACCATCAAGTTGTTTGGCTTGGGATATTGCTTGGATCAATGGGATGGATTTACGCAAGAAGCCTTGAAAAAACAACACAAGATTGAATATCTTGAAGCTACAGGGTTGAGTATTGTGAAAAATCAAGAAGACGGTTCTCAAAAATATTTCGATCGATTTAAAGCCCGGGTGATGTTTCCCATTCACTCGATGAGTGGGCGTGTGCTCGGTTTTGGAGGACGTATTTTAATCTCTGATCCCAAAGCCGCCAAGTACCTAAACTCGCCAGAGAGTGATATTTACCATAAAAGTAAAGTCTTGTATGGCATTTACCACGCGAAACAAGCCATCAGTAAACTAGATGAATGCTATTTGGTGGAGGGTTATACGGATGTTATTCAGTTTCATCAGTGTGGTATCAAAAACACAGTAGCTTCCAGTGGAACTGCCCTAACGGCCGATCAAATCAGGTTGATAGCGCGTTTGACCAATAACATTACCGTTCTTTTTGACGGTGATGCTGCAGGACTCCGGGCGTCATTACGCGGAATTGACTTGATTTTAGCCCAAGGCATGAATGTGCGTGTTTGTGCATTTCCAGATGGTGAAGACCCGGATAGCTTTGCCAAAAGTCACACGGCCTATGAGCTGGAACAATATCTAAAATCAGCTTCAAAAGACTTCATTCAGTTTAAAGCCACCCTTTTGGTGGCTGAAACTCAAGGGGATCCAATCAAGCGGGCGGAGACTATCCGCGATATGGTTCAGAGTATTTCTTTGATTCCTGATCCGATTAAACAAGAGGTGTACATTCAATCTTGTGCCCAAATCATGGAAGTATCTGAGTCTGTTTTGTTTGACACATTGGCTCAGATCGATAAAAAAATGGGCAAATCCACCCCTGTTCGCCATTCAGCCCCCAGAAAATCTTTTGAGGTGGTTAAGCCCAATCCAGAACGGGAACGCAAAGATCAGCTCGAGCTGTTGGAGCAAAAAATCATCGAATTGTTGCTTTTGTATGGCACCCAAGAGGTAGACTTTGACGAATGGATACAATCAGCTCAGCCTGATGGAACTTGGTCCATGGAGCGAAAAAAAATCACCGCTAAGGTTTTTGAAAAAATATTTTTAGATCTGCAAATGGATGAGGTCGAGCTCAGCCACCCAGGATTTAAATCCCTGTACACCACCTTGATTCAAGGGTATCATTCAGATCCAAATTTTGACGCTCAGCGCATGGTCCATCAAATGGATGACTCCTCAGCTCAATTAGTGGCCTATTTGCTGATGGAAGATGAAAAATATCAATTGGATGCTTGGGATAGAAAAGAGATTTATCCCAAAGAAAAGAGGGCTAGTTTAGCTCAGTTAGTCACTGAAACCGTGTTGACCCTGCGCTGTTTTCTGATCGATAAAATCATGGAAAATATCCAACAAACAACTTTGTCGCCAGACACGGATCAAGAGGAAGCGCTTGAGGAGGTGATGAATTATCGACAGTTGTACAACCTGCTTAACCAACATTTAGGCCGGGTCGTTATTGCTCGCTAGCTAACAGTTATCTGTACGAGTTTTACAGCCAGTTTTTTGGGATTTGACACACGGGAATCGGCTCCATTTTGTGCTTGTTGGCCAGGTGATAGCGGGTGTAGATAGCCATTACCTCTTTTTCTCTGCCAGAGAAGTCCTCAGTTTTTTTCCCCATATCGTAGGCTTCCATCGCCCATTCAAGTTCTGGATAGGATGCGCCTATTTGGTCTTCATCAGTTCTGTGATCCCCCCAAAGTCCATCAGTAGGTGGAGCGTCTAGAATATCTTGATGTACGCCAAGTGCTTCAGCTAAAATATATACCTGAGTTTTCACTAAATCAGCAATCGGGCTTAAATCAACGCCACCATCGCCGTATTTGGTGTAAAAGCCTACGCCAAAATCCTCTACCTTATTTCCGGTACCTGCCACAAGATAGCGGTGAAGTCCTGCAAAGTAATAGAGTGTACTCATTCTGAGTCGAGCACGGGTATTGGCTAGGGCCAAAAATTGTAGTTCTGAAGCTTCGTGTTGCGGTAATGTGTTTACCAGCGCATCAAAAACTCCAGTCAGTTCGACGTGGTGCTCGCGTACATTAGGGTAATTTTTTTTGAGCCAATTGATGTGATTTTGGGCTCGGTTAACTTGACTCGCCGCTTGATGAATAGGCATTTCAAGGCACAATACCTCTAAGCCCGTCATGGCGCAAAGTGTTGAAGTCAGCGCTGAATCAATTCCTCCAGAAACACCGATAACAAAACCGCGGTTACCTGATTTAGCGGCATAATCTTTGAGCCATTGTACGATGTGGTCAATCACTTTTTTGGTGTCCATAGTCGGGTGTTTTTTTGTGGAAAGAAGTAACTTAGCAGCGCTCAAAATTAAGTTAAATTAACGAACGCTTCAAGAGAAGACAATGAGTAATCACAGGTATTTTTCCCTCCTTTTGATGGGTATCTTCATGTTGGGCTGCGGCAAAACGCCCCAAGTAGACATTCCTCCTCTGGAACTAGATCAAGTGCGCGTAGCGCGTTTTGATGTGGTTTTCTATCGGGATACCACCCGATCCATCGCTGAACTTCGAGAGGATTTCTCTATTTTTTTGCCAGAGTACACGCCAGATTCTATCTGGCAAGCGAAACGTGTAGACTCTTTAGAACTTGAATTATTTCGCGAAACTGAGCTTGTTTTTGGCGATTTCGCTAACCAAAAGAAAGATCTTGCTCAACTTTTAGCTCGGGTTAAATACCACCTTCCCCAGCGAAAGATACCCCAATTTTACACCTTGATCAGCGAGGTGGATTACAATTATTCGGTGATAGATGCGGACAGCCTAGTGGTTTTGGGGTTGGATAATTTTTTAGGGGCCGAACACCCGTTTTATCAGGGATTACCCACCTATATCAAGCAGACCATGGAGCCATCTCAGTTGATGGTTAAAGTCGCGGCAGCCATAGGGCGCAAAGCCATTGAACAGAGATCAGCTACGTACCTGCTCGATCATATGATTGCTCAAGGGATGGTCTTGCACACGCAAACCTTGTTGTGGCCGGAACAAAATATTCAAGCTCATTTAGGATATAATGCCAGCCAGTGGGATTGGATTCAACAACACGAGGCGGATTTATGGCGCATATTTTTAGACAAAGCCTGGCTATACGCTACGGATCAAAGTTTAAGGATTAATCTATTGATGCCTGGACCATTTTCTAAATTTGGTCTTGACATGGACCGTGAAATTCCGCCGATGGTCGGGAAGTATTTCGGTTGGAAAATTGTTTCTTCCTACGCGGAAAATCATCCTGATTTGAGCCTGGAAGCGATGCTGGCTATGGATGCTCGATCGCTCTTTGAATCATCGGGTTATAAACCTGCTAAATCAAAATAAGTTATGAAAAATGAAGTGGTTCACCAGTCCCATATTACTCTGGAGGTAGGTTTGGATGCGAATAAAGTTCCCGAACAATTGTTTTGGTCAGCACCTGATGGCGGAGTAGAACGTTCAGAAACAAAGGCGTTTTTGTTGTCGGTGTGGGACCACCAAACTAAAGAGTCGTTGCGCATTGATCTTTGGACTAAAGACATGCCTGTAGACGAAATGAAAATCTTTTTTCATCAGACGTTACTGACCATGGCGGATACTTTTTACAAGGCTACCCAGGATGAAAAAATGACGGAGACTATGCGGGATTTCTGCGCATATTTTGCAGAAAAATTAGACCTAACCAAGTGACAGGTTATCTTTTTTGGGCGTAAAACGATTTGTTGATATCGTCTATGTAGGCGAGTAAATCTTCTCTGCCCTGATGGGCCGCTGAGGAAGTAACAAAATGCTGTGGCATAGATTCCCAGCCATCTTCTAGTAATTTTTTTTCGTAATCCAGTACTTGTCTGGTGATTACTTGAGGGCCTATCTTATCTGCCTTGGTGAAGATGATGCAAAACGGAATCTCCGAGGTTCCCATCCAGCGCATAAACTCTAGGTCTATTTTTTGTGCTTCTAATCGGATGTCTACCAAAACGAAAGCACACATCAGCTGGGTGCGTTCCAAGAAGTAGTTTGTGATGTATTTTTGGAAGGTTTTTTTGGCAGTTTTGGATACACGGGCATAGCCATATCCTGGTAAATCTACCAAAAACCAGTTTTGATTGATTTTAAAGTGATTGATGTGCTGTGTTTTTCCTGGTCTTCCCGAAGTTTTTGCTAAGCCTTTGCGCTGCACCAACATGTTGATCAGTGAGGATTTGCCCACGTTAGAGCGTCCGATAAACGCGTATTCAGGTAGAGGCTCAGCAGGACACTGCGCCACCTTGGCATTGCTCATGACAAAGTCAGCACTCGTGATTTTCATGAAACAAGGTTAAAATGAACGGCTTTGAAGCCAAAGGTCTAGCAGGCGGTTGAATTCCTCTGGATGCTCCATCATGGGTGCGTGTCCACACTTGTCGATCCAAAATAACTCGGCATTAGGCATCAAGCGCTCAAATTCCTCGGCAACATTGGGCGGTGTGACCTTGTCGTTTTTACCCCAAATGATGCAGGTAGGCATCAACATTTTCGGAAGATCTTGAGCCATATTGTGGCGGATAGCACTTTTAGCAATCGCTAAAGTTTTCACCAATTTCATGCGGTCGTTAACCGTTGCGTAGACATCGTCTACAATCTCTTTAGTGGCTACTGCTGGGTCATAAAACACGTCTTGTGCTTTCTGTTTGATGAATTCATAATCACCTCTTTTGGGATAACTATCGCCCATAGCGCTTTCGTATAAACCAGAACTTCCAGTGATCACTAGGCCTTTGACCATGCTTGGATGCATCTTTGAAAAAAGAAGACCAATGTGTCCTCCTAGGGAATTTCCGATTAAAATCACATCCGTCAGCCCTTTGTGGGTGAGAAATCCTTTCAAGTACGTGGCAAAGCTTTTAACCGTAGTTTTTAGCAGTGGCATGTCGTAGATCGGCAGTTCAGGGATGATTACCTGATACCCTTTTGGCGGGAAAAAATCAGTGACTCCTTGAAAATTGCTTAACCCACCCATCAGACCGTGAAGGATCACTAAAGGCTGTCCCGTTCCAATTTCTAAGTAGGTGTATTTTCCGTCTTTGATCAGTTGATCTTTCATGTGGTTGTTTCAAGCATTCGGGCAAATATAGTTATTCATCACTACAAAACACATTTGAACGCAAGCGCGTTACTGGTTGGCTGATTCGATTCAAAAAAAGCTGAGGTGTAGTAGACTTATTTAACAAACCGTGATTCGGTATAAAGTCTTGTGTGGTGGGTGATTGTCGTTTGTCAGGCCAAAACTTATCAACAATGTGGTAAAAAGTGGTAAAATGTGGGAAAATTCGTCTTATTTTTGAAACATTAACCTATAGATAAGTTTTTGTGGTTCACCTCATTGGCTCATATGAATGCAAAGCAGACAGCAAGGGACGCGTTATGGTTCCTGCTGCTTTAAAAAAACAACTGGCGGCAACTGGAGGTCAGGAGTTTATTTTGAAGCGCGCTGTATTTCAGCCGTGTTTGGAACTCTATCCTATGGGAGAATGGCAGGTGCTGATGGAAAAGATGAATCGAAAAAATCGATTCAAGCAGAAAAACAATGATTTTATCCGCAGGTTTACCGCCGGTGTTAAGGTGGTGGATATCGATGCGGTAGGTCGTCTGCTCATCCCCAAAAATTTAATGGGTATTGCTCAAATCGACAAAGAGGTCGTGCTCAGTTGTGCGATCAACATAGTTGAAATCTGGGACAAAACCCTATACGAGCAGGCGCTAAGCGAGGCAGCTCTGGATTTTGCACAATTGGCAGAAGAAGTAATGGGAGATGACGATGACCAGCTATCATAATCCAGTTTTGCTCGAAGAGTCCTTGGCAGGGCTTAATATCCACCCAGATGGCGTGTATGTGGATGCTACTTTTGGCGGTGGAGGGCACAGTCGCGCTATTTTGGAGCGACTTTCCGAACGAGGAAAATTATATGCCTTCGATCAAGATGAGGCAGCCTGGCACAATGAGATTGACGATCCGAGATTTGTCTTGATTCGTGAAAATTTCCAGTTTATGCAACAGTTTTTGAGGTTCCACGGTCAAAAACAAGTTGATGGTATTTTGGCTGATCTTGGAGTATCCTCTCATCAGTTTGATCAGGCAGAGCGAGGTTTTTCCACGCGATTTGAAGGTGTCTTGGACATGCGGATGAATCAAAAGCAGTCGCTTACTGCTCGTGAAGTAGTCAACCGATACGGGGAAGAGGAGCTCGCTCGAATATTTCATCTCTACGGTGAACTGCGCCCTTCCAGGGCTATGGCCAAGGCGATTGTCGATGCTCGTTCCGCCTCACCCATAGAGACGACCACGGCGCTTAATCAAGTGCTAAAACCGTTTTTAAATGGTTATTACGATCACAAAATATTGGCTCAAGTATATCAAGCAATCCGTATTGAGGTCAATGCAGAGATGCAGGTGATTGAGTCCTTACTGTCTCAAGTGCCTTCGATCTTAAAACCGCATGGGCGTTTGGTTGTCATAGCTTACCATTCATTGGAAGACCGTTTGGTGAAAAATTTTATCCGAGCCGGTCGTTTTTCAGGTGAGCCTGAAAAAGACATGTACGGAAATACGGACGTTCCCTTAAAAAAGGTGGGTGGCTTGGTGGTGCCTTCGCCCGCAGAAATATCGCGTAACAACAGAGCCCGTTCTGCAAAAATGAGGATGGCTGAAAAAAAATGATATGAAGAAACACCTAAAATCATTGCTTCAAGGATCGTTTCTGATCAATGAAGACGCCCCCAAACACTGGCGAATGATTTTGTATCTCTTTTTTTTAGCTGGGTTGATGATTCTTTCTGCTCACCGCGCAGAAAGCAAAGTCTATGAGATAGCTCGCGTCAACGAAGAGGTTCAGGCCTTGAGAAACACCTACGCCAGTGTCCGTGCTCGTCTGCAGCAGCAGCGACTCGAATCAACGATCAGAAAACAGGTGGAAGGGATTGGTTTGATGCCGCCCCAGTCGCCACCGACCAAAATAATTGTTCAAACAACTAAGTAACTATGGCACTCACGGAGAAAAACCTCTTGAGAAAACTGTACCTCATCGCTTTTTTACTTGCGATTTTTGGGGTGGCCGTGGTGGTGCGCATGTTTAAAATCCATTTTGTTGAGGGTCCTCAGCTGCGTGCAGAAGCTGCTGAACGCACGGAACGCATGTTTACGATTGAGCCCAACAAAGGAAGTTTGTTTTCTCATGACGGCAGTTTATTGGCCACATCAGTCACCCAGTATGAGGTGCGTTGGGATGCGGTTTCTGTAAAATCCAAGGATTTTGAGGCCTTGGTCAAGCCGCTGTCTGATTCTCTATCGGTAATGCTCGGCAAGCCCTCGGCTTATTACGAGCAGTATTTGCGCCAAGCCAAAGCCAAGGACAATCGCTATACCATGATCGCCTCCAAATTGGATTACATCGATTTTAAGCGTATCGAGTCATTTCCACTTTTTAGCAAAGGCCCGTTCAAGGGAGGATTTATCAGTGTCCAAAAAACAGTGCGTGACCATCCTCTAGGAGAGATTGCCAAACGAATGGTCGGTTATGAAAAGGTGGACGAAAACGGGAAACTCAGGAGCATTGGCCTAGAAGGTGCGTTTAGTAAGTACCTCAATGGCGTAGCTGGGAAAAGATTAAAACAGCGCATCGCTAAAGGTCAGTGGAAACCTGTAGGGATGAATAACACCGTGGAGCCCCAAGATGGGTATGATGTAGTTTCTACGATTGATGTGGGCATCCAAGATATTGCCCACCACGCTTTACTGACTCAATTGGAAAAGTACAAAGCAGACCACGGCACCGTGGTGGTTATGGAGGTGGCCACAGGAGAAATCAAAGCCATGTCCAATTTAGGAGTCAATGCGGAAGGTCAATATTACGAGCGTCTCAATTATGCGGTTTCTGAATCCCACGAGCCAGGATCTACCTTTAAGGTTATGTCCTTGGTGGCCGCTTTGGAGGATAAATACGTGGACACCAACAGTATCGTCGATACCCAAAGCGGATTGTATAAGGTATACAATGGAATGGTACGCGATTCGCACAAGGGAGGCTATGGGAAAATCACCGTTTCTAAGGCCTTGATGGTTTCTTCAAATACCGCATTTGCCAAAATTATCAACGAGAACTATCGGGACAACCCCAAAAAGTTTGTCAACCGCTTGCGCAACATGAACTTGCACCAGCCTCTAGACCTTCCTATTGCGGGAGAGGGATTACCGGTGATTAGGTATCCAGGCGATAAGGGGTGGTCTGGGCTTTCATTGGCCTGGATGGCCTATGGGTATGAAGTGTCGCTTACCCCCTTGCAGACCCTTACGTTTTACAACGCCATCGCCAATAACGGGGAGATGGTACGCCCTAGATTGATTAAAGAAATCCGCTCCTGGGATAAGGTGATTCAGCGTTTTGACAAAGAAGTGATCAACCCATCCATATGCTCTGAGGAGACTTTGGGCAAGGTGAGGCAAATCCTTTCGGACATCGTCAACAAAAAGGGGGGGACAGGTCGCGGTTTATACGATCCTAATTTTTCCATGGCGGGCAAAACAGGAACCACCCAGAAAAACTATGCTTCCGGAGATAAGGACAAGCTTAAGTACATCTCCACGTTTTCCGGATATTTTCCCGCAGACAACCCAAAGTATTCTTGTATTGTGGTCATTCACGAACCCGATAAAGGGATCGGGTATTACGGTGCAGACGTTTCGGGACCTGTATTTAAAGCCATTGCCCAAAAAATATACACCTCCAACCACAATGCACAGTGGGTGGATGCTGAGTGGAAACCCAGCGCCAAGATTAAGGAGCAAAAGGTTTCTTATGAAGTATTGGCCAAAAGCCCCCTATTGG
>Ga0255779_1002533_pt1 | contig 19284 bp, 14 predicted proteins | sample 011ome_21_FD_179977 | JGI IMG/M metagenome (GOLD analysis project Ga0255779, IMG submission 179977) | Coastal salt marsh microbial communities from the Groves Creek Marsh, Skidaway Island, Georgia - 011508AT metaG (version 2) | ecosystem: Environmental > Aquatic > Marine > Intertidal zone > Salt...
GCCGTATTGGTCGGTTGATATTCGGATATGACTTCATCCCTTAACGCTTCAAACTGCCCTGCCTGATGTGGACGCGAATCGCTGCTCTGCTCATCCGGCAACGCTTGCTTTTGTTGCTTCTTCTCGGTCTGGGCACGGTGTTTATGGGGACTCAAATCCCCAACGTGCGGTTGCAATACCAGTTCGGAGGACTGCTGCCCAAAACCGACTCAACCGCCATTGCATACGAGCATTTTAAAACGGTTTTCGGCACCGAAGGCAATGTCATGTTGCTCGGAGCGGATATCGCACCCCTTCGCACCCCCGAAGGGCTGAAAGCCTGGGATGATTTGGCGGAGACCATCCGCACCATGGATGTGCGGCGAGATACGACCGATGATGGAGTGGACAACCCGGTTCCCCTTCAGTTAATCGACAGCGTTTTCTGTTTCACTCGAGCATTCGACGTCGAAAAGGACACGACCGAAAGGCGCTTTGTGATGGTCCCGTTGCTGTCGCGGAGTGATTTTCTCAGTACTCCGGGGGATTCCGTAACGAACAAATTCTTTGATCGGCTTTTTGAGCTGCCTTTTTATGAAGGCTTGCTCTACAATTCTGAACGCGACGCCACCCTGATGACGGTTTTCATGAATCCGGAATTATTCGATTCGGACCGCCGGGGCACCATCGTCGAGGACGTCACGGCCATCGCGGATGACTGGAGTGAGCAACACGGGATCAAATTGGCCCTCAGCGGCTTGCCTTTCATTCGCGTGGAAATGACCAACAAGGTGAAGGACGAAATAGGTTACTTCATTGGCGCAGCATTTTTGGTCACGGCGCTGCTTTTGTTCTTGTTTTTCCGAAATCCCATCGTCATGGGGGTGAGCATGGTCGTGGTGGCCATCGGAGTGGTGTGGTCGGTCGGAAGCATTGTTTTATTGGATTACGAGCTCAATTTGATGACGAGCTTGATCCCGCCGCTGATGATTGTCATCGGAGTGCCCAATTGCATTTACCTGATCAATAAATACCACGCCGAGTATAAGCGCCACGGGAACAAAGCCATGGCGCTTCAGCGGATGATTGTCAAGGTGGGAAATGCGACGTTGCTCACGAATTTCACGACGGCGCTGGGATTTGCCACATTCATCTTCACCCACAGTGATATCTTGAAGGAGTTTGGCGTGGTCACGGCGCTCAATATCATGGGGATGTTCATCATTTCCATCATCGTGATTCCTGCACTGATGACGTGGTTGCCAGCGCCTCAAATGAAGCATACGCGTCACTTAGACCGAAGGTGGATGTTCACGTTTGTCAATCGGTTGGTTTTCATTGTTCAAAATCACCGACCTAAGGTGTACACCGGAGCTGCGTTGGTGCTGCTGTTTAGCTTCTCGGGTTTGCTGCAAATGAAGACCACGGGCAACATTGTGGATGACATTCCCGATCGCGATCGGGTCATCATGGATTTGCAGTGGGTGGAATCGCGGTTTGGCGGTTCGATGCCATTTGAAATCATGATCGACACGGGCAAACCCGGTGGCGCCACGAACAACGCCATTCTTCAGCGGATCGAGAAGTTACAGAATTTGCTGAGCGAATACCCCGAGTTCAGCCGGTCGGTGAGTGCTGCGGATGCGACCAAGTTTGCATTTCAAGCGTTCAAAAATGGTCACCCTAAAAATTACCGGTTGCCGCGGTTGGGGATGGAGAAGACCCAATTCGGTCCTTGGGTCCGTGGTACGGCTGATGCCGCTGCCGAGTCTTCCATGGCCGAAGGCGTCTTGGCGAATTTCTACGACTCCACTCAAAGCATTACCCGCGTGAGCGTGCAAATGGCGGACGTGGGCACCCTCGAGATGGGGGCGCTTTTGGATGAAGTTACTCCCCGGGTAGACAGCATTTTCCCGCCCAAGTCGTTTGACTTGATCATGACGGGAACCAGCGTGACATTCCTGGAAGGAACCACGTACATGGTGAAGAATTTGGGGATCTCCATCGCGCTCGCCATCTGTGTCATTGCCATCATGATGGCGATGCTTTTCAAATCCGCTCGGATGGTGGCCATTGCGCTGGTGCCGAATTTGTTCCCGTTGTTATTCACCGCTGGGTTCATGGGCTGGCTTGGCATTCCCATCAAGCCCTCGACCGTTTTGGTATTCAGCATTGCTTTTGGGATTTCGGTGGATGACACCATTCACTTTTTGGCCAAATACCGCCAGGAGTTGAATTTGAAAGGGTGGAATATTCGGGATGCCGTCATGCTTGCTTTGAAGGAAACGGGGGTGAGCATGATGTACACAAGCGTCGTTTTGTTTTTCGGCTTTCTGATGTTTGCTTTGTCTACGTTCGAAGGGACGAGGTTCTTGGGTATTTTGGTTTCCATTACCCTCGCGGTAGCGATGACGACCAATTTGCTGCTGTTGCCATCCTTGCTGCTTGAATTCGAGAAAATCTTGACGACGAAATCGTTCTCAGAGCCATTTTTCTCGATTTTGGACGAAGAAGAGGATATCGAGTTGGAGGAGTTGGAAATCCAACAGGGGTTGTCGCCGGGGCGAGGGGAGGAACAGCATGAAGGCCTCCGGAATCAACGTCATTCGTAATCGACGCTACGCAAAATAATACCTAGACGCATGAAAGGAATCATACTTGCAGGAGGATCGGGAACCCGATTGTGGCCGCTGACCAAAGCCTTGTCCAAGCAATTGATGCCCATTTACGATAAGCCGATGATCTATTATCCGCTTTCCACGTTGATGTTGAGCGGCATCCGAGAAATCTTGATCATCAGCACGCCAACTGATTTGCCCGGGTTCAAGCGACTGTTGGGAGACGGGTCGGCCATCGGGTGTGATTTGACCTACGCGGAACAACCCGAACCCAACGGTTTGGCGCAAGCGTTTGTGATTGGCGCGGATTTCATTGGCCACGATAAGGTGGCGCTCGTTCTTGGGGATAACATCTTTTACGGCAAGAGTTTTGGTCGGCAATTGCGAGCCAATACCGATCCTGACGGAGCCATTGTGTATGCGTATTATGTCAATGATCCAGAACGATACGGCGTTGTCACGTTTGATGCCAATGACCGTGCTGTGAGCATTGTTGAGAAGCCTCAGAATCCACCCTCAAACTACGCGGTGCCAGGGCTCTATTTCTACGATAACAACGTGGTCAATATCGCCGCCAACCTGAAGCCCAGCGCCCGAGGCGAATATGAAATCACGGATGTCAACAAGGCCTACTTGGATGCGGGCAAGCTCTTCGTTTCCAAAATGGACCGCGGCATGGCCTGGCTCGACACGGGGACCCACGAATCCCTCATGCAAGCTTCGCAATACGTCCAAGTCATCGAGGAAAGGCAAGGCCTCAAGATCGGGTGCATTGAAGAAATCGCTTGGCGCATGGGCTACATCAGCGACGCCCAGTTGGAGACCGTTGCCGAGCCGCTGCGCAAGTCCGGCTACGGCGACTACTTACTCGAGCAACTGAAGCGCGGACACGGAACGTTTTAAATCGCGGTCTCTCCATGACACACCCCAACCTCTCGCGTTTGAAATCTGCCGTAGACGGTGCGGTCCAGGAATTCTTGAATCGATGGCCGGTCGCTTCGGGAGACGGTTTATACGAACCCGTGCACTACCTCATGGCCCTAGGCGGAAAGCGGCTCCGGGCGGTTCTCGCACTATCTGCAGCGGAAGCAGAAGGTCACGACGCCAACGCTGCGATGCCCGTGGCACTTGGCGTGGAGCTCTTCCACAATTTCACGTTGATGCATGACGACATCATGGATCAAGCGCCGAAGCGCAGGGGTCAGGATACGGTACACATCAAGTGGAATGAAAACGCGGGAATTCTTTCGGGAGATGCGATGTATACGTTGGCGCACGTAGCATTGAGTGAGTTGGATTCGAGGGTGTTGCCCGAAGCACTTAAGATGTTCAACCAAACGGCGCTGGAAGTATGCCTGGGTCAACAATCCGATATGGCATTCGAATCGCGCACGGACGTCGCCGTTGACGCGTATTTGGAAATGATTCGGCTGAAAACCTCGGTGCTGGTTGCGGCTTCATTGGCCATGGGAGCTATTGCAGTCGGAGCTTCTCCGCAGCGCGTCAAAATTTGGTATGAGCTCGGGGAGCACCTGGGCATGGCATTCCAAATGCAGGACGATTTGCTCGATGCGTTCGGGGATGAGGCGATGGGCAAACAGATTGGGGGGGATATCCTCGCAGACAAAAAGACATTTTTGAGGCTGTACACTTGGCAAAATGGGGGAGCGGCAGCGCGGGATGTGTTCGCTCGGTGGGACGGCAAGCGTGGCAACAGCAATGAAAAAATCAATGAGGTGCGCTCTGCCATGAAAGCGGCGGGAGCGGAAGAAGCTGCCAAAAACGAAATGGCCGCCCATGTCGGACGTGCAATGGCATGTGCGCAAAAGCTGGAACTCGCTGAGCCGCACATGGAATGGTTCGAATTTTTGGCGGGACTCGTCACGGACCGAACTTCATGAACGATTCGGATGCATTGGCGCACTGGTTGGGAGAACGCCAATTCCCGGCCGAGCGATCCATGGAGGAATTCAGGTCGGCAGTTCGAGCTCAACTCATCAAAGACTTTCAATGGGACCGAGAGCGTGTCGAGGCCGCGCGCATCGAACTGGTGCAATTGCTGAAAGATGAGATAGAATGGGGGATGGAGCGGGATGCGACGGCTCTATTTGCGTCGTTTTATCGATTGGATTTGGGTGAAAAAGTCATCCGGGAAGTGCTTGATTCGCACGAACGCCCGGAGGCTTATGGCATCTTGGCGGAGCGGTCGCTGGAGCGAGCAGCGATGAAAGTTTGGATGCGATGGACGTTCGGTGCCTTAACGACTTCGTCTGGGGCTTCGCGTTGAACGGGCGCGGGTGTATCTTTGTCCCTCGAATTTACGTATTGTCCGCATGGACCCTTTAGACTTCATCAGCCAAGCTGAGCCCCAAGCACTCGAAACCCTGTACCAACAGTACCGAGCAAACCCCGAATCCGTTGACGCGAGTTGGCGGCTTTTTTTTAAGGGATTCGACCTGGCCACCGCCTCGTATGGGGAAGATGCGGCCTCGCCACAAACCCAGAAGGAATTCCAGGTCATCGGCTTGATTCACGCATACCGCGAGCGCGGCCATTTATTCACGAAGACCAATCCGGTTCGCACGCGCAGGACGTATGCGCCAGATTTGAGCTTGGAAAATTTTGGTTTATCTGCTGCGGATTTGCAAACCGTTTTCCAGGCCGGCACGGAAGTCGGTATCGGTCCCGCGACGCTGAAGGACATCATCCATCATTTGGAGGAAACTTACTGCCACAGCATCGGGATCGAATACATGATGATCCAGGATGTAGAGCGCAAGGCGTGGATCATGGAGCATATCGAATTGGCCAATCGCCCGCGTTTGGACGTGGCGGACCGGGTGCAGATCCTCAAAAAATTGGCTCAAGCAACCCTATTCGAAGAGTTCCTGCAAAAGAAATTCGTGGGTCAAAAGCGCTTCTCCCTTGAGGGCGGTGAGACCCTGATTGCCGCATTGGATTCGCTTATTGAGGAAGGAACGAAGCAAGGAGTGCAGGAGGTGTTCATCGGCATGGCGCACCGTGGAAGGTTGTCCACGCTTGCGCACATTTTGGGCAAACCGTACGAAGAAATTTTCTGCGAATTCGAAGGGAAAGCTTACGACGCGGACGGCGAATTTGATGGAGACGTGAAATACCACCTCGGCTATTCGCGCACACTGAAGGCAGACAGCGGCGAAAAAGTCGCGATTTCCTTGGCGCCGAACCCGTCGCATTTGGAAGCGGTTGGTCCGGTGGTGGAAGGGCTTGCGCGTGCTCGAATTGATGCGTTGGACGGCAATGAAGCAGCTGTCTTGCCCATTTTGATTCACGGGGACGCAGCGATTTCCGGCCAAGGCGTAGTCTACGAGGTGGCTCAAATGGCTCAGCTTGACGGATACCGAACCGGCGGTACGGTGCACGTGGTCGTGAACAACCAAGTGGGCTTCACCACAAACTACCTCGACGGGCGCAGCTCGATTTATTGCACGGACGTGGGGAAGGTGACGCAATCATTGGTTTTTCATGTCAATGCCGACGACGCGGAAGCCGTGGTGCAGGTGATGCGCATTGCACTGGCTTACCGCCAACGCTGGCACCGTGACGTGTACATCGATTTGCTGGGTTACCGCAAGTATGGACACAACGAAGGGGATGAACCCATGTTCACCCAACCTCAGCTTTACAAGGCCATTTCGAAGCACGATAATCCGATGAAGATCTACACGGATCGTCTGATTTCGGATGGTTCTATGGCCGAAGCAGAAGTGATGGAAGTCCGTGACGGTTTGCTCGCATTGATGGAGGCCGCATTTGAAAAGGCGCAAAAGAAGAAAACGGCAAGTGTCGAAGACTTCTTAAGTGATGTATGGAAGTCATACAAGCCTGCGGATGAGAAGACATTGCAGGATACCCCGAAAACGGCGGTACCAAAAAAACGCCTACAAGAATTGGCCGTGGCCATGTCGACTTTGCCCGAGGGGAAAACGTACTACCGAAAGGTCGAGCGTTTGATGCGGGATCGGTTGAAAATGGTGGAAGAGGATCGTTTGGATTGGGCCATGGGAGAATTATTGGCTTACGCATCCTTGCTCACCGAAGGGCATCCGGTCCGAATCAGTGGGCAGGATGTCGAGCGCGGTACGTTTTCTCATCGCCATGCGGTGGTCAAAACAGAAGACAGCGAGGAGGAGATCATTCCGCTGAATTTGCTTGAAAACGACCAAGCGAACTTGACGATTTTTAATTCCTTGTTGAGCGAATATGCCGTTGCCGGTTTCGACTACGGATATGCCTTTGCCACTCCGAATGGTTTGACCATCTGGGAAGCGCAATTCGGGGATTTCAACAACGGCGCACAAATTCTGTTCGATCAGTTTCTCAGCGCCGCTGAAGACAAATGGCGCACGATGAACGGACTCACGTTGTTGTTGCCTCACGGTTACGAAGGCATGGGGTCTGAGCACAGCTCCGGTCGCATGGAGCGTTTCCTTCAGTTGGGAAGCGGTGACAATTTCTTCGTGTGCAACATCACAGAACCGGCGAATTATTTCCATCTGTTGCGCCGTCAAGTGAAGTTCGGATTCCGCAAGCCGCTCGTCGTCTTCACGCCCAAAAAGTTGCTGCGTTACCCGAAAGCGGTATCGAGCTTGGACGCGATGGCCAAAGGCGGGTTCCAAAAAGTGATTGATGATCCGCGAATGAGCCCAGCAAAGGCGGCGAAAGCTGTGAACACCGTTGTGCTTTGCAGCGGTAAGATTTATTACGATTTGCTGGAGCGACTTGAAGAGCATCCTGCCGACAACATCGCGTTCGTCCGAGTGGAACAGATTCATCCCCTTCCGGAGCAGGAATTGGCTGGTGTAGTCAAGCGCTATGGAACGGATGCGAATTACATCTGGGTCCAAGAAGAGCCCCAAAACATGGGAGCGTGGTCCTTCATGTTACAGCATTTCACCCAAGTGCCACTGAGTGTAATCTCGCGCAGCATCAGTGCGAGCCCGGCTTCCGGAAGCTCAGAAATACACGCCCGTCGTCATGCGGCCATCCTGGATGAGGTTTTCGCTCATGCGGATGGTACACACTGAATTGGTGAAGAAATCCCGCATGGGTAGAAAAAACTTCTCGTGCTTCCTTCGTTACTTGCAAGTCAAAGCAGAATTATCCACATTCCTTTAGCCCTCTGAAGATGTCCCAACTTGAAATGAAAGTCCCCAGTCCCGGGGAGTCCATCAGCGAAGTTGAAATTGCTACCTGGCTCGTGTCGGATGGTGATTATGTTGAGAAAGACCAAGCCATTGCCGAGGTTGATTCGGACAAAGCGACTTTGGAGCTTCCAGCTGAAGCTTCCGGCATCATCACGCTAAAAGCAGCAGAAGGAGACACGGTGGAAGTAGGTGCGGTTTGTTGCCTGATTGATACGTCAGCAAAGGCGCCGAAAAATACCAAGCCCAAAGCGGCGGCTCCAGCTCCAGCCCCTGTGGCGGCTCCAGCTCCAGCTCCAGCCCCTGCAGCGAAGCAAGCGGACCATGCCGCTGGTCATCCATCACCGGCAGCAAAAAAGTTGATGGCCGATAATGGAATCAAACCGGGTCAAGTAACCGGAACGGGCCGCGATGGTCGGGTGATGAAACAGGACGTGCTTCAGGCATTGGCCGGTGGCTTTGACGGAAGCGCTTCACAAGGTTGGGGCGGTACACGGGAGGTGCGACGGGAAAAAATGTCCATGCTGCGCCGCAAAGTGGCTGAGCGATTGGTGGGAGTGAAAAACGAGACGGCCATGTTGACGACCTTCAACGAAATCGACATGAAGCCTGTCATGGATCTCCGCGCCGAGTATAAGGATGCGTTTCGCGAAGCACATGGTGTGGGATTGGGTTTTATGAGCTTTTTCACGAAAGCCGTAACGCATGCCATCTCCCAATTCCCTGCAGTGAATGGAATGATCGACGGCAAGGAAATCATCTTGCCTGAGTATGCGGACATCGGCATTGCGGTAAGTTCACCAAAGGGTTTGATGGTTCCCGTTTTGCGGAATGCGGAGACCATGAGTTTGGCTCAAATCGAGGCTGAAATAAAGCGTTTGGCCATCCGTGCGCGTGATGGGGAATTGGGTATCGAAGAAATGCAAGGTGGCACGTTCACCATCACCAACGGCGGTGTCTTTGGCTCCATGTTGTCTACGCCCATCATCAATCCGCCACAAAGCGCAATCTTGGGAATGCACAACATTGTAGAGCGACCTGTTGCTGTGAACGGTAAGGTGGAGGTTCGCCCGATAATGTATGTCGCGTTGAGCTATGACCACCGAATCATCGATGGGAAAGAGAGTGTCGGTTTTCTCTACGCCATCAAGGAAATGATCGAACAACCCGAGCGGTTGTTGTTCACAGGTAAGCGCCCGGAAGAGGTCCTGCTGGGTCTGTAAACCCTCAGGCAGAAAAAACCCCGCGCCAAAAGCACGGGGTTTCCAGGTTTGATTGTTTTGCGGGCTTCGCTGACGGCCATGAAAAAACCCATTGTGGCGTCAATACGCAACACAATGGGCTCCAATGATCATTCTAAACAAAGCACGTACAAATATAGCTTAAAAGAGGGTATAAACATAATAAATATCTATATTTAATAGATTAAATCAATATAAAACGCGATTAACGTAACACGGTGAAACGCTCTGCATCGAGCCGTAAAAGGATGAAAACCAACAAGGTGAATCCCAATAGCGAAGACCCTCCTGCGCTCATGAAAGGCAGGGGAATTCCGATGACCGGTGCGAGTCCGAGCACCATGCCAATGTTGATGAGCACGTGCATAAACAGAATGCTTGCCACGGCGTAAGCATAAATTCGGGTGAAGTCGCTTCGCTGCCGTTCGGCCAACATGAGGATACGTGCGAGAAGCAGGAAGAACAGGAACAAGACCACGCTCGATCCGATGAATCCCCACTCTTCTCCTACCGTGCAGAAAATGAAGTCAGTTTCTTGCTCTGGGACGAAACCGTAAGCCGTCATCGGGCCTTGCAAATATCCTTTACCCGTGAGCCCACCTGAGCTGATCGCAGCTTTGGCATGTCGAATATTGTAATCTGCATCGGGGTTTCCGACATCGATACCGAAGAGGACGTAGATGCGATCCTTCTGATGGGGCTTCAAGACATTTTCCAGGCCTACATTCAGCGAAGCACTCAAGGCCAAACCTGCGATGAAGGAAAAGAGCACGCCGCGTCGAACCCGCTTCCTTTTTCTTGGCAGGACCCACATGGGGATCATGAACCATACCACGCTCCCCAACCCGCTCAGAACAAGCCAAAACCAGCCGATAGCAGAATGATCGCCAATGAAGGGATACGCACTGGTGCTCGCCCCGGTCAGGATGGTGGCGATCGTAATAAGCAGGGCGCAGAACACCGCGATCAGGACGTTGCCCGAAAGGCCTTCCCGATAAAACACGAAAATCAAACCACCAAAGACCAAAACCGTTCCCGCATCGGGTTGCAAGAGGATCAATCCCGCAGGCAGGGCGACAACGAGCAACGCCTTCACGAGGTTGTTTCGGTTGCTGATTCGTTCCGTGCTTCGACTCAGCAGCCAGGCCAGCATCAGGGCTGTACCGGTTTTGGAAAATTCTGAAGGCTGGATTCCTACGCTGCCGAAAGTGAACCATGATTTGGCCCCTCCTATGGTGCGTCCCACGGCCAGCACGGCCAGAAGCAACAGCAAATTCACGCCGTAGTTGATGATGGAAGTACGAATGAAAAACTCACCTTCAACCACCAGAATCATCGCGGCCAATAGCAGTGCTGTAACAACCCAGATGATTTGTTTCCCTTGTTTCCCCCCCCAATCAAACCACTCCACAGCATCAGCTCCCGACGTTGCGCTGGCGATGTTGAATAGCCCCATGAACATCAGAATCACAACGATTCCGACCGTAAGCCAATCAATCCGCTGAATTATGGGCGCTGTTCTTCTCATAGAGGAATGATGGGAAATGGATACGTCGTATTCAAGACGCGCTGTTCTTTTTCGACTTGCTGAACGCCGCCTCGAAGGTGTTGCTCGATCATCAAACTCGCAATCGGCGCTGCCCAATCGCCGCCAGAACCTGCATTTTCAACATACACGCAGAGGGCGATTTCAGGATTTTCACGGGGGGCGAATGCAATGAAAACGGAGTGATTTCCTTTGGCATTTTGAACGGTTCCGGTCTTGCCACACACCGAGATGCCGGGCACTTTTGCCCGTTTGCCCGTGCCGTTTTCAGATTCCACGACGCTGCTCATGGCCCGCACGACGGCGTCAAAGTGAACGGACTGGATTCCGGTATCAAATCGTTCGCGATTTTCGAGTTGGGCAATGCGCTCATCACGGGGTTGCACGACGTGCGGAGCAATGTAGTGGCCGCGATTGGCAAGAATGGCCGCAAGATTGGCCATGTGCAATGGCGTGGTCAAAAGCTCACCTTCCCCGATTGAGATCGAGTAAATGGTCGAATAAGCCCACCGTTTGCGCCCGTACATTTGGTCGTAGTGGGTTGTGTCGGGGACCAACCCAGAACGCAGTGCAGGAAAGTTTCCGCCCAAATCCGTACCCAATCCGAACCGCTTAATGGAAGAGGCCCACGCACCGAGGTTGGAGTGTGCATCATTGAATATGTTGGCGGACTTGCCGTTTTGAATCATGCGCTTCATCACCTCGTGGAAGTAAGGATTGCACGAATGGGCAATGGCCTCTTCGAGGTTGTCGAACGAATGGCTGCCATGGCAACCGATGACATTGCGATCGCAAAAAATTCGAGAGCCGGGTTGGATGACCCCTGTTTCCAGCCCCAACAACCCTTGGATCATTTTGAAGATACTTCCCGGTCGGTAGGTGGCCCGCAAGGTTCTGTTGAACAACGGTTTGTCCGGGCGATTGAGCAGGCTATCGTAATTCGTTCCGCGTTCGCGGCCTGTCAGCAGATCCGTCCCGTAGGAAGGTGCACTGATCATAGCCAAGATTTCGCCACTTGCCGGTTCAATAGCGACAATGGCCCCACGTTTGTTGGCCATCAAGGCTTCTCCATACGATTGAAGATCGAGGTCAATGGTCAGATGAAGGTCCGTGCCGGGCAGGGGCATGGTATCCAATTGGCCGGATGATGCGGGTGCTCGGTAGTCGTTTCGAATGTCCACAATGTGACGGCGAATGCCTTGCTTCCCGCGCAGGACCTCTTCCCACTGCAATTCCAATCCAGACTTTCCTTTGTAATCTCCGAGTCGATAGCCCCGATTTGAAGCCAGGTCATTTTGATCAACTTCCCGGTATTCACCAAGCAGATGACTGACCAACCCCGACGGATTGGTTCGAATCGACCGCCGGCGCACCTGAATCCCGGGAAAGCGCCACAATTCGCCTGCGATTCTTGCAAAAGCCTCAGTGCCCAATTGTTTCCGGACAACAGAAGGCCTGTACGTGGCATAGGCCTCCGCCCGCCGAAACTCCTTTTTCAGTGCTTCCGGGGTCATCTCGAGCATGGCGGCCAATGCCAAGGTATCGAGCCCGCCTGCCGATTTGCATTGGCGTGGTGTGAACCAAATGTCATATCCGGCTTTGTTGTTCACCAACACCGCCCCGTTGCGATCCAAAATCAAGCCACGGGCCGCTTCGAGGGTTTCGGTCTCCTCGGTGAGGCGAGCTGCATAGGCCTTCCCCTCCGATGTGAGCAATTGCATTTGCATCAACCGCCCTAAAAAAATCAGCGTGATGAGCAAGAAAATGCTGCCGATGACCCATTGTCTTTCGCGCAGCATCAACGTTGTTTTCTGCGGGATTGTACGAGCAGCATCACCAGGACAAAAAGCGCTGTGGTGAGGGTGGCCGACGTGAGGGCTTTCCCCCAAGCGATCAAAACCAAGTCCCAGCGACTCGCTTCCCATGTAAACATCCAGAGGTGATGCAACGCCAGCAATAACCACGTTCGTGCCACAAACCATTGCATGCCCATGGAAGCCATGGTCGGCTGATCCGTGATTTCATAGCCTTCACGAGGTGCTAAAATGCGGTTGATCAGCGGGACGAAGAGCCCCATGAAAAGTGCAGATGACATGAAAAGTCCTCCCTCGAATGTTGCCAAGTCGACGACCATACCGATGAAGCCACTGATGATCAAGACCCAACCTGCGGCGCGTTGCAAGGGGATTAAAAGCAACCCGAGCAAATGAAATCCGATGTACCACCATCCTTGAAACAGCGTGGCATATTGAAAAAAGGCGACCTGCAAGAGCAACGGGACCAGCACTTGGATATAAGGCAGGATGCGATTGTTCATGGTGCCTCTTGATTCAAGTGAGATGACATGGCATCGAGTTCGTTGCGGTCCTCCATGTTGGAGATTTCAACATAACGAATGGAACGGAAATCCGCGGCTAGCACCACCGGGACGCTCAAGAATTGGCCATCGAATTCAGCAGGTTCTTCCGCGACGTGTCCCATGACCATTCCAGGTGGAAAGTACCCTTGAAAACCGGAGGTCAAGACCGCGTCGCCTGGTGAAAATTGAGCATTGATGGGAATGTCGAGCAACGTTGCGCGATCGATGGCGTGCCCGTCCCATTTTAATCGACCTACGGGGCCTGCGGCATTGATGCGGGCGCTCCATTCAATTTCTTGGTTGACTAAAGGAAGGCCCAATGCAAAGGATTCGGAAACTTCAATGATTTTCCCTGCAGCGTAACTGCCTTGAAGTACACCTTGCCCGACGGCAATCCCGTCCTTCAATCCCTTGTTCAGCACAAAAAAGTTCGCCGCTTGGGTCCAAGTGGAACGAATCACTTCTGCACTGCCAATTTGGGTGCGATTATTTCCGTTTTCCAGCGCGAAAAGCTCAGCCCGCAAGCTTGCATTTTCGGCCAGCAATTCTTGATTCAATTGGTCCAAGTCCCCCAGTCGCAACCACTGAGAGCGGGTTTGGTTCCAAGCTCCTTGCCACTCCATCGTCCGTTTGACCCATTTGCCTCGCGGATAACCGTGGCTGGAAACAAACCACGACAACGCAACGCCCTGAAGTACAATAAACAGTAAGGCGACGTGGTATTGGGCAATAAGGTTCCAGAGGTTACGCATGAGTGACCCCCCGAATTTAATTGCGCATCAAGAACGTAAAGCGGTCGATATTCTTCAAGGCGATGGCGGTTCCTTTCGCGACTGCGTGCAAGGGGTCATCTGCCACGTGAACAGGAAGTTTGGTTTTGGAAGAAATCCGCTTGTCCAATCCGCGCAACAGGGCGCCCCCGCCCGCGAGGTAGATGCCCGTTTTGTAGATGTCGGCGGACAACTCCGGAGGAGTTTGCTCCAACGCGCTGTGGATCGCCTCCTCAATTTTGGAAATGCTCTTATCCAGAGCTTGCGCAATCTCAACATAGGACACCAAAATCTCCTTCGGGATTCCGGTCATCAAATCACGTCCACGCACCGGGTAGTCCTCCGGGGGATTCTCCAGATCAGACGTCGCCGCACCCACTTCAATTTTGATTTGCTCAGCCGTGCGCTCTCCGATCAAGATGTTGTGCTGGCGGCGCATGTATTCTTCAATGTCCGCAGTGAATTCATCTCCGGCAACGCGAATGTTTTTGTCGGTGACAATCCCACCGAGCGCGATGACCGCGATTTCAGAAGTTCCTCCTCCGATGTCGATGATCATGTTGCCCATCGGCTCTTCCACATCGATGCCGATGCCGATGGCCGCCGCCATGGGCTCATGAATCAGGTATACATCTTTGCCTCCTGCGTGCTCCGCGCTGTCGCCCACCGCGCGTTTTTCGACTTCTGTGATGCCGGACGGAATGCAAATGACCATGCGCAAGGAAGGATTGAACCAAGACTTGCGGTTGTTGATCATCTTGATCATGCCTTTGATCATTTCCTCAGCCGCTTGGAAATCGGCAATCACTCCATCCTTCAGTGGACGGATGGTCTCAATGTTTTTGTGGGTTTTTCCATGCATTTGTTGCGCGAGTCGCCCAATCGCGACCACGCGGTTAGTCGCGCGATCTTTTGCGACGATGCTGGGCTCGTCCACCACGACTTTATCCTCGTAGTAAATAATCGTGTTCGCAGTTCCGAGATCGATAGCGATCTCTTGCATGAAAAAATTAAACAGACCCATGGGCGACAGGTGGAGATTGGAAGACCGAGTGAACTCTCAAATATAAGCAAGCACCGCGCGGAATTGCCATCGAAATTCTCACAATTTCAGCGACTGTTTTTAGTGTCGGAAATGGCGGGTGCCCGTCATGTACATGGCCATGCCGTGCTCGTTGCAATAGTCGATGCTCAGCTGGTCTTTGACGGATCCACCGGGCTGAACCACCGCCGTGATTCCCGCCTGATCTGCGAGCTCAACGCAATCGGGGAATGGGAAAAACGCATCGGATGCCATGACGGCGTCGTTCAAATCAAATCCGAAACTTTGAGCTTTGATTACCGCTTGCTTCAACGCGTCGACCCGGCTGGTTTGCCCAGTTCCACTTCCGAGCAGTTGCTGGTTCTTGGCAAAAACGATGGTATTGGACCGGGTGTGTTTGGCCAATTTCATCGCAAAAATGAGGTCAGAGCAAGCCGCATCGCTGGCTGCAGCCTCTGTCACACATTGCAAGTCCTCGACGCCTTCGGTTTTGGCGTCCGACTCTTGGACGAGGTAACCGTTGAGCGCAGAACGTACCGTGATGTTGGGCATAACGCACGGCTTCTGCACCAGCAGGATGCGGTTTTTCTTTTGTTGGAGAATTTCGAGGGCTTCCGCGTCGAATCCGGGGGCAATGGCCACTTCGAAGAACAGTTCGTGCATCGCCTCAGCCGTTGGACCATCGATGGGACGGTTGGCAATGAGTACCCCGCCAAATGCCGAAACGGGGTCGCCCGCGAGCGCATCCACCCAGGCTTCCTTGATGGTCGGTCGGGTTGCCACGCCACAAGCGTTGTTGTGTTTCAAAACGGCAAATGTGGGCGCATCCTCCGCAAACTCCCGCATGAGTTGGACGGCCGCGTCCACATCGAGCAGGTTGTTGTAGGACAATTCCTTCCCGTGCAATTGGTCGAAGAGCTCCGTGAGTGCGCCAAAAAATCGTCCCGCTTGGTGAGGGTTCTCACCGTAACGCAAACTGCGATTTTCCAGCTCGGAGAGATTCAAGGTTTCGACGGAGGGGCCGCCTTGCATCCATTCGTGGATGCGGGTATCGTAATGTGAACTCACGCGAAAAGCTCGGGTCGCCAATGCTTGTCGTTCCTCCCGAGTCGTCACGCCTTCGCCGTTTTCCAACAAATCCAGCAAGGTTCCGTAATCTGCTTGACTGGGAACGATGACCACGTCCTCAAAATTCTTGGCCGCTGCTCGGATGAGAGAAATGCCGCCGATGTCGATTTTTTCGATGATGTCGCCATGACTTCCGCCATTGGCCACCGTAGCCTCGAAAGGATACAGATCGACAATGACGAGGTCGATGTGAGGCAATTCGTAAGCCTCCATCTGAGCAACATCTTCTGCGAATTCCCTGCGGTTCAAAATGCCGCCAAACACCTTGGGGTGCAGCGTTTTGACCCGTCCTCCGAGGATGGAAGGGTAATTGGTCACTTCTTCCACCGGTACAACTTCAGCCCCCATCGCTTCCAAAGCAACCTGGGTTCCACCCGTGGAATAAATCGTTACGCCCAGCCGTTTCAGGTGATCAACAATAGGCTCAAGGCCGTCTTTGTGGAACACAGAAATCAATGCGGATTGGATGCGGCGTGGAGCGGTCATGTGATGCAATTTGGAAAGGCGTGACGAAAGGCGCAAAACTACAATTAATCTCGAATATGGGAGGCCGTTGGCTCGTGGGATTTAGCTTTGTGGTATGCTTTGGTTCCGATTGCTGTATGAGAGTTTTGCCTTTGCCTGGTCGGCGATCGTCACGAACCGTTTGCGCACGTTTTTATCCCTCCTCGGGGTGATGGTTGGGATATTCATGATCACCGCTGTTTTCGCGGTGGTTGATTCACTCGAGGACGGGTTGAAAAGCACCTTCAACATGCTGGACGATGAGGTCCTTTTCATCCAAAAATGGCCTTGGGCTTTTGATGAAGAATATCCTTGGTGGAAGTATGTGCAACGCCGCGAAGTCAGTTTAGCCGATTCGGAACTGCTCGCAGATCGATTGACCACCGCAAAGCAGGTGGTATTCCAAGCCAAAACCATGTTGGCCGTTGAATCCGATAACAGCCGGATGGACGGTGTCGGGATCGTGGCGGTTTCCGAAGGCTACGAGGATGTCATTGCGCTGGATATTGCGACCGGTCGGTACTTCGCTCCAATTGAAGTCTCGTCGGGGCGAGCCGTTGCTGTGGTGGGTCACGATGTGGCCATGGAGTTGACCGGCAGTGCGGATGCCGTCGGGAAGACCATCGAAGCGAAGGGGCAGCGGCTTGAGATTGTCGGGGTTTTCGCGCAACAAGGCGCATCGGCGATCAATGATGGATTTGATCGCGCCGCCATCGTTCCGGCCAAATTCGGCCACCGCATCATGGACTACGGTATGGGTACGACCATCATGGTGAAGCCACGAGATGGGGTGACGAACGAGGCCTTATCGGATGAAATCATTCAACAATTCCGATCCGTCCGGAGGCTGCGTCCCCGCGAGGAAGCGGACTTCTCGATCAACCAAATTGACATGCTCACGTCGGTATTGGATTCCATTTTTCAGCAGGTCGAATACGGTGGTTGGTTCATCGGGATTTTCGCCATTCTCGTTGGGTGCTTCAGCATCGCCAACATCATGTTTGTGAGCGTTCGCGAGCGAACCCGCATCATCGGCGTTCAAAAAGCAATTGGCGCGAAAAGCACCTTCATCTTGCTCCAATTCCTATTCGAGGCGGTCGCCTTGTGCGTGATTGGCGCCGTGTTTGCTCTGCTCGCGATTGAAGGCATTGTGTTGGTGGTGAATCGGGTGGACATTGGATTTACGTTGAATGTCCATCCTTCGCGGATTATCGTGGCACTCAGTGTTGCGGTGGCATCGGGTCTGCTCGCGGGATTGGCACCGGCGAAGCGCGCGGCGGAAATGGAACCGGTGGAGGCCATGCGCACGAACGGTTGATTGCCTGCAAATGATGAATAAAGCGTAATTTAGGGGATGCGAAAAGTGTTGGTGACAGGTGGGCGTGGCCAATTGGGTTCCAGACTCGCGGAGCATGCGGGGGGCAATGCAGCTATGGTGTTCGCAGTCGATCGCTCGGCATGTGACATCACCGACCCCCAGTCCATTGCCCGAACATTGGATGCGTTCGAACCGCATGCCGTTATCAATGCTGCCGCCTACACGGCGGTGGACCGGGCAGAATCGGAGCCGGACTTGGCGCACGCCATCAATGCCATTGGCCCTGAACTTCTTGCGCTCGCTTGTGCAGAACGCGGCATCGATTTCGTGCACATCAGCACGGACTATGTGTTTTCAGGTACATCACAGCAACCTTACTCACCGGAAGATTCTACAGCCCCTCAAGGCGTTTATGCGGCGTCGAAATTGAGGGGAGAAGAAGCAGTGAAGCAGGCGTTTGCTTCCGCTGCCACAGCCGCACGCTACTGGATCATCCGGGTGGCTTGGCTATACGACGTTCGCGGATCGAACTTTTTGCAAACTATGCTGCGATTGGGGAATGCAGGCAAAGCTTTGAAGGTTGTGGACGATCAAGTAGGTGCGCCGACTGCCGCCCGCCCGTTTGCGGAATGCTTGATGGCATTGGTCACGATGGTAACTCCCCCAAAAAGCGGCATTTGGCACTACAGCACCCTGGGCCCGACTACCTGGTATGGATTTGCTGATGCGATCTTCAAGGCGCAGGAGCTTGATGTGGACCTATCCCCCTGCACGACGGATGAATTTCCAACACCGGCAAAGCGGCCGGCCTTTTCTTACCTCGATGGCGGACCCTTGGCCCATGCGATGGGACGGGCCCAAGTGCCATGGGATTTGGAATTGAAAAATGAATTGAATCGGAAGGAATGAATGCAGAAGAATTGAAGCAGTTGGCTCGAGAAAAAGCCCAGGCTTGGACCCAATCGCCGTACGATGCCGTTACCGCAGCAGAGGCAAAACAACTCGTCGAGGCCGATGATGAAACGCTAATTGAAGCGTTTTACACGGATTTGGAATTTGGTACAGGCGGCTTGCGCGGCTTGATGGGTGTGGGCACGAATCGGATGAACGCCTACACCGTCGCCCAAGCCACCCAAGGTTTGGCTAATTACATGCTCGAGGCTCAGCCCAACGGTGCATCGATTGCCATTGCGCACGATTCCCGAAACCGCAGCGCGGAATTCGCCAAGGTGGCGGCGGATGTGATGGCCGGCAACGGCATTGAGGTGCATCTCTTTCCAGCCTTGCGCCCGACGCCGCAGCTTTCTTTCACGGTGCGGCACTTGAATTGCACGGCGGGCATTGTCATTACGGCAAGCCACAACCCGAAGGAATACAACGGCTATAAGGTGTATTGGAGTGACGGGGGCCAAATCGTGCCTCCCCATGATGCCGGTATCATCAGCCAAGTGCGCGCGGTTTCAGGGCCAAATGAAGTCAACTGGGGGCAGGATGCTGCGGCCCAATCCCGCATCCATTGGTTGGACGCTGAGGCGGATGACGCGTACCGTAACACCGTGTTGGACTTGCGATTGCATCAGGGATTGCGCGACCACG
>Ga0255779_1002534_pt1 | contig 19272 bp, 9 predicted proteins | sample 011ome_21_FD_179977 | JGI IMG/M metagenome (GOLD analysis project Ga0255779, IMG submission 179977) | Coastal salt marsh microbial communities from the Groves Creek Marsh, Skidaway Island, Georgia - 011508AT metaG (version 2) | ecosystem: Environmental > Aquatic > Marine > Intertidal zone > Salt...
CCCGATGCGAGCCCAGCGACCTTGGCATGGATTGCGCTGAAACAGCTGGAGTCCGAACCTGAACTCGCTCGACTCGCCGTCGCTGAAGTACTCAGCAAGCATCCATTTTCCCTGGCTGTTCCCGATGCGCAGCAAGTCCAAGCAGAACTACTGATGCGTGATGGTGACCGCGATGGTGCGATCGCTGCATTCCGTCAAATCATCAATGAGAATCCAGTTTGGCCTAAGGCTTCGATGATGGCGCTTCGTATTGGTGAGCTCTACATGGAAGCGAAACAGTATGAGCAGGCACTGGAACAGTATCAAAGTATCCTGCAAGTGCGTGACTGGCGTGGGCCCGCTTGGGCGGAAGCCTGCTACAAAACTGGCCAATGCTTTGAAGCACGCACCGAGACACTCAAAGCGCATGGCTACTATGAGCGCACCTACCTCTCTTACCGTCAGTTCCCCACATGGGCTGGCAAGGCTCTCTACGCGGATGGCAAGCTCCTCGAGTCAATCAACGAACTAGAATCTGCAAAAAATGTTTATCTCGAGTACATGGCTCTTCCAAACGCAGAATCCCTCAGCAACTTTAATGACGTGAAACGCCGTTATGATTCACTCAATGTATAAACTATCCACCGGCTTGGCCGTCACGTATTTACTCGCTCTGTCGATCGGGTCGGTGCCACTGAGTGCCCAGATCAATCATCAGGCCGCTGCGCTGGAACAGGCCAGGGCATTGATGAAACAGCCACTAGACGTGGTTCAAATCAGGGGCAACACGCAGAGCAAGATGCGCTTGACTGGTATCGAGAACGAACAAGTCATCTTCCAAATTGGCAATGGCATGGGTGAAGCTTCGATCCCGCTCGCTCAGCTTGGTGAGATTTCATTTCGTATTCTGGTCGACGATGATTATAATCAAGCAATCGGAGCCATCGTCAAAGAAACGCTGAATCGACAGCAGTTGAATATTATCCGCGAACGTAATTTTCCGATGGTTCGGTTCCTGCCGATCCCTCGGGAAAACTCGATCTTTCACGAGGCAGTCAAAAAGCTATTCGAAGCCTTAATTCTGGCCGAGAGCTACGATCAAGCGCTGCTGCTACTGCAAAATATCGATCTTAACAAGCTCGACCCCGAGTTCGAACAGTTGGCGATCCGCCTTTCTGGCAAACTTGCCGATGAAGCGGCTTACGAATTGGCTGCGGCCACCCTTGAAGAGATCCCGATTGAATCGATCAACCTAGCCAACTTGAATGCAGTCCTAGAAACAGCTGGTACTATCCGCGACCACGAAAACTATGAGTCCGCGAAGAGCCTCTACGATCGTTTGGCCAGCAACCCGGAAAGCCGTGACCTTGAAGCGACCTATTGGTCCTACTACTGTGGAATCTACCTGGGAATGTTTAAAGATGACCACTTGTTCCAACAACAAGTCGAACAAATCAAACCAGGTGAGCCGCTATTTTCGCTGCAACAACTGATCCTCGGTACCTACTACCTGCAAAGGGAGCAATTCCCGCTTGCCATGAAAACGATCAGCGAGGGCGTTGCGTATGCCCGCCCGATCGATCCGTGGATCGCCGAGCTCATGTATCGTTCCGGGGTCGCCTACGAAGCGATTGAGGAAATGCAAACCGCAGCCGCGGTTTACGACGAGACCGCTAAATTCTTTCCGAACTCAAACTGGGCAAAACTCGCCCGCGAGGCCTACGACCGCATACAACTTCAACACTAAACAGACTTATGAATAGACAATCCCAAAAATCCAATCGCGGCTACCGCTGGCTGCTCCTATTACTCTGCCTCAGCTTCTTGCCTTATACGACAATGACTGCTCAGGATGCAGCGCCTGCCACTACAGAGAGCGCCGAACTAGCTCCTGCAGGAGACGCCACACTGATGGGCGCCTTCAAGCAAGGTGGCCTCGCGATGTATCCACTCTTGATATTCTCAATTGCGACTTTGGGCTTGGTGATCTATAATGGGCTGTATGTACGCGAAAACGCGATCATCAATCAGGCTACGATCGACAACGAAGTGACACCTGCGCTTGATAAACTCGACTTTGCTGCCGCGATCGAAGCGTGTGATCAAAACAAGGGACCTGTAATGAATATCCTACGCAGTGGACTGCAGACCACAGAGCGCGGCAATTTCAACCCTGATAAAATCGATCAAGCATTCAACGAAGCTGCCTCGGTGGAACTGGCTCGTCCGTTTGTCTTCGTCAACTACCTACAGGTGATTGCGTCGGTTTCGCCGATGGTCGGTCTACTGGGCACGGTTAGCGGTATGGTTAAAGCATTCCGGACCATCTCTGAACAAGGAATGGGCCGCCCCGAGCTACTCGCCAATAACATTTCCGAAGCACTGGTGACCACCGCGAGTGGTCTGATGGTGGCGATCCCCGCTCTGATCGCTTATTTCTTCTTTAAGAATAAATACGGTAAAATCGCCGCCTCCGTTTCGCAGGTGCTCGGTCGCATACTTCGAGACGTAACAGACCGCCACGAAAATCCCTCCGATCCTTCGGCGTAAGCCTCATAAAGAATGAAATGGGAATTACCAGATAACGACGACGAGCCCGATCTCACTCCGATGATCGATATCGTCTTCCTCTTGATCGTTTTCTTCATGACAGTTGCCAATGTGGTGACTGCTCAGAAGAAACCGATCGAAGTTCCCGTCGCCTCGAATGCCAATGTGCCTGAAACGCAGGAAAACCGCGAAGTCATCACAGTGGTCCCCGATGGTCAGATCTATCTCGGCACGCAAGCAGTCTCGATCGAAGATCTCAAAGCGATCGTAACAGAGGGAATGCGTACGATAAGAGACTACCAAGTACTCTTACGGGTCGACTCCCTCACCCACTTCACTCACACCCGCGATGTGATGACCGCCTGCGCAGAAGTCGGTGCAGTGGACATCATCTTCGCGACCTATCAAAGCGATAAATAGTAGGATATGAAAGCGACTGATACCTATTTAAAGACCAAAGATCGAGTGGATCTCACCGCAATGATCGACGTGGTTTTCCTGTTGTTGATCTACTTCATGGTCACCACCACGATCATGAAGCAAGAGGCTGATTTGGGCATCAAGCTACCCACCAGTGTCCCTGCCGCACCAGATACGCCACTGCCGGAAGAACACTTAGTCGACATATTGTCTGACGGTGGTATCCTATTCAACGGTGCCCCGCTGAGCGAGCCGGCCGGCTTCCAACTACCCGAGCTCGTCGGACTGCTGACACAAATTCGTGCATCTTCCGAGCGGGCGGGCTTTAAAACGCTAATTCTCATCAACCCGGACGAGATGACTGAGCAGCAGGCGATTGTGAATGTCATGAACGCTTGCGTAGAGGCTAAAGTTACCTCCGTCACCTTCGCCTCAGGCGAATAACCCATTATTCTTTAGAGTTATGTCTGATACCCGTCCATTTTACCTCCGCTGGTTTACCGGAAGCCGCCTGGCAATGGTGATTGGTATTAGTTTAGCCATTCACTTTGTGATTGGCGCCTTTTTTGGAGGCATGGTGATCTTTGATCGCCTCAAGGCTCCCGAACCGCAACTGGAGGCGCCGGCCATTCCAGAAAGCATCGACCCAATGAAGCGGGAATATAAGATCAAGATGAAGCGGTCGCAACAACAGTCCGCCGCCCCACTGCCGATTCCGATCATCGCAGAGATCCCCTCCGACTTGAGCCTCGATAATATCGACCTGAATATCTCCAATCCACGCACTGACGTCCGCATTCGTGGTGCCGGAGACGGCGATGGTACTGGCAAAGGTTTCGGCGATGGCTTTGGCGATGGTGCAAGCTTAGACTTGGATATTAAGATCGATTTCTTCGGCATTTCAGGCGGTGGCAAACACATCGTCTTTGTCATCGATTTCTCGGATTCTTTAGTGTTATCAGGAAATGAAATGATTATGCGCAGGGAAGCCACTCGAGTGATCGAAGAGCTACCCCTAGAGGTCAATTTTGGATTAATTTTCTTTGCCGGACCGACCTGGCCGGGCATGGATGACGTTCGGGATTCGGCAGATAATTGGGTTTCGAGTCGTGCCAGTGGCGAAAACGGCGCCGCAAATGATTCCTTCCGCCCCAAGAAGTGGAGTCGGCTACCCAAAGCCCGTTATTATAGTGCTGATTCTTTCGCACGAAAAAGGGCGCTCAAAGCAATCCGCGAGACCCCCACCCTGTTCGGTACCATCTTTGATGTACCGATGTATATGGCACTCACAATGGATCCGATCCCAGACACGATTTTCTTCATGACCGATGGCTATTGTAGCAATGATCGAGGCATTACGCAAATTCGACAAATGATCCAACAACTCAAATCTCAGGGTAAGAAAATCCCCGTTATCCACACGATCGGATTGGGCATCTCCTCAAATGCTCACCTCGATAGTATAGCTGCGCTTGGAAATGGTGAGTCTAGGTATGTCACCCCACAGGCTTATCTGAAAAAATATGGAGATTCACCATTTCCGCCCAGCAAAGAGCCCCGTTTTGAAACGAGTGGAAAAATTCCAATGGTGCCAAGTGACGAGTATCCGATCAAATTTGAGTTTAAGTAACTCACCTGCTTTGAACACCTCCCAAGCGCATCTGCGTAGTTCTACAAATTGAGACTACCATCAACGGTTAGAGCTGAGTCATCAGATGTTAGGGCAGAGTGTATTGAGTGAGACAGACTGGCTGGAGTGAATTTTGGCTTTCAGTAAAACGCGTGTTGCCTGAGCTCTTCACAGAAGTGCGTTTTATAGTTACTTGCGCCTGGATCGGTTTAGGAGGTCGTATATTTTCAATTGTAGATAGTCCTCATCCCTGTATTCGTATGCCTGCCTAGTGAGCCATCCGATCTTGTTGTTGAAGCTAGAAAGAGTAGTCCGACGGAGGTCTGCCGGAGCAATCCAGAAGACAGCAGCCAAGGTCTGAATTTAAGTTGAAGCCTTCTTGGCTGGCATTGGTGAGTCGATGATGTTTCAAAAACGCAAGTAGCCCTTCGATTCGCTTGCGTATGGTCTTGGCCATTTGGTTAAGACAATGGATGCCTGAGACCTCCGCTTTTTCGCACCATCGAATCAAGGTGGTTCGTGCGGTTTGGCAGCAGTCCGCCATTCTGTTGATGTACGTAAATACTCTTTCATCAGCGAAGCCGTGCCTAGGTCGTCGAACTCCAAGCGTAGTTTCTTGAGCTCTCTGACAGCTTCATTGGATAGCTTCTCCTAGTTGCGCAGTAGCAGGTGTCGCTTGCCTTTGAACTCCTTCTTTTACTCCTCGGCCAGCTATTTCATGGTGCTGCGACGATGACTATCCATACATTTTTTCATTCGCTTGATGACGTAAAAGTGATCTTAAATTATTTCGCAGTTAGGTAGCACTTCAGCGACCCACGCGCGGTAGCCATTGGACATGTCTATCGTCACCGCTTTGATCTGTTTGGCATTGCGGGCGAAACGCTTTCGGCAGGCTAGAAGGACAGCGCCTCTCTGCTGTAAGTGTCCTGCGCCCAGGCATTGATATCGGCATAGCATGCCTTGGTCGGCCCCACCGAATTCACACCGATGCTTAAATAAAGACAGCCCTCGGGATCGAGCAACCACCATCAGTCCGATTTTTCCAGCACACGAAAGAATTCCGGAGCGGGAACTTTGTGACGCGCAGAACCGCCATACACACCCAAGGCATCGGGGCACGAAGTTGCTGGGACCGTCTGCACCTGTCGGTTCTTCCAAGCGTCACCCGCATTACTGCGAATGCACAGATTTGGGAAACCCGAATGAATAGAACAGCATGCAGTAGAGAAACAGAAAGATCAAAATATTTTGGCGCTATGCTAGTACCTTTTTATAGGGATAGATCCTTGTTACTGATAGGAATTTGCTTTGGGGCGGTGCTAGCCGCCGGGTGAGAATTGAGCTGTGCATCATTGCGACATGACTTTGAGGCGGACAAATCTTCGGTTTGCGGATCCTGCGGGGAAGGTGTATGTCACCACGTCCCCGGTGATGCCGACGGTGCCGCCGAGAGCTTCATTCGCCCACACCCCGTCAAGCGTTGCCGAGGCTTCCACCACGAAGTCCGTACCGTAGGAACCGGAGTAGCCGGGGCCCATCGTCCAACTGACGCTGAGAACGCCGGCGGTGCTCACTACACTTGATAGGTCCGTGAAGCCAGTAGTGTCGCCGTTCAGACCGCCGAGGAAGTATTCCACACCATTCTTCACGCCATCATTGTCGTGGTCTTTGGTGAAATCTGCACTGGCCCCGTTGAGAGTAGCCCAAGAGGCATAGCCAGCGGCGGGTGTGCCACTGAGAACAGTCAGAGTGCCAGTCCCCGTGAAATTACTGGAGGGATCCGCGCTGGTGTAGTCCCCTGCCGCCTGCTGAACGCCGCCGAAGAAGAGCGTACCGATGGTTTCCGTATTAGTTAGTTCTACCTTGCCGCCCGCGATAACGAGTTTGCCGCTATTCGCGATCGAAGTTCCGTTGACGGCGAGCACTCCGCCATTGACCACTGTGTCACCGCTGTAGGAGTTGGCCCCGGCGATAATCAGCGTACCAGTATGGGTCTTGGTCAGCCCGCCGTCTCCAGTGATGTCGCCCATAAGAGTGACATGCCCCACTGTGGGGTTCTGACCACCCACCTGAACGGTGAGATCGCCGGCTAGGACGGGAGCGCTATTCAGGCTGAACGCCACCGTAGGCTGGTCGTCTCGGTTAAAGATAACACTGCCTGCAGTCGGCAGGATAACGCCGGAAATTGTCGCATCCTTGCGCATGGATAGCGCCGCGCCCGAAGCGAGATTAATAGTCTGGGCGAAAGTGGGTGAACCGGCCGCGTTGATTACTAAACTACCAGCGTTGACCTGAACGGAGCCGTTAGGCGTGAGTGCGGCGGCATTCGCAATGAACAACCGCCCACCTTGCACGATCGTGCCGCCGCTGTAGGTGTTGTTGTTTCCAGTTAGGACAACATCGCCGTCTGGGCCCTTGACTAGCGTCAGGGGTGCACCGCTGTTTTGAATAGTCCCGCTGAAGATAGAGCCAGTACTCAGCGTCAAAACGGCATTGGAGGAGGCCGCCGTGTTGTCTACCACCCCGCCACCAATGAGGCCGTTGATGGTTTCGGAAAATCCATTGAGGTCAATCGTGCCAGAGACCGACACGTTGCCCTTGCCGGCACCGTCGGGTATGACATCGGCCGCCCCGAGTCGTAGTGTGCCCGCGCTGATGGTGGTGTCTCCAGTGTAGCCGTTATTCCCGGAGAGAACCAAACTGGAAGTCGTACTGGCCTGCGTGACGCTGGTGACATTCTCACCGATATCGGCACCAATCGTGCTATCGCCAGTTGCAGTGCCTTGCGAGGTCAGGCTGCCGCTGTGGTTGATGGCTGCGTTATTGAGGTTGATGACGTTTGCAGCGAGGCCGAGATTATTGAGGGTCAGGTTGCCGGCTCCAGTCAGGCCACCGGAGAGGTTTGCTGCCGCTTTGAGTGTGCCGTTAATCACGTTGTCGTAGGTCTGCAAGGTGAGATCGCCATTTAAGGTGACCGGAGCAGTTAAGTTGAATCCGGAGCCGATACCGTTCGCGCCAATCACAATCTGCCCACTATCCGGTGCGTTGACAGTGACGGGATTGCCCAGCGATCTGCCAGTGATGAGAGTGGCCCCGGACGAGCCGGCACCGCCCATGGTAACCGTACCAGTACCCAGTGCGGCATTGGTGAATTTGGCTTCCACTGTGCCGTTTTGGATGGTGAGTCCACCGGTGAAGGTATTCGCGCCTCCGAGAGCAAGCAGACCCGAACCAGTCTTAGTCAGAGAAGCGCTCACCTCGCCATCGTCGGCAAGGTTGCCGGTAAGAGTGATGTTGCGCGCGGTGCCGGCACTGTCCTGCGCCTGAATGATCACGCCACCGTCGGCGGCGCCGAGTTGCATGTCCAGCGAAGAGCTCCAGTTCCGATCGGCGCCCAGCGTGCCGCCCTGGAGTTGGATCGTGATCGGCAGGTCAGCCGCTGCGGAACCTCGGGTGATGCCTTGCTGGCCAAGGTAGAGACTGCCGCCGCTCAGTTGCAGCAATGCAGACGAGGCGGCGTTGAAAGTGCCAGATTCGCTGCCAAACTGAATGCCGTTCGCAGTTACGGTGCCACTGGACTGGTACATGCTGGCGAAGTAGGAATCATCGGTCGTGCCCGCCTTAAAAAAGTAAATCTGGTTGTCGGTGCTACCAGTTCCAATCGTAAGCGTACCACCCTGCACATCGAGCCTACCATTGGATGCGGGTGTGTTGCCGATACGAATCTCGCCGGACCGGGAAGCTTCGGTGCCAACATTTACCGTGGCGCCGCCTTGCACGGTCATAGTCGAAGTGTTAGAGATGGCAGTGCCGTTTCCGATGCCGAGGTAGGCATTGTTGACGGTGGACGTCGTGTTGTTGCCGTTAACCGTTAAGGTGCCACCGGCAAGAATGTAGTTCACGCTGCGGCTGTTGCTAGAAATATTGTAACCGGTATTGTTGCCGGGCGTGATGTTAAAAGTTCCCCCGCTCTGATTGAAGCTGGCGACTGCGACTTTACCGACGTTGGCCGTATAATTCCCAGCGGTCATGTTGACGGTGCCTGCACCGTTAAAGTTGTATTGCGAATTAGACGCACCGCCACCGAGATTCAAGACTGCGCCCGAGTTCACAGTGATGGCGGCTGGCTTGTTTCTTTGATAGGTGATAGCGGAATTGATGGTCGCAGTTTTTTCAGCAGCCACGCTGATCGAGGAATTGTTCGAGCCATCGTCGAGCTGCAGCTCGACGCCCGCGCCTCCCGAAAGCGTGTAGCCGCTGTTGGCAAAGGTGATTCCGCCACCCACCTGAACCGCCCCCGAAAGCGTCACCGTATAGCTGCCATCCGTGCCCGCACCGAACGTGGCGGAATCCATGCTGGCATTGTTCCAGTCCTGATTGTTCGCGCCGATTGTTTCGTTGCGCCAGTTGCCGGTATTGTTGGCCCAGTTGCCGCTGCCGTCATGCGCGCCAGTCACAGCTGAATTCGCATCCCAGGTCAACGGATACGACGGACGCGTGAAATCCCTATCTTGCAGGCTGGGGCCGACCGTCACCGGATTGGTGAAGCCATCTGGCTGAATGGTTGAGCCTGTCGAGGCGGTGAGTGTATAAGTGCCCGCCGCCAGACCCGTAATAATATAACGGCCACTCGCATCTGTGTTGGCGCTTTGAGTGGGAGACACGCGCACAGCAATTCCTTGCAGCGGTAAACCCTGAATCGTACTCACCACACCTTCGATGAAAAACGTGCCAGACGCGCCGCCCACTTGAACCACATAGTCCGCTGTGGTGCTGAGACCTTTCATATCAGAAACGGTGCATTGCACAATATAGAAGCCAGCCGCCGGCCAGCTTTTGCTGGCGATTGCGCTGTTGTTGGTCGTCGTCGTGCCATTGCCCCAATCCCAAAAGTAGGCCAGCGTGTCGCCATTCGGATCGCTGGCGTTACAGGTAAAGGTGACGCTGCCATTGACCGCGGGGTTGGAATTGTTGGCGCTAAGAGTCGCCTCTGGCGGGAGATTGCCAGAAACGTTGCCGCGAGTCGCCGTGACATCGATCCAGTTCACACCGTCTGGGTCGGTGCCGCGCGCCACCGGGGTGATGTGGATAGCTGCCGCAGTGTCGGAGAAGGTCATGCCAATCGGCAGAACGGCGTCGGTCTTCTCAGAGGTATTAGGCTGCATGTCGAGCAACAGTGGTTGTTGGTAGCCGCCGTTGATGTTGGCCCAGTTCACCAGCACGCCGTCTCGCATGCCGTAGTTCGTGCCATAGAGTTGACGATGTTCGATCCAGTAATCATCCGAGTTGCCGGGGCGCTGCACGACGAGCGCCCGCTGGTTTCCGTCGGCCTGGACCTTATCCATGGCGCGGATGCGCGTAGTGGTGGTGCCATTGGTCGTGATCTTCACCACGTCTGAGTCGGGGATCCAATCGAGATAGTTCTTCACACTGGCACCGAAATGCCGGCTGGAATGCGGTGAAGGACCCACCCCCATGATGTCGAAGACGTTTCCATAAGCCCACTCGTCGCCGGGGCCTATCACGCTGCCATCATCGGTATCCCATGCACCGGAATGCGGCAGACCGAAATTGTGCCCCACCTCATGAGCGCAGGTTTTGAGATTCCACTGGCGGTTGTGCAACCATGCACCGCGCCCACCCACAAAGGCCACACCGGCGGTTCCGGGCATGTTTGGCTGGCTGCCGGAGATCACCACCTCGTAGGTGTAGTCCGTGTAATTGTAACCCGCGGCCACAGCCGCCGTGCGCGCGGCATCCAGTATCCGGCTAAATTTGTTGTAATAACTGGCATTGTTCGGCAACCGCAGAACCGGCGTGAATTCGGAACCCTGCCCCTTCAATGCGAAGGTCGCCTTTTGATAAGACATGTCAGTATAAACGGAATTCATGTCAGAGATCAGAGTCTGCAAAGTCGAATCAGACGCGCTCTGTCCTTGAAAATCTGGAAAATCCACGCGGATGATTAGCAGGGTCTTCTGCCCCTCGGTCCATGGGCTGGCCGCGATCACGCCGTCCAGATCCGAAGCCAGGGCCGCGGTGGCACCGGATTGCTCGGCACCTTCGGCAAGTAGCAGGGCCGCGATGGCTTCAGCTTCATCGGCATAGCGAATGAGCTGGCCGTCGCCAAAAGCGATCACCGGCCCGTCGGCAGCGTCGGTTTGCTGCTGCGATAAGCCCACCGATTGCCCAGCCTCCACTCTGGCAGTCAGTTCCGATGGATCCAGCACACGGCCCGGAAATTCCAATAGCGCGAGCTTGTCATCCAGCGCCAGGCCGTGGATGGCGATATTGTCGCGGGTCGGTATCGCGCCGCGACGCCCATACGTGTAGGCGTCGAAAACCTGGCCATCCCGCAGCGTTACCTTGCGGTCGATCTGGCAGCCACGGTTGCCATCCAGAGTGGTCGCCATCGCCATCAAGTCCCCGCTAGCATCGACTTGCCGCTCAAGTAGTGTCAGGATCTCTGCTGGCAACTGCCGCCGCACGGCATGAGGCACCGCGAGTTCCAGCGCCCGCTGCGGATCTTGCTCAATCAGATTAAGCAGCGCATGGCGGCGCTGCTGTGCCAGCTGAATGCCTTGCTGGAGATTCGCACCAGCAACCATCTGGCTTTCCGTCCAGCGGCGGAATTCCTCAAATACGGTTTCAGCGACAGGTTCACTGAAACGAAGATCTGCCCGCTTGGGCAGCTCTAGACCCGATTCGGGCAGCGGGGCATCCACGCCGACCGTAGGCGCCTCAATTGGACAGCACGGTGCCGCTTCTTTTACCAGGACTTTTGCAGGCTTTGCCGAAGGCGCCACTTTCTTCACGGCGATGGTTTCTGCAGCAGGCGGAGCTTGGGAACACCAGAACAGTACCAACAGAAGCAAGCAGACAGGGAGCAGTCGGAGTAAAGGATTGTAAAAACGTTTCATCTTTTAGGTATAAGTAGCCAAATGACTTGGGTATGCGAGGCGAAAAATGCCATAAGTGAGCGTGAAGGTTGAGAAATTTGTGAGGCCGCTGTGGCGAATACGCCGACTGCGGAACTGCCGAAGACCTGCCGAAGACCTGCCGGAGGTGACGGAGCAATACTTTAACCACAGATGTTTAAGAAAGCCTCTGATATACCTTCTCAAGGCCAAGAGAGCGCAGGGTCACAATGGCTATTTAATCTTTCAGCGAAGTCTCTTTACACGCTCATTTTATAGCGCAACAAAGTTGTAATCCTTGAAATCCCGCTAAATACTCTAGATCAGAGACTTAGATAGTAACCAAAACGCACTTTAGTGAAGAACCCATTTCCTGAGCTGCGTTGCACGACTTCTCGGCCCTCAGTATTTATAGAACAATACTCCTTGAGGCCTCCGTCCACTTGACAATACGAACCAGTAATCAATATAAAATAAACGTTTTCTCCAATTGACTCAAAACGAAAATAAATAAACGGATGAGCCCCACACTTCATCTGCTCGCCTTGGCGGTCTGCGCGCTTTTGCCTCTCAGCGCCTGCGCCACTGAAGCCTCGCCGACGCAAGACACGCGACCAAATATCATCTTCATCCTGTGCGATGACTTAGGCTATGGAGATCTGGCAGTGAACGGGCATCCCTATGTAAAGTCGCCCAACATCGATCGTTTGGCCGCCGAGGGGCTAACGATTCAAAATGCCTACATGAGTTCCGCTTGGTGCGCGCCGAGTCGCTACGCGCTGATGAGTGGTCGCTATCCGGCGCATTATTTTCAAAAGTCCCTTAGTATGGACGCTGAGGCGCCCAACCTTTACCAGCTATTAAAAAGCGTCGGCTATACGACGGCTCATTTTGGAAAATGGCATATGAGCGGTAAAGGGGCAGAAGCTCCAACTGCTGCAGCGTATGGAGTCGATGAAGACTTTATCCACAACGGTAAAGTCGAAGGTTGGAGCAAAGAAGAGCGTGATCAACCACACTGGCGCGAGAATACGACTCAGCGCTACGTCGATTTGGCGATTGATTTCATACAAAGGCAAAAAGCAGCTGAGTCGCCATTTTACCTAAATCTTTGGGTCTACCCGACCCATTCCTACATCGATCCGCGTACGGATATGCTGGAGCCCTATCGCGATCTTCAGGTCGACATTCAAGACTTCGAGAATCCCCTGATGCGGGACTTTCTGACGTGGATAAGCACGCAAGGCGACCTCGAGGCAGCGATGCGCGCCTACTGCTCCGATGTGACCGAATTAGATAATCAGCTTGGCCGCCTACTGCAGGCACTCCAAGACTTAGGCATCGATGAGGATACGCTGATTATCTTCTCCAGTGATAATGGCCCACCGCCCCTCGGAGGCGTTCACAATCGCGGTCATTTAGCTAAGCGTATTCAAGAACGCCCCACTCTAATTAATTGCGTCGGCTCATCTGGACCGTTTCGAGACCGCAAGATTTCCTTACACGACGGAGGGACGCGCGTGCCGTTCTTGGTGCGCTGGCCCGGCAAGGTGCCCTCGGGGAAAATAAACTCCGAGACGATCTTTACCGGAGTCGACCTGCTGCCGACCATCGCAAATCTTGTCGGCGCGCAAATCCCTCAAAACCTTGATGGGGAAAATCTAGTTGCAGCGTTGGCGGGCCAATCGATCAAGCGTAGCAAGCCTCACTATTGGAACGATCGACCGGGCTGGACCACTGTGCGCGACAAGCAATGGAAAGCGCATCTGCAGAAAGGCAAAATCCGACTTTTCAATATTCTGCAGGACCCGTCCGAGTCGAACAATTTATCTCAACACCTGCCTGAAAAGGCGTCGCATTACCTTGCTCTGCTCGAGGCTTGGGAAGCGGCAGTGCTGAACCAGTAATACCGCTCTTCAAGAGCTTAACCCAACATCGAACGCTTCGACACAGCCGGCGGACGACCCCTGCAGGAGAGGTTACTATCTAAGCAGATACATTTTCGATGCTTCATGCGTCGCGGCTGATCGAGCCGCAGAGTCGTTAAACTCGCCAAACGGACGGCCCGGGATCTCGCCAATGTATTCAGTGAGACGCTGCTTGAGCAGCTCAGCAACTTCGGGCATCTGGCTATAAAGATTGGTTTCCTCGTCCGAGTCGTTGGCCAGGGAGTAGAGCTGATCGTCATCGAAGTAGTTCGGATGGGTATTGGCTGACAGCGAACCTAGCTGACGATTGTCGACGTAGTAAGGGCGTGGCTCAATGTGCCTGCCGGTCGCCGTGTTACCCTCAACCCGCTCCCACAGATACCCTTTATCGATCTGAGCATAGATTTCAGGCGTGTAGCGCACGGCCACGTATTTGAAGGTCTTAGTGCGCACGGCTCGGGCATAACCAATCTCGCAAAAAAGAGCATCCCGCACCACAGCGTCGCTGCCCTTGAGCACCGGCGCCAAACTGACGCCATCCACCGCACGGGTCGGTAGACTTGCAGCACCCGTCAGCGCGAGCAGGGTCGGCGCAAGGTCGACCTGACTGACGATTTCATCATAGCTTCGACCGGGCGAGGCGATGCCATTGGGCCAATTCAGCACCAGTGGCACCCGCATACCAATATCATAGAGCGAGGATTTACCCCATACCAGTGGCCCCGAAACCGTCTTCTCACCATGATCGGCAGTAAAAATAATCAAGGTGTCATTGCGAATGCCGTGTTGATTGAGCTTGTTGACGATGGCGGCGAGCGAGTGGTCGAGCCAGGTCTCACGAGCGGAAACGGGATGCTTGCGAGCTGCTTTCACCTCATCGATAATCTGCTGCCGTGATGGCATGAAGGAGTAGTCCTGATTGGGCAGGTAGCCGGCACTGGTGTAAGCATTGTCGGCGCGCAGCGTTTTGCTTAGATCATTGCGCACCGGTCCGTGAGTGATGGTCGGCGCCATGTAGAGGAAGAATCGCTCGTTGTGATTTTCATCAATGAAATCGAGGGCGCCCTTGGTGATCCATTCCTGATTGTGCACATTCAGGGCATCGCTGCGCAGCTCGACGAGGTTTGCCTTGTAGTAGCTTGCCACGTAGTCGAAGCCGAAGGTCCGCATCCGCTGACAGAGCACACGGTGATTATGGCGCATTTTGGCATTGGTCGTGGCGTCCGTCTTCGGCTCGGCCTTCTTTGGATAAGCAAGCAGACCCTTCGCTGCCCAGTTATTGGTGTTGTTGAGATCGTCGTCGGTGAAGTGGCCCTTGCCAACGAGACCGGTGCGGTAGCCTGCCTGTTGCAGCCAGGCACCGAGATTTTGGCCGTCGGGTTCGAGTTCCGTATCGGAGACGGCGAAGCGCCCAACCGTACCGAGCGGATAGCGCGCGATGAAGCGTTGGCTGGTATTACGCGAGGGCCAGCGACCGGTCATCAAGGCATAGCGCGAGGGCCCACACACGGTCGACGCGGCAAATGCCTCATTGAAGCGGATGCCGGTCCCGGCTAAAGTGTCGAGTGTTGGCGTGAGACAATCACGCCCCTCGAAGCCAAAGAAATGGCCGCCTGCCATATCATCGACATTAATGATGATCACATTGGGGCCAGTCGCAGGAGTCTGAGCCACCACCTCGTAATAGAGCGAGTTTGCTGTCGCGACCAGTTTAAGCTCACGATCGGCGGGAAGGTCAAAGTTGCGGGTGCGAATGCCACCCGTGCCGCTGCTCAGAGATCCATAATTGGCGAGAACAAATCTATCACCTAGAGCGAAGTTACCCCGGTACTTTGATCCGTCGAGTATCCACTCAGAACCGATCTCGAGGGTCAACTCGCCATCGCCGAGTTCAAGCGGACTACTACCGTCGGCATCAGGCAGCGTGATCACTGTGGCTGACTTTCCCAGTTTAAAGGCACTACCTGCGCTGCGCAGAGATACGTTCGACCCCTCGAGCATCAGTTGTACGACCGCTTCTAATTTTTCGCCAATTCGCAACGAGGCGAGCGACAGACCACCGCGCTCACGAAGCGTCAGGGAGCCATCGATCATCTCTAGCACGGCGGGGCTTTCAGCGGGGACACGGTCAAGGATGACATCATAGCCATCGATCACCGCATCGCCACCCGCTGGGAGCGTGTTGGAGCTCCAGTTGGAGGCCGTCGACCAGAGATGGTTACTACTGTCGTTATCAAAGTTGACTGCGCCCGCAATGCCAAGGTGTAGCAGGTAACACCCGATAATTAACAAAGGTTTCAGTTTGAGAAGCTTCATGTGAGGAGTTTAGTGATTTTAAAAGTGCTTAAAAGCAGGGGATTGAGCCAACGAGGTTGAATGGTTAATCGATTCACCTTTTTAATTAAATACATTGCAAGGACGAATTCAGATTTGACCTTGAAGATGGTTCTTCATGTGTGTTCTTGGCCACCGCCAAGCCGATGCGCGCCTTATCATCTTAGCGCTAGCTTACCCGTGTAGGGACTCTTTGCGAACCTTTAGGCATGAGTTGTTTCCTGCGTCCTCGGCATTGCTATCAACCAAGCTCAAACAGTCGTTTTTACAAAAGCGCTGCGCTCGCATTGAGGGAGATCTGGTTGCTTTAAGATAATCTGATTTATTAAGAAATTGACTATCTCAGCAAGACTCAGTTTCAAGCTGGAATTCGCTGCAGATCAATACCGTACTATCCTCCATTTGGCTTGCTCAGATAAACGTTTATACTTAACCGTCGTAGCGATTATATAAAAATGAAAAAATACTTTCTGAGCTTGGTTCTGAGCACAATCATTTGCTGCGCGCAGGGCGATCCCGCCTGGCAAATCGTCGAGACGCAGCACCCCACTAGCAAGCTAGTGGTCTCTGGCTACAACGTGATGGATTTTGGAGCGGTCGCGGATGCGGTGACGGATTGCACTTCTGCCTTTCAGGCAGCGCTCAACAAAATGGCCAGTCATGGCGGAGGCACTGTGTTCGTCCCCGGGGGTGCTTATGCGTTTCGAGGGCGCCTTAAGATTCCCCCTTCGGTAACCTTGCGTGGAGAATGGCTGGAGCCGACCACACACAGCGCACAAGTCAAAGGCACCGTCCTAGCTGTTTACACCGACGCAGGTAACGCAGACGCACCGCCATTCATCTCGGTCGACACCAGTGCGGGCGTTAAAAATTTGGCAATTTGGTATCCAGAGCAAAACGCACGCAGACCCATCCCCTATCCTTTTACCCTGGCGCAATTAGGACAATTAGATAACGCCACTTTCGAAAATCTAACTCTAGTCAATCCGTATCAGGGGATCCGTATCGGCCCGGGCCCCAACGAACTGCACTACCTACATAATATTTACGGCACCCCGTTAAAGGTCGGGATCAGCTATGATTCAACGACCGATATCGGGCGCCTCGAGGAGATAAAGTTTTCTCCTTATTACTGGCTGAAAAGCGGACTTCCGCGGCTGCCCGCAGCGACGGACTTAGGCGATTGGCTGCGTCTAAATGCGGTCGGCATTCACATGATGCGCAGCGATTGGGAATACGTGGATCGGGTCATCGTCGAAGGCTACAACATCGGTTTCCGAGTCACGGAAGGTGCTCGCGGCGCGGCCAACGCCCAGTTTAGGCGCCTGATTTTGCGGGATTGCGAAATCGCCCTATCTGTCGACAAGACGAACCCTTTCGGGATGGTGTTTACCCAGTGCTACATTCAGGGCAACAGGCACGCTATCTTATTAAGCCCAGAGTTCGAATCGGCTGTGTTATTTTCAGAATGCATTATCACTGGAGAGCGTGCCTTAGAATCCAAGGGCAAAGGAGTGGTGCTCATGGAGCAGTGCACAGTCAAGAGCGGTCATATTGAGATGGCAGAAGGCAGCCTATCGATGGTTGGAGGGTCGCTAGAAAGCGCAGGCAGTACCGTAAAGATTGGAGCAAGAGTCAGCGGTGCATTGTTCGCTGGAGTCGACCTAGCGGGCGGCAGACGCTCCATCCTCAATCAAGCGGGCAAGTCCGTCGTGCAGTTCTCGGAAGAGCGAATTGAGCTCGAATCGATCCCCCGCTTCCCGGATCACGACAAGCGCACTTACAAGCCAAGCACGAATCGCCTTACCGTCGTCGCGCCCAAAGGCGAGCAAGACATGACTAGCGAGATTCAAGTAGCCATGGATACCATCGCTTCAGACGGTGGTGGCACGGTGTTTTTGCCGGGAGGCAATTACACACTCTCTGGCAACTTGAACGTCCCCAGCGGCGTCGAGTTGCGCGGGATACATGATGTGCCGCACCATACAATGGGCGGTGGCAGCATTTTGCACATCTATCCAACCACCGAGGCCCCCACGATCACCCTACAGTCCCAAAGTGGACTGAGAGGGCTATCTTTTCATTATCCCGACCAGGATATGAATAATTTGCAGCAGACCCCCTTCCTCATACAAGGCCAAGGCAGTGAGCTCTACATCATTAATGTGAACGTCGCGAATGCCTACAAGATCCTCGATCTGATGAGCTACCGCTGTGACAAACACTTTGTCGATTATCTCTCCGGCGCTCCGATTAAGACGGGGATCGCAGTAGGTGGTGGCAGTCGCGACGGGGTGATCCGTAATGTACAATTCAACCCGCACTATGCGCGCAGACCCGCACGAGGTAATCCGCTATTTGCGCCTGCCCGCTTCGAGAAGCTCTGGGACTATCAAAAAGAAGAACTAGTGGCCTTCATTGTCGGCCATACCGAGAATCAGTTTTTCTATCAAAATTTTGTCTATGGCTGCCTGTACGGCATGCATTTTATCGAAGAAAGCGGCGGCAGCCCGCGCAACTGCATCATCCATGGCCATGGCACCGATGGTGGCAAAGTCGGGGTATTTTTCGAGTCCGGCAGCGAACACATCACGATGATCAACTCCGAGCTCGTTGCGATGTCGACCACCAACAAAGTCGCGATTAAACTGGGCAGTGAGTTCAACGCGACGACCGTGCTCATCGGCAGCTTAATTTGGGGCAATCCCGACTATCTGGCCGTCGTCGATGGAGGCGTTCTAAAAATTCAAAACCTACACGCCACCCGACACGGAAATGGCATTTTGGCAATCGGCGGAAAAGTCGAAGCCCGCAACCTTAATTTCCTGAGTGGCAAGGGTGCCCACGTGCAAGAAAGAGGCGGCAAGGTACTTTTGGAATCCGTCGTCACGCAAGGCGCACTTCGCATTGACGGCAATCAAAGCACCGCCCTCTCTGTTGAGCGCTACTAGGCGTGCTTGACGGAACTTTCGGCACACGCTGAGGAATCGTAGTGAAATTTTGCTTCTTAATTTGGCAAACCTTATCATCTAACTTTAGCGCGATGGTGAAGGGTGCACAGTTTAAAAAACCGCTAGGTGCTCGCCGCATACGATTGACTGATCCCCCTGAAGAATCGATAAATGAATGACAAATATCACAGGTGTCACTTTGGTCCCTTGCAGCAACAAAACATCGATGAAAAATAGAGAATTTATACTAGCGTTGATGCTGTTGGCAGCCGGAAATGTCTTTGCGCTGACGGCGAAAGAACGCGCTGATCAAATTTACGCAGGACATCCGAACATAGTCCGCGATCTGCAATATAAGACGGTGGCAGGCTTCGATGACCTCGAGCAACTCTCAATGGATTTGATCCTCCCGGAAAAGAACCTTTACGCTGAGGGTGCACCAGTCGTGCTATTCATTCATGGCGGCGGATGGTCGGGCGGTGAGCGCTATGTGCTGGATCGTACTACATTCAAATCATACACAGATGTAGGTATCGCCGTCGCCTGCATTTCCTACCGCT
>Ga0255779_1002544_pt1 | contig 19225 bp, 13 predicted proteins | sample 011ome_21_FD_179977 | JGI IMG/M metagenome (GOLD analysis project Ga0255779, IMG submission 179977) | Coastal salt marsh microbial communities from the Groves Creek Marsh, Skidaway Island, Georgia - 011508AT metaG (version 2) | ecosystem: Environmental > Aquatic > Marine > Intertidal zone > Salt...
TGTGGCTTCCCAGCAGATCGAATACTTGCGCAAACAGTATGGCCTGGCGACAGACTTGATTGGGTCCAAACTACCCGAAAATATCGAACAGGGTCGAGCCATTTATCGCGCTATTTTTGCGCCTGAGGTGAAGATTTCGGCCAGTAATGGTGGCGATGGTCCGACATTTGATGCCGTGGGGCCCGATGCCTGGGTCGATGTGGTTATTCACGCGCTGCAACCCTTTGCGGTTACCCAGCACCTTATCGGTACCCAGCTGGTGACCATAGATACTTTACCCGATTCGAAGGGAATGGGGGGCAGCGCATCGATGGTCAGCTATGTGCAAGCTTGGCACGCTGATCCAGGCGGGGTTGTAGACATCTTCATCGGTACTTATCGGGATAAAATAGCCTTCACCCCGCAGAGTGGGTGGCAGATTACCGAAATGTGTCTGGAGAAAGTCTCAGGTCATACGCTGTCTCCAAACCAGCTGGTGTCATGATATCTCTGAGCTGAGGGGAGAATTAGCCCCTGCCACCACAACGCACTGGTCTGGCTGGGAAAATATGCATAGGCTCAAAGCGCCTCGCTTAAGCTTGCAACGGAAGTTTTATGGTAGCGCACGCGCCGTCGTCAGCATTCTCTAGTCGCAATGCCCCACCAGCAGCCTCTATGATGCCGTTACTAACGGACAGACCAAGCCCAGTGCCTTTTCCCATAGGTTTAGATGTAACAAAAGGGTCAAAAATTCTGTCCGCGATGTCGACACAAATCCCGGTTCCGTTATCTTTCACGATAATGATGCTGTGGGATTCTTCCTCGGAATAATGAATTTCAATTTTACCTTTGTGGGATTCTGTGTTGTCGACGTCACGTCGTTCCAGAATTGAATCTCGCGCGTTGCCAACCAGATTCATGATGACCTGCTCCAACTTTATCAGGTTGCAGGCCACCAACCCCTTTGTTTCCTCACAGTCGTTTAGGTTTTTTACTTCAAGAGTGATATCAGCAACACGAAGCGTTTGCTCTACAAGCTGTCGAACGTTGTGAATGGCAGCCATAGGCTCGCACGAGTTGTCTTCTCCGGTGGCGTCACGTCCAAACAACAATAGTTGTTCTACGATAGATCCAGCTCGGTCAACTTGGGCGTCCATGCGCTTCAGGGTGGCTGAAACCTTTTCGCTGAGGCTGCCGTTTCTTTCAAGGTGATTAGTCAGGTTAGTTATTTGCAGCTTGAGTGCATTGAGGGGTTGATTTATCTCATGTGCGACGCCGGTCGCGAGCTCACCAACCGAAGCAAGTTTGGAGCTTTGTATAAGCTGTGCCTCCTGTATTTTCCGGGCATGGATATCTTGAACTGTCGTGCAAATGTAAGGAGGGTCGGTAGGATTAGGTCTCAACAAAAAAAATGTAAAACTTCGCCACACTTTTTTGCCATTGACAGAGACCAACAACTCTCTTGCCTCCGGGACCTCACCTTCTGCTGCATCGCTAATGACGTCGTGCGCTAATTTAAGTATTTGCGGAGGCATTCTTTGCAGCAGATTAGTAACGTCTGAAGTTGCGGGCGCCACGCCTACCAGCTCCTCAATACGTCTGTTGGCAAAAACCTCTTCACCGTCCAGTTTGGCAATCCCAAGACCAAGGTTGACGCTGCTTGCAAAACTTTCAAATAGCGCGGCGCCCTTGCTAATTTCCTCAAACGCCAGACGTTGGGCTGTAATGTCCCGAGTGAGGCCTTCGACGCCAAGTATCTCTCCCTCTGCGTCGGTTAGGAACCTTGCACTGGTAGCGACCCAAAATTTACCTCTTCTGCCCACCATTTCGACTTCGTAGTTGTCGACGGAGCCACCATTTTTATGCATAGCGGTAAGAAACATCCCCCGGCCTTCATTGGTGGCATAGTGGTCGCTGATGCTGGCACCAATTACGCTGGCCATGTCGTCATATCCAAATATTTTCGCCATTATGGCGCTGGCCGCCGTCACCTTGCCGTGCGAATCGGCCCTGTAATAGGCAAAAGGCAAGTCATTAATTACCTTGATTGCTTCATCAGGGGATAAGGCTGAAAGCCCTTGAATCAGTCTGAAGTTTTCATCCATGACGTATCAACGTTTTTCGTTATGTCTAGTACACAGCTGGATACAGTGTGCCAGCTTATCCACCAGGTTGGCGCCTTGACTGCTTTCAGCCGACGCGGGTGATTAGTCGCGAGTTCGCAGAGAAAAATTAGCATCTGACAATTGTTTATTATATAAATGAAGTGTATTATGCAATTCTTTATGAGAAAAATCCGGTTAGATTGTGGCTATTGCGCTAGAGGCGGATGCTTTTAAACGACAATTAGTGGACAAGGCATTGGTTTTGGTAGCGGGAAGCTACGTCCTGCTCCTGACTATTCTTCAAGCCCGCCATTTTTTTGATGATACTTATGAGACCCCGTTATTCAGTCAAATACTGATTGTCTACGGCCTATTTTGCGCCGCGACACCATGGTTGCCGCGTCTTCGCAATATGTTCAGCTACAAGGCCCTTACTGTGCAGTTCTTGTGGCTGATCGGCTTTGGATTTGGTTTGTGGAACAATCAATTAGGCGGCTTGACCCTGCTAAATGTAGTGCCTGCGGCCATCACGGCGACGCTTTTTTTTGGATTCAGATTTGCTGTCCAAAATACCCTCTTGTTAATTAGTGTTTTTGTTGGCTTTGGACTGGCTGTAAGCATTGGTGTAGTGAAGCCAATTCCCAGTGACCAAGCAGCTTTCTTGCTAAACCATCCGTTCAGGTGGGTGATCTGGGGTGTTTACCTGTGCCTCTTTTGTTTTTTAATAAGCTACTTGATCTGGGTGTTTGTAAGGCACACGGAGCAATATAGGCGAGAGTTGGATATTCTGACTGCAGCCATGAATGAAGGTCCTGATGCGTTTGTAGTCTGGGACCGTGATGACCGATTAGTTGCTTGCAACGATCGTTACGCAAATCTTGAACCATTGCTCAAGCCCTTAAAAACAAAAGGCGTCACCTTTGAGGAAGTGCTCCGAGAGGGAATTCGGCGGGGTATTTATGTTGATGCGGTTGGCAGGGAGGAGGAGTGGGTCGCTAACCGGCTAGCAAAGCATCGCTCAGGTAATGTTTCGGAAATTTTTCAATTCACCGATGGCAGATGGATTCATTCGAGGGAAACGCGCACGACCCATGGATATCTCGCGGGCTTCAGAACCGATGTCACCGAGTTTCAGGATACTCAAGAACTGCTTCGGCAAATCATGGATTCTGCTAGCGAAGCGTTGGTCACGTTCGATGAAACTGGTGTGCTCTTAGAGGTTAACAGAGCCACCTGTAGTATGTTCGATATCTCGCTTGACGAGATACGAGGTCGGCGGATTGTTGATTTATTTCCTGAGGATGCGGGAAAAGAGATAGCAAAGACATGGGTTACCCATTTGAAGAACGGGGACCCGCTCGCTCCCATTAATCTCCATTTCACCCAAGCAGATGGCAGTATTTTTCGGGGTGAACTAGTCATCAAAGAATTGAGTGTGCCGCGTGTAAAGACCTTTATTGCGTTTATCACCGATACCTCAGCTGAGTATGAATACGAGTCACAGCTTGAGGGCCTTGTGGCATCCCTTGAGCAGCTCTCAGCGGGTATTGCCATTTTCGATGCTAAAGATCGACTTGCTTTTCTCAATGCCGGGTTCACCACATATTTTACTGGGCGAGATCTCGAACTCGAGAGAGGGCTTCCAATCTCGGATTTTTTTGATGCCCTCTTGGAGCACAGAAAGGCTGACCAATCTGCCTCTGTCCAGATTACAAAGCAAGGTCTTATGAATTTCTACGCGAACCCGGATTCAGCCAGAGAATTGAGACTGAGTGCGGATACACATGCTTTGATGGCGGGTCAAAAACTAGAGAATGGATCATCGGTGCTTCTGCTTGCAGATGTCTCAGACTACAGGCAGCAACGTGCCCAATTGGAGCATTCTGCGCGGCTTGCGAGTTTGGGTGAAATGAGTGCTGGCATCGCTCACGAAATTAATCAACCGTTGCATGCTGTGAAACTCATGGTAGCCAATCTGTCGATTATGTTGCGAAGGAAGCCGCAGAAAATCGTAGACTACCTGCCAGAAAAATTGGAAAACATCGTTGAGCAGATCAATCGTGCGACCGGTATTACTGATCAGATGCGAATGTCCTCACGAGAGGCGAGAGAGGCGGGTGAAACGACGAACGTCCTATCGGCGCTACAGTCTGTCACGACTCTTCTAGAACCCCAGTACCGACTTGCAAACATTAAGCTGGAATTAGATGCCCCCGAGAACTTGCCAGCGGTGCCTATTCATTCCTTACGACTAGAGCAAGTGCTGACCAATGTTTTGGGTAATGCGATTGATGCCATTTCAGAGGCCGATGAAGCGAACCGTTGGGTGCAGGTTCGATGTAGCTTTAACCGAAATGTGATTATCGAAATTGAGGACTCGGCCGGCGGGATTGACATGAATATCATCGACAAGGTGTTCGATCCCTTTTTCACCACAAAAGAGACGGGCGTGGGTACTGGTTTAGGTCTCTCGGTTTCTTACAACATAATCAGCGATGTGCGAGGCAGCTTTTCCGTAACCAATACCAGACATGGTGCCTGCTTTCGGATTGAGTTACCTTGTAGTCCCAGCTCTGAGAAGGTCGTGTCATTAGAGAATAGGCGTCGCGTAGTCTCAAGCTAGAGGCTAGATTGTCGACAGAGATCCTTTGCTTCCGAGGGTTGAAGTACCACCGCAACCCAAGCCGCCATCACAATAGGGTCTCTCGCTCGGCCTTACAGTCTGCTTTTGGATCTACGCTATTTGCTTTTGCCGTCGTTATTTCGCTGCGAGCTAATGCTCTAGCTTCAAGAAAGTCGGCATTGCTCTGGAGCCGAGCGAAAGCGGCCGACCCGACCAAAATCCCCGCTTGCACATCGCTCCTCCAATGAACATTACAAACGTTTCGGCTGTCACCGAACGCAATACCCCTAGCTAGAATTTGTTCCGCCCGATCGGGTACTAGATCAGAAAGAATCAACGCCCATCCCCAGCCGATCGCGGTGTGCCCCGACGGATACGAGCCATCGCCTCTTAACATTTCCTCCTCTTCCGGCGTGCAAATTGGTTGTTGGTTACTCATAAAAGGACGCTCACGCTGATACGCATTTTTAGCTCCGTAACTGGCGAGCCCAAGGTCAGTAAGAGTCCTGCGAAGTAGCATCTGCAAGTGGGGCGTGTCTTCCTGACTTATGTTGATTCCCACAGCACACGAAAATGTTGCCGTTGAGTCAGGGCCGAGACGGGCATCCGCCCTGGCGAGGTCGAACCGCGCTGTGTCCTGGTTGGCTAAAAGCCTTGCGCTAAAGGCCTCGTCGGCGGCCTGTTCAGCCGAGCCTGCGGCCGGGGGTGGTGGTATAAATTCATCGCTTCTTAGTGGGTTGTCCATCGGCAGATACCCCATCAATAGGCCCGGTCTGATCTCCGGGACTTCCGCAACTGACGGCGGTTCTGCCGCGGAATGATAGGACAGCAAAATGCCGATAACGAAAAAGCCGCTGACAAAAGCTCCGCGCATAAAAGACCCCTTGTGGTTATCGTTAAACACCCACACTTTACAGGCCGGGAGCGCTGTTAGCATAGAGCGTCCAACTATCAAAAGAGGACGCGAGGCACGGGCGTTATCGGACCCCATACGAGGTTGAGGACCTGTCAGAGCAGGTTTCTGACAATAACCACACTGGATAGCCCGATCCAGAGGGTGTTAAAGGCGACCATGGTGGGAAGAAGTTTTCGCTCAGATACCCAGATCAGCAATGCTGACGTGACTAGCGTAATCACATGCAGTTGCCAAATCTCTTTCTGCCATACGAGCCCGGGCAGGATTACCGCGGCTTTGGCAACCCAAGAAATGGCCTCTACTACGTTGTAGTTGACCCAATAGCCCTCCTGAAACCATAGCTTGTAGCTGTTGGCAATGTTAGTGATTCCCACGTGCGTATAAACGAGAAAGGTGATAGTCAGAAACAGGGCAATGGTAGCGATGGCTTCCGGCATGGTGTTGTTTCCCCACAATATGGCAATGATGAGTTGCTTCGTAATCACAGTGATACGCGTGTCATGGGGATTAGGTTGCCCCGAAACTACGCTGGAGACCCTAGTGCCTTGTTCCTGGCAGGGGGCAAGAGGTCGTCCACCAGTCTAAGCGGGATCATTTTTTTGGGATTTGGCGTGGCAAGCTATGGGTGAGCATGGCAAGATTCAGGCCGCTGTGTGGATGCCCGGGAGGGACATTTGAGTCGATACGATGCGATAGTAATTGGAGCAGGCCACAATGGCCTGACCAACGCTGCCTATTTGGCAAAGGCAGGCCTAAGCGTCGCCGTGATGGAGCGAAACCCCTACATCGGCGGCGCGACGGTGAGTCGTGAGCTTTACGAAGGTTGGTACTACTCAAATTGTTCCTACGTGTCGAGCCTGTTGCGCCCTGAAATTGCGAGGGACCTTGAATTGCCCCGTCACGGTCTTCAGGTCGTTCCGTTCGGCGGCGGTTGTACATTTATGCGAAACGGAGATTACTTCGGTAACTACAGTGATCCCGGTCGACATTACCGAGAGATGGCGCGCCACTCCCGCCGCGATGCGACGGCTTACGATCGATACAAAGCGGATACGAGCCTGCAAACGCGCCTCATCAGACCATTTTTGTTGAAGACCCCGCCGGACCCCACCTCGTTAAAGCCGCGAGATCTTCAGGACCTGCTTGAATTCGCCCGCTCGTTCATGGCCCTGGGCGAGGAAAAACTTCTCGATACCATCAAGTTCTGGACCGGGAGCGTGGGTGACTACCTGAATGAGTATTTTGAAACCGACGTGATTAAAGCCCAGCATGCTGGCAGCGGCATTATAGGGACAGCCTTGGGGGTTTACTCTCCCGGTACTGCCTATGTGCTGTTGCATCACTACATGGGTGATGTGGATGGCAATGTCGGGTCCTGGGGATTTGCCCGCGGGGGTATGGGTGCTATTGCAAATTCTCTATCTAAGTCTCTGCAGTCCTTTGGCGGTGAGATTATCTGCGATGCCGATGTCGATGAAATTATTGTTAAAGGCGGGCAGGCCAAGGGCGTAGCATTAAAGGACGGTCGGGAATTCTACGCGGATATCGTCGTGTCCAACTTGGACCCCAAGCGTACCTTCCTCGACATCACTAATCCTAAAGATCTTCCCGCTGACGTCGTAACCAAGGCAAAGAACTTTAAAATCCGTGGGTCCTCAGGGAAATTGAATATCGCATTGGACGGACTGCCTGTTTTTAACGGTCTAGACCCCAACAGCCGGTTGATGGCTGGGGATCTGCATTTCAGCGATTCCCTTGAGCGAATGGAGCGGGCTTACGATGACTGGAAGGCGGGCACGTGGTCCAAAGACCCCTATCTCGACATGATGATTCCGTCGCTTACCGATCCCACCATGGCGCCCCCCGGCAAGCACATGATGTCGGTGTTTGTGCAGTACGCGCCGCCAAAAATTGACGGTCGCGAGTGGACCGATGAGGACAAGGCCGGTTTTGAAAAGTCAGTGATCGACCAAATCGCCAACTACAGTCCAAATTTCCGGGACTTGATTCTTCATTGCGAGACACGCACCCCGCGGGAAATTGAGGCTGAGGTCGGCCTGACCGAGGGAAATATTTTTCAGGGGGAGCTGACTTTTGATCAGCTGCTATTTAATCGTCCCTTCCCGGGTTACGCGCAGTACCGCGCTCCGATAAAAGGTATGTATCTGTGCAGCTCGGGCACCCATCCGGGCGGCGGCGTGATGGCGGCCCCCGGGGCTAATGCCGCGAGGGAGATCCTGTCGGACTTGAGGCGCCCCAATACGGTGCCCGGAGGGTATGCCGATGACTGATTACGATGCCATCGTTATTGGCGCGGGCCATAATGGACTTATTGCCGCTTGTTACCTTGCCAAGGCAGGCCACAAGGTGTTGGTGCTTGAGGGGCGCGAACTCCCGGGGGGTTGCGCCAGTAACCGTGAGCTTGCCGCGGGTGTAACGGTGTCCGACTGCGCGCAATGGCTGGGTCAGTTTGACCGCGACATCATTAAGGGTCTGAAGTTGGTGGAGCATGGGCTGGCACTTGGGGAAGTCAAGCGAACTGTGGCGCTCCAAACCGACGGCAAGCATCTTGTGTTCGATGGTAACAGCGTCAGCGGCGCGGAACTCAGTGGTGAAGATCGCGATGCGTACCGGCGTTTTACACGGCAGATGAATGCTTTTGCAGGACTGGTACAGAAACTTTACCGCCAGCGACCGCCAAAGCTGGTCGATTCGAATTGGCGCGATCGTTGGACTCTGATCCGACTGGGTCTTGGTTTAAAACTGTTGGGTCGCGAAAATATGCGCGATCTCATGCGAGTCGCACTTATCAATATCTATGACGTGCTCAATGAGCATTTCAATCACGCGGGTCTGAAGGCTGCGGTGGCACTTGATGCCGTTACCGGTTCGACGATGGGGCCTCGCTCCCCCAATACAGTATTCCACTATCTGCATCGCAAGGCCGGAGACCGGCAGGGGCAAGAGGGTCCGCGGCAAGTCCTTGGCGGCCTGGGCGCGCTGGGCGAGAGTCTCGCGAGGGCGGCGCGAAGTCAGGGGGTGACCATACGTCTGGGCAGTCCGGTGGCCGCCATTGTGAAAGACCATGACCGTGTCGCGGGCGTAGCACTTGCGACGGGGGAGCAGATAGCCTCCCGCATTGTTCTCTCCAGCGCAGATCCCACCACGACTTTCAAGAAGTTACTTGGTTATCGGCACATGGAAGCTGGCATGGCGCGCCGGGTTGAGCACTACCGAACGCGTAGTGGTACTGCCAAACTGCACTTGGTGCTGTCAGAGCTGCCGGCGTTTTCTGGGGTCGCCACCGCGGAGCTCTCTCAGCGGCTGATTATTGCACCATCGATGGATGACATGGAGGCTATGCTCAATCCCATTAAGTACGGGGAGGTGGGCGATCAACAGCTATTTGATATCAGTATCGCCAGTATTGAAGATCCCAGTCTGGCGCCGGCCGGTCAGCACGTCATGACCGCCTTGGTTCATTACCTGCCTCACTCGCCCAAGGAGGGTTGGGAGGCCATTCGGTCGCAGGTTGTGGCGCAATTACTTAATCAGCTTGAAGCCTATGCGCCGGGCCTGAAGTCGCTTGTCACTCAGGTGGAGTTGTTGACTCCCGCGGACATTGAAGCGAGCTACGGAATTACCGGGGGTAACTGGCACCACGGGGAATTGTCGATTGATCAGGCGCTTATGATGCGACCGTTTCCTGGGTCGACCCAGTATCAGTCGGCGGTGCCAGGTCTGTTTCTTTGCGGCGCGGGCGCGCACCCTGGGGGAGGACTGATGGGGCTTGCTGGACGGAATGCAGCGCAAGAGATTTTGCGGCAAGGAGCGTTGTCATGACCTCGCCAGATCGTAACCTTATGTTGTTAACAACACCTTTTCATCGGTGTATCGCCGACGTTTGCGAGCTAAACGACTGGGGCGTGTGGATGGGGTACACCACGCCCAACGCCTATTTTGATGTCGAACTTGAATACTTTGCGATTCGGAGCACCACGGGAGTATTCGACCTTTCCCCTATCAACAAGTATCGCATTACCGGTCCCGATGCCGAGGCATTTCTCAACAGAATGGTAACCCGCGATGTCAGCAAGATTGGCGTCAATCGAGTCGGTTATGCGGTGTGGTGCAATGATGCAGGTGAGATGCTGGATGACGGTACGATTTTCCGTTTTGGCCAGAACGAGTTCAGATTGTGCTCCTATCAGCGAGCCGATGAATGGTTAGCTTGGTGCGCGCTGGGTTTCGATGTCGTTATTGAGAATGAGAGCGATGACGTTGCTGCCTTGGCGGTTCAGGGCCCAACCTCTTGCACTGTGCTGACGCTCTTGGGATGTACCGATCTCAATCAGCTAAAGCCCTTTGGTATTGCGCATTATGAATTCGATGGTGTGCCGTTGGCCGTCAGTCGAACCGGATTTACCGGTGACCTAGGCTATGAAATCTGGATCGCGCCGGAGAAAGCCGAGGTTTTCTGGGATCGTCTTTTTGAGGTGGGTAAAGACTATCTCATCAAGCCTATCGGGTCTTATGCCCTCAACATTGCGCGTATAGAGGCTGGGTTCCTGCAGGCGCGGGTAGACTTCGTGCCTGCCGAAGAAGCTGTTCGTCCCGGCAGAACCCGGACCCCCCTCGAGCTGGGTTTGGCGTGGCAGGTCGATTTTGCCAAGCCGCTCTTCAACGGCCGGGAGGCCTTGCTGCGGCAAAAGGAAACGGGCTGCACGTATCGCTTTGTGTTACTCGATGTCGAGGGAAACAAGCCGGCGCATCATTCGTTTATTCTAAAAAATGGCAAAACGATAGGCACCGTTACGTCAGCTGCTTGGTGCCCAACAGCCAAAACAAACCTCGCCTTTGCACAAATTCAAATGCCTCATGGTGAGTCCACCGATGCGCTTGTTGCGGAAATTTATTACCAGCGCGAGTTGCATTGGACAAAGGTATTGGCACCTTGCAAGGTCATTGATGCACCCTTGTTCAATCCTGCTCGGCGGCGTCAGACACCAGCGCCACCGCATTGAAACGTGTGTCTGCGAACCCGTGAAGAGTGACTTTCAATGCATCTGATAGCGACTCACGTTGACGATTCGATCGACGAATTGCGCGCCAAGCTGGCAGCGGACAGTGCCCAGCCCGAGCGTGCAATGGATCCCTACTTTTATCGTTCGCATCTCGTGCACGAACTCGAGCTCGAGCATCTGATCTTTAAAAGTTGGATCTATGCGCTCCATGCCAGCGAAATTCCCAGCGTCGGCGACTACCAACTGCTTGAAATCGGGGAAGACGCACTCATCATCGTGCGTTGTGAAGACGGCGTGATTCGTGCCATGCACAATATTTGCCGACACCGAGGTGCTCGCGTCTGCGAAGACCGAGCCGGTAATCGAAAAACTTTTGTTTGCCCTTACCACGGATGGGTTTACGAGCTCGACGGGTCCCTAAAGGCCGCGCGCGAAACCCACGTGATGGCGGATTTTGATTCAACACAGTACCGCTTAAAGACAGTGCAGTGTGTTGAGTACGTGGGTCTAGTATTCATTAACTGCGACCCCGACGCGGGAGATTTTTTGGCGCCCCTTGAAAATCTTCGAGAACCGCTTGGTGCTTACGACTTAGCAAATGCAAAAGTTGCCCATCGGCATACCTATCGCATCGATGCAAACTGGAAGCTGGTGCTGGAAAATTACCTCGAGTGTTATCACTGCGCCACGTCGCATCGTGCTTACGCTAAGCTGCACACCTTTAAAGATCTCTATGAAAAATCGGCGCCTATCGTTGAAGCAATGCTGGCGCGATCCGATGAGGTCACGGGTGTGGTCGGTATGTCAAAGCGCTACACAAAGACCTATAGCGACGCTGAGAGCTTTGGTGCCTGCGTGCACACTATGCGTTATGGCCTCTACGAGGGTTTTGTCACGGGCAGCCAGGACGGACAGCCGGTGGCGCCTCTGATGGGTCAGATCAAAGATTACGACGGCGGCGCGGGTGATTATCAGATGGGCCCATTGAGCTTCATGCTTAATTATCCCGATCACTGCGTGCTGTATCGATTCTTGCCGAGGAGCCTGACAGCAACTGACGCTGAGGTTGTTTGGTTTGTCCGTGGTGATGCCGTCGAAGGGGTCGACTATCAGCTTGATGAGGTGACTTGGCTATGGCACCACACGACGCTGGAGGACGAATACATCATCATGCGCAACAGCATGGGGGTGAATTCACGGTTTTTTGAGCCCGGCCCCTATCATCCGGAATTCGAGGCAACCCTGAAACATTTCGTTGCCTGGTATCGAAAGACCCTCAGCCAGAACTGCCCCCCGACCGGCGATTAATAGGCCGCGGACGTGCTCAGATGGCAGCCGATACCGCTTGCTGTGCCGGTGTGAAGGGTCGATCAACTCGAATGAACAGCCAGATAATTGCACCGATAAAGGCGAGCGCGCTACCGGTTGAGAGTGCTGGTACCCAGCCAATGTGCATCGCTAAAAAGGGCATCAGGGGCGCAACAATGATCCCCGCTGAATTACCCCCTGTGTTCATCAAGCCACAGGCTGGCGCGCTGTAAGGTCCGGCCACGAAAATTTGCGCCGACCAGAAAGCGCCCTCGGCGAACTGTGTGCCGGCAAAGCACAGCGAAAGTAGGGCGACAGCGACATAGGGCGAGGGTGAGTACAACCCGACATAGAGCAAGATTCCTGAAGCTGTCAGCCCGATCATGGCGGGCACCCGACAGCCCAGTCGGGGCCCCCAGCGAGCACAGAGGGCATCACAGGTAAGACCCCCGAGGGTCGCCATGACGGCGCCCGTTATCCACGGAAGCGCTGCGAGGAACCCAGTCTCTAAAATACTAAAGCCCAACTCAGTCACCAGGTAATGAAAGAACCAGGTGAAGAACAAATAGAAAACGTAGTTTTGGGTGAAATAAGCCGCTGCAAGTAGCAGGGTTTCGCGATTTTTCAGCAGCGACTTCCAGGCGCCAAATCCGGCTTCTTGTGTAAGGCTATTGCGATTAGCGTAAATCAAGTCGAGTTCCTGCTCGGTCATGGCCGGATGTTCCGCCGGGTTATCCCGGGCGTACCACCACCAGATCCAGAAGAACAGTATGCCCAGCGGAACGAACATGTAGAACGAGGCACGCCAGCCCCAATTGATCATGACAATGGCTACAAGGGGCTGGGCTAACGCGGCGCCTAGTGTTAGCCCGGTGCTTGAAACGGCATTCGGCAGCGCCCACTGTCCCACTGGAAACCAGCGCTCTATGGCGGCCGCTTGCACTGGATACATCGGCGCATGAGCGGCGCCCAAAAAGAAACGTACGACAACAAGCGCGACCAATACGCCGGTAGCTGAGGTGACCACCGATCCTGGCAGGAACCCCGTGAGTCCAGATGCAAGGATCCAGATAAAGCCGGCGCCCATCAATGTCTTGCGGGGTCCGAACAAGCGTCCGAGTATTCCGCCGGGTAGCTGACAGGCGGCATACCCCCAAATAAAGCTGGCATAGATCCAGCCCATCTGAAGTTCTGAAATATTGAGTTCGGGCATCATGTGTTCGCCCGCCACATGAATGTTCTGTCGCATGAGATAAGACAGAAAGCTCAGCATAAAAATAACTGAGAAGAATCGCCATCTGACGGGAATCGACTCGAGTCTCATGTATTTGGCTTCTCCGGGCTAAATCTCGATTGCGGCTACTGACTAACGGCTATCGGCACGTGGTTAATATGATCGAGCGTCTATCATGCCTCAATACCGGGAGCTCAGTATAAATTTTTACTAGCCTTCACCTCGCCGATGGTAAGCTAGCACGGCCCGCTTGGGCGCTGCCGCGAATAACCATAAGGAACAGCAGTGACGTCACCGCGTGTTGATAGAGTAAATTTCTCGCTAACAGTCCTCGTGTTGCTGGGTTTGGCTATACCACTCCTGTTTGCCCCGGCATGGAGCGCTGAGGTCTTGCAGACAGCCTATGACTGGATTACCCGCTCCTTTGGCTGGTTTTATGTGCTAACCGGTGCGTTGGCGGTAATCATCGTTTTGTACATCGGCATAAGCCGCCATGGTCAGATTCGCTTGGGTGACTCGCCACCTGAATTTTCCACCTTTAGTTGGGGCGCCATGTTGTTCGCTGCCGGTATTGGGGCTGGACTGATGTACTGGAGCGGGATTGAGTGGGCTTACTACGTCAATGGACCGCCCTTCGGCGCTGAACCAGGCTCGGCGGAGGCCTATCAGTGGGCAGCCTCCTATGGCATACACCACTGGGGAGTGATCGCCTGGTCGCTTTATTGTCTACCCACCTTGGCTATCGCGTATCCGTTTTACGTCAGGAAATTACCGCGCCTGAAGTACAGTATCTCTGGCCACTATTGGTTTAAAGGTGAAGAAACCTCACTGCCTTCTCGTCTTATGGATGTGTTTTTCATGGTGGCATTGATCGGCGGTGCGGGCAGTTCCCTGGGTTTCTCTACGCCCTTAATTTCTGCGTTGTTATCCCGCCTTACCGGCTTTCCCCTGGGCTTCACCCTCGAGTTGGTTGTCGTGGGTATTTGCGTTGTATTGTTTGCCACCAGCGTGGGCCTCGGGTTGGGCAAAGGGATACGTCGGCTAAGCAATATCAACATTGTGATCGCGATTGTGTTGCTTTTACTGATAGTGGTACTGGGTGACACGCTGTTTCTGCTCAAGATGGCGGTCAACACCATCGGCCATCTAATGCAAAACATCGTTGCCATGACCTTTTGGACTGATCCCATGTCGGACTCTGGGTTTGTTGAGGATTGGACTATTTTTTACTGGGCGTGGTGGATTTCCTACGGTCCCTTTGTGGGTTTGTTTGTCACCCGCATTTCTCAGGGGCGCAGTCTGCGGGAAATGGTGGTGGGTATGCTGGTCATGGGCTCACTGGGCTGTTGGGCGTTTTACCTGGTCCTTGGGCATCACGGACTTGGCTTACAGCTTAGCGGCGCTATGGACCTTTTAGCCCTCATGTCTGAGCGTGACGGCAGTGCCGCGATCGTGGCGGGACTGGATACGCTGCCCTATGCGGAATTCATCCTCGCTAGCTTCTGTGTGGTCACGCTCATTTTTTGCGCGACGACCTATGACAGTGCTTCCTATACGCTGGCAGCCAGCGCGACGCAGTCCCTTCATCCTATGGAAGACCCACCTCGGTGGCATCGTCTGTTCTGGGCAGGTGCGCTTGCCATTTTGCCCATTGCACTCATCTATGCGGGGGGCATTCGTGAGGCTCAGACCGCGGTCTTGGTTGTATCCCTACCGCTGGTTGCCACCCTGTGGTTGGCGGCCATTGGTCTGCTGCGATCCTTGAATGAGGATCACCCTGTACCGGCAGCTTGTGTCGTCAGTGAGCAGTGATCAAGCCGTTGCACTGGTAACTGCCGGTGCTTCGGGCATCGGTCGAACCATCGCAGATGCTTTATGGACACAGGGATACCGCGTGGTGGTACTCGATATCAATCGGGAGTTTCTTCGGGACTACAGTACCCGCCACGGTGAGGACACGGCGATCCACTGCGACGTTGCCGATCCGGTAGCGGTTGATAGGGTGGTTGTTGATTTGCTTGCCTCCCTGTCTCGGGTGGACCTGCTGGTGAACAATGCCGGTATCTCTGGCCCCACGGCGCCTCTCGAAGAAATTGGCGTTGAGGAGTGGCAGAACACCATTGCCACGGATCTCAACAGCCTTTTCTACGTCACGCGCCACGTCATTCCCCTGATGAAAAAGCGGCGGTCCGGTGTGATTATCAACATGGCATCCAACGCCGGGTTATTCGGCTGTCCCCAGCGATCACCATACGCCGCATCCAAATGGGCGGCTGTGGGTCTCGCCAAGACGTGGGCCATGGAGCTTGGCCCTTGGAATATTTGCGTCAACGCCATCTGCCCGGGAAGTGTGAGCGGTCCGCGTATCGATCAGGTTATTGAGCGTGACGCTGCATTGAGAGGTCAGTCGCCCGCTGACATTCGAGCCCGCTATGAGCAACAGAACTCGCTTAAGCGCTTTGTCAGTGCCGACGATATTGCTGCCATGGTGACGTTTCTTGCGGGTCCCGGTGGCGTCAATATCTCCGGGCAGGCTATCGCTATTGATGGCCACACAGAGACCCTTGCCTAGACGGGACGCTGGATGCACTTTGTGACCTATCCCTTTTGAATTACCCCCTGTGAAATGACCCTTGTGAAGTGTTGCGTGTGAGACGTTCCCTATGACCAATACAACGACAGCTCTAATCAGTTCTTGGTGCTATTTCTGCTTCTGCGCTCTCGCCTTTCTCGCAGTTCATGCGACTGCTTCAGAAGCGCCGCAGGTGCGAGTCTTTGATACATCATTCATTGGCCACCGTGATTCCACGGGGGTCGAATCCTTTCGAGGCATCCCTTTTGCCCAACCGCCGGTGGGTGAGCGACGTTGGCGTCGACCCGTGCCCTGGCAAGGTGACGGAGGACCCTATGACGCCACGGCCTTCGCTCCCGCCTGTATGCAAACCGGCAGCGGACTGGCTTGGTATCACGGCATGATGCGTCGAGTGGGTGTGGACCCCGCGCTTATGGAAGGCCCGGTTTATTCGGAGGATTGCCTTTACCTCAATATTTGGACAGACATGGATGCGGAGGGTAAGCGGCCAGTACTTATCTTCATTCATGGGGGCTCCAACACGGGGGGTTGGAGCTATGAGCCAAATTACCACGGAGAGTCACTAGTAAAGCGGGACGTGGTGGTGGTCACCGTCGCTTACCGGTTAGGGGTGTTTGGCTGGCTAAGCCACCCCGAGATGAAAGCTCGTAATCTGGCTCTCTACGATCTCGCGATGAGTCTCGAGTGGGTGTACCAGCATATTGGGAAATTTGGCGGAGACCCCAACCGTATCACCGTGTCGGGTGAATCTTCGGGTGCGACCAATGCCTTGCATCTCGCGGTCTCCCCCTTGAGTCAAGGCCGGGTCGGCGGGCTCATCTATCAGAGTGGCGGGTGGCCGCTTGATGACACGCCCGATCGCAATGAGGCGACGGCCCGTGGCATCGAGCTCGCACGACGTGCGCTCGATGGGCATACGGGGTTGGAGGCCTTGAGGCAGGTCCCATCGGAGCGCATTATGGCGCTGGCAGGAGAGGTCTACGCAGACTTTCAGCTTGATCCCATTGAAGATCCGGAAAGTCTCCCAGTCACCCTTGAAAGCATGGCTGCAAGCGGCAGTATCGCCGCGATTCCCATGCTGATCGGCACCAATGCGGATGAGCGCTTAATGTATTTAAAGGCCGGCGGCACGCTTGATCAGTTGTTGCAAAGTCGGGTGGCGTTGACGCAGCAGGACGACGTACGGGCGTATCTCAGCGGGGCGGGCGATGAACTGGCCCAGCGAAACCAGCTGGGGACGGCGCTGGATTTTCTCTGTCCCTCTCTTGAGCTGGCATCACTCATAGAAAAGAATGATGGTGCCGCGTGGGTCTATCGATTTGATCGTGTCAGGCCAGGGTTTGACGCGATAGGCGCTTATCACGGCGCGGAACTTCCCTATGTATTTGATCGCCATGACGCCTGGCTACCCTCGTCCAAGGTCGACGATGATTTGACCGCAGTCATCCTTGATTACTGGACGTCATTTATCACTCAGGGTCGACCACAAAGCCATCAGGGAGGGCCTTGGCCCGCCTGGTCTGCTACTCAGCAGACCGCCGTATTAAACGACGGGGTCTCGTTTAGACCGCACCCCGATCGAGAGCTTTGTCGCTTGCTAAAGGGTCGGTAGGTCGCTAATTACATTCACTGTTGAGGGCCCGCCAGCAGCGCTATCATTGAGCGCCAAAAAATAAGCGATTCAGGAATACTGGCTTTGCGGACCCGTTCATTTAAGCCGTGGGCATAGCTGTCGGCGGGGTTAAGAAAAATACCGGTGAGGCTGTAGCTAGGGATGCCCGCAGCGCGAAAGTAAGCGCCATCGGTCGTACCCGATACCATCTTGGGAATCACCGGCACGCCAGGATAAATTTGGTCGAGTGATGTCGCTACCGCGTCTATTACCTCGGGGTTGAAAGGTGAGGCGTCACTTGATACGGGAGTTCCCACCACCGCCCATTCGAGAGCGGAGTTACCCACCACCACCTGCAGCTCACGCTGAATGTCCTCAACGCTATTGCCCGGGAAAATACGACAGTTCACGGTAGCGGTTGCGGAACGCGGCAGCGCGTTCTCCGCATGCCCCGCCTCCAGCATGGTTGGTATGCAGGTGGTGCCTAATGTGCCCACGTATTCGGGCTTGCCTCTCAACGTTTCAATAGCGGATTCGTCGCTTGGATCGGCGGCAAATCGCGCCATGGCGTCCCCAACCTCGTTTTCGAGGAAAGGGGCAGTGCGGGCAAAGTAAGTCAGCGTGATTTCATTGGTCTCCACGGGAAAGGTGTGCATTTCAAGTCGCTGGATGGCCGCCGCCAGATCGAAAATGGCGTTGTCCGGTCTTGGCATGGAGCTGTGGCCGCCTCGATTTCGCGCGGTCATACTGAAGGTGGCATAGGTCTTTTCAGCAAAACCAATCTGGTATTGGAAGGCCTTGCCAGTGTCATCAAGCGCACCACCGCCACCATCGACGACCAATGCATACTCGGCGTCGATAAGATTGCGAAATTCATTTGTCAGGTGCTGGACGGTCTCTTGATAGGATTCCTCATCGCCGGTGAAAGCAATAATTAAATCCCGGGAGGGGACAAATCCTTCAGCCTTCAACCAAACGAAGAGAGTGGTTAACAGAGATACGTCAAATTTATTATCGAGAACCCCGCGGCCAAAATAAAACGTATCGTCCTCCTGAAGTTCGAAGGGATGGCGCTCCCAGTCGCCGGGGTCGGCGCCCACCACATCCATGTGGGATGAAAGCAGGATGCTTTTTCGGTTGCTTGACCCGTCGCCGCGGTACCGCACGACCAGAGCCGCGGTCTCTCCGTAGGGGATGACCTTAATGTCTTGCTCCGGAAAGCCCGCTTGTTGAAACTTTTGTGCAAGGAAATTTGCGTAAGCTGGCACGTGGCCCGCGCCGGCCACGGTTTTGCGACTTACGCCATCGCGCAAAAGTGCTTCCGCCATATTGCCGTAGCGTTCCATCGCCTCCGGGGTGATCTCGACGGCAAAAGCGGGTGATGATGCGAGAAGCGCGCACAGTAACAAGACGTGGGCAGAGCGGGATCGGCGGGGCATAAACCTTGAACTCCTTTGACCTTGGGAACCTTGAGGAAGCCAGAGATAGCCTTTCGTTGATGGCGTCCTAGCAACGGGCCTATAAAAAACCTGAGCCTTAACCAAGCATAGCATTGACGCTGGGCTGACCAGCACAAAGTTGACTTTATCGGTTGCTCTACCAGTGTGATTTAACGCTTCCGGAATTTAACGTTATCAAGTAATCTCGTCGTCGCACGCGAGCGGCGCAGGAGCAGTGTGACGCAGCATGGTTGGCGCTTCGAGCGTGTTGCCAGGCTATTGCGTGCTGTTAGCCTATTAATAGCCGAGTGGTATTGCCTGATGAGCAAGAGGGTGAAATGAACTCCTCCGCTGATACTCCCCGCGAGGTGATGGCGCCCGATTTTTATAGC
>Ga0255779_1002560_pt1 | contig 19167 bp, 16 predicted proteins | sample 011ome_21_FD_179977 | JGI IMG/M metagenome (GOLD analysis project Ga0255779, IMG submission 179977) | Coastal salt marsh microbial communities from the Groves Creek Marsh, Skidaway Island, Georgia - 011508AT metaG (version 2) | ecosystem: Environmental > Aquatic > Marine > Intertidal zone > Salt...
TGATGCAACGGCAAGTAAGTCTGTGATAGAACATGAGCAAGAAAAATATATTTGCGAGTCAAAAGGTGGTTATTTTTCGACAACTCTTGGTTGCTTCGAATAATTAATCGCCAATTATCGCCTATTGCGACACAAATTTGTTAAATGGTCTTATCATTTAGATTAAAAAACATGCTGCAATTGTTTAGTTTTGACAATCAGCGCAGCGCCCAAGAACCTCAATAACTTGATTAGTATCTGCCTTGAATTCTGTATTCGAAGGCATTTTGATCAGACGAGAAATTTCGCAACTTTCTTCGACGCGCTGACATTTTGTGCAGTGCTGTAGAACATGGATGTGATTTGTGTGTTCGTCGGTGCAGGTAACAAATTTGTTGGCAGAATCGATCTTATGGATGTAACCAAGCGTTGTCCAAAAATCGAGGACTCGATAAATGGTACTAATATTCAATGATTCATCGAACGCTCGGTTCACGCGCTCTTGAAGCTCGTAGGCAGTCAACGGTTCGCAACCGTCTTCGAGGACGCGATAAATTTGGAGGCGCTGTGGCGTAAGCGTTTTACGCGTCGCGGTAAGGTGACTCAAGAGGGTTTCGTTATCGATCGCCATCTGCACCAGGATTTATCGGGATTAAATCCTCCTCCAATTTAAGATTGGTGACCGTTACATCAACAAGGCTGTATCCGCTGTCGGCAATATCAAAGCTTTGCGTTACAACAGATAGGCGCCCCGATACGATGACGGGTTGGTAGAGATCTCGTAACTGAGTTGGCTGATCAGTGGTGTCGACGAGCAACGTTTGATTGAGTGGTGGTGGCGGTACATGAATGCATTGTCCCGCTTCTGGTACGAGTAGAAATTGAGAAACTGCGTCACCTTTGACTTCAATTGGCACCATAAAGCCGGCGAGCTCAATGGTCTGTCCTTCGAGTGAGGGATCAATGACTTTTCCTGCAGCGTCAAGCTGCCCTTGGAACTCTGGGTTAAACAAGAGTTCGTAACCAAAGTCCTTCGGAACAAAGTCATAGGTGCCAGGCGGGATGAGTCGGTCCCAGGCATTCTCCCAACGAATAAAGTCTTCTTCGGTCGGATCGAAATCCTCAGCTTGAACGGCTGATGAAGTCGATACGATTAGAAATAAACAATGCGCGATGATGCGAGGGACGTATTTCAATTTGAAAATCCTCGGTGTAATGAGCGTGTGTATACCATGCCTGCAGGAATTAGGCTCGCGATTAGGCCTGCAAGAACGATCAATCCGAGTACCAGCAGTTCGTTTATTGTGATCCAAATCAGTTCAATACGAATTCCAGCCCACTCTGACATCAGATCGACGCTAACCCATGTGAGCAGGCGAACCAATCCAACCGCGAGTAGTACCGAGACACCACTAATTAAAATAATTTCAGCCAGAATCATACTCGACAAGTGAAGCGGGGTTGCTCCTAGCGCGCGAAGGATGGTCATTTCCCGTGTACGATTCTCGAGTGCAGTCAGGGTCATTGCCATCATCGTGATGAGGCTAATACCAATAATTAACCAGTTAAGCAGTTTAAATACTGAATCCACCGAACCAACGATTGACCACAGTTCGGCAAGTGCTACACCTGGGATGATCGCACTGACGGCTTCCTCGCTGTATTCATTGATGGATCGGGCGACTTGAAATAAGCCAAGCTTCGAAGAGAGTCCGAGGTAGGCAGCTGTGATGGTCTGCGGATAGAGACGTTCTTTTGGAATTTTTTGAATATCAAGACTTTTTAGGCTGATTGCCTGACTGCCATTGGTCCAGCCAAGATGAATCAGTTCATATCCTTCAAGACTTACCAAAATTGCCTGATCAGTGGGAGTGCCTGTGGGCGCCAAAACACCCGTTACCTGAAATGCAAAGTCATCATGTAATTCGCCTAAAGCCCCAGAGCCATGTGTAACAAAGATCGATGTTCCGACGGTGTATCCCAAAGCATCGGCAACTGCACTTCCAATAACCACTTCGTTGAGCTCTTTGAACGCAACGCCTTTTAAAAATTGAAGCGTTTGGTCGCCAGCGAACTTGATTCGTTCGAAGTACTCACTTGACGTTGCGATCACACGAAAACCGCGATGACTATCACCCAACGCAACAGGGACTGCCCATTCGATTTTGGGATCTTGTGCAATATCTTTGAAAGTTTCTGCGGTGATGTTGTTGGTGGGTTTGCCAAGATGAAACACAGTATAGAGCATCAGTTCGATTCCGCTGCCTCGTGGTCCAAGGACAAGGTCGACTCCACTCAAGCTTTGATTAAAGCCATTTTGTGTTGCGACATTGATTCGATCTACAGCAAGCAGTAGGGCCATTGACGATGTCAGCGCCAGAATGACTAATAGGATTGGAAACAGTCGAGCCCGCATTGATGCCAACGCTAAAGAAATCATGTGGCCTCTCCAATCTGAACAACGCGGTCAAACAAAGGCATCAGTGTTGGGTTATGGCTCACAACGATCACAGCTTGTTCGGCTGGATCGATCGAAAGCGTGAGTTCGGTCATGAATTGTTCTGTCGCCACAGGATCGAGTGCGGAGGTCGGCTCGTCTGCCAAAATCAGTGCAGGTTTTCCGAGCAGAGCTCGTATCACTGCTATCCGCTGTTGTTGGCCGATACTCATCGCCTTGGGTTGTTTGGCCAATATCTCTGATGTCAATCCGAGTCCTTCTGCTAGTTGCGAGATTGATGTGCTGATGTTAGACGCATTCGTTCGGCGTTTTTCGGAAAATCGAAGGCTGAGTTTCGCGTTCTCGAATCCGCTTAAATATGGAATCAAGTTCAACGATTGGAAAATGATCCCGATGTGGTCTGCTCTTAATTGGTCGAGTTGCTGTCGAGTTTGAGCTTCATAGTTGTGGCCATTGAGTGTGATGCTACCGTCTTGATTCGGCAATACACCTGAAAGCAAATTTAAGAATGTCGATTTACCGCTTCCTGATGGACCAACGATCAGAATTTTTTCGCCGGCATGCAACTGAATATCCGGGAAGCACATTGTCTTCCTAGACGCGTATTGATATGTCAGCTGTTGTATTTCTAAGATCAAAGTGCCAGCGATGAAGATGTTGCCGTTAACGTTTCAGACAATGCCCTAGTTCCGAGTAAACCTTCAACTTCTATTTTTTCCAAATCATTAAATCGTTCAAAAGCAGGTTCGAATGAAATATTGGTCAGATTGTTTGGCGCACTACACTCAAGTGTTGACCCAATCAAAGCGTCATAGTGGCTAGTGTGTTCTTTGTCATTGCTAGCGACTTGGGTCACTGAGTGTGTGACTTTGGTTTCTTTACATTGTGCATTTTTCGGGAGGCGAACCATTGCAAAGACGGAATCGATTGCTTCAAGTTTCTCTGATAGAGCATGGTTTTTGTCTCCTTGCTCGTCGTGCTTGTGTTCGTCGTGCTTGTGCTCGTCATGTTCATGTTCAGAGAGTTGTTCTGCGGGGAATTCATACGAAATTTGTAAACTATTGCCTTCGAGAACGACTGTCGCGTGATTTAGTCCGTGAACATGTGAGCTGGCATGGCGCTGCTCTGCCAAAGCGAAGCTTGAAATCAGAGTGATCGCTATTGGAATGTATCGCATATTTGTTTCTCCCAATTAATTTTCGATGATGCAATATTATTGCAAAATGTCCGTTAAGTAAATTGCACTATATTTTATAATTTTTGATGACTTTCTATGATGTTGTCTGGGATACCGCATTTGCGCGGTATTGCCTGAACGAAAATCTGTAAAAACCAAAGCAGAAATAGCTTGTGGTCAATGCAGCCTATCAGTCTCTCCGGCTTCGCTAGGGAGACAAGCCAGTTGTCACGTATTAAAAATTTTTCGAAGCTGAATTTCGCATTAACCGATTGGTGATCGATTTAGATGGTGGAGTGACACAGGCGTGATTTTTTGTAGATGTTGATTTTGTGGGCTTTAAATGGCGCGCCCGAGAGGATTCGAACCTCTGACCTCTGCCTCCGGAGGAATTTGCTCTTTGAGGGAGCTCAATATTTGCAATAGTTCTAGATCCAAAATTTAGCCTTGTGAATGATTTGTATTAAAGGGTTATTGGTATGAGGATCCATAAAAGAATAAAAGTTGTTAAGTTCAAGATTTTTTCGACAACAAGAGCTGGTAAGCGTTAACTAGATTCCACAAAATCCAAGTCACTTGTTTTATCAGTAAATCCAAGCGCTATCGTGGTAATTTAGTGATTCGGTTTTCCATACAAGGGGGCGGTTCATAAGGTCCTGCAGAGCGGATGTTAATGCTCTTTTGGGGGTATAGCGTGCTCAATTCGGATGAACGTAAAGTTAGTCTCGATATGCTCGAACTGACGCAGTGGATAGCTCTCGTTTCATCTGTTTGTGTAACGACCATTGAGAGCCTTGTTGGCTCCGCATGAAATGTTTCCATTCCAGTTTGGCCGTTGGTGCTGGCGACCGAAAAATATCGTCGATAACCGAAAAAGTGGTTCGATTTGAATTTGCAAGGAGTGATTTGATTTGAAAATCGAACACTTACCTCATCAAAATAGGCTGGCAATATTCGATAAAGGTTCCAAGAGCAGTCGTTGAATTACGCCATGAACAGAATTAATGTTTGGAAAGAATCAATGCTCCGAGTCGTATCCTTATTCGCGATTTTGATCGCTGCCCCTGTCATCGGTGTTGCCGAAACAATGGAGGGCCTCGTCAAGCGAGATGGCCGTTATTACACCGTTTCAGGAAATGAGCTGTTTACTGGTTTAGTCAGCGGGCCGGATAGTGGCTCATTCAAAGAGGGTATGCGGCATGGTGAGTGGACATCTTTTTATGAAAACGGCCAAGTGAAGAATCGGGGGCGATATCTGGCAGGTCAAAAAGAAGGTATGTGGTCAGGTTATTACAGATCTGGGCAATTGTTTTATCGAGGCGCCTACAAGGCGAATCAAAAAGATGGGCCATGGGTGAGCTATTACGAAGATGACACCCTATTTTATCGGGGTGCGTATCTGCTGGGTAAACAGAACGGTAAGTGGATCGCTTTTAATCCTGATGGGTCTGTTTGGGATTACAAAACCGGTATTTTTGAAGCTGGCGTGAAAGTCAGTGACTAATCGTTGCTGATGGATGCATCAAACCTAAAAAGTGCTCATGGTTGAAACCTAGAGGTTTCAAAATACCTGCCTCATCTATAGAACTTTAAGTTATATCGATGGGCGAAATATTCTAATAAGCCGTTTTATTTTGGCTTGACTGTCCGATTGTCCTACCTGATCCTAGTGGTCGATGGTCTGCGAGAGGATATCAGACCATTGCATACTTAAAAGAATAAGAAACGCTAGAGGAGGGCGCTGTTTGTTGAACTTAGTTGGCCTAATCACACTTGGGGCCGCATTGGCTCTTCCGCAGGTCGCGATGGCAGGTGACGCTGCCGCTGGTGATCAGCGATATCATCAATCATGCCACGCATGCCACGGCCCAGCGGGCAAAGGCGTATCTAGCTACCCCAAAATTTCCGGTAACCCAATCGAGTACACGCGTGAAAAGCTGAAAGCGTATCGCGCGGGGCAGAAGATTGGCCCGAATTCGGGGCTGATGATCATGATGGCCAAACCGTTATCGGATGAAGAAATCGAGAATCTTTCTGCGTATTTGAAAGATGCGAAGTATGAAAAATAAAAACCAACAAGGAGCTTTTTAAATGAAGCACACAGTCAAGAAGACGCTGATTGCCTCTGTGGCATCGGCACTCGTGATGGGTGGAACAGTGGCAGTCGCTGCCGGAATGGATGTTCCAATTATTAAGGCAACCCCAGTTTTGGAAGGCTTGGATAAGCCGTGGGATATGACGGTACGCGCGGACGGTACCATGTTCTTTACTGAGAAATGTAAAGGGCTGTCGATGCGGTCGCCAAACGGCCAAGTGACCAACATCTATGGCATGAAGGGTTCGTCTGGCTACTCAAGTAGCGGAGCGGATTTATTCTGTGAAGGCCAAGCGGGAATGATGGGAGTCGCGCCAGATCGTAACTTCGACCAGAACCGTCGGCTCTATGTGGCTTCGACGTCAGACAAATACCATGGGTCTGGATGTAAAAGTAACTTCGAGCGGTGCGATGGCAACATCGTGATGCGTCTGACCTTGAGTGAAGATCTCAAAAGCGTCACCGACAGAACAGACATCGTGACTGATATCCAATACAAGCCATTTGAATCAAATCAGCCGTTTGGTGGTCCTGGTGCCCACAATGGCGGACGTCTGCGGGTTGGTCCTGGTGGCTACCTGTGGATTACTGGTGGCGACCGCCATAGAGGGGTTTGTCCTCAATCTCCAAAGCTCCTCTGTGGCAAGGTCCTCCGTGTGGATACCGATGGAAACGCGCATCCGGATAATAACCCGCCAGCTGGCTTCGATAAGCGAATCTACACATACGGACACCGAAACGTCCAGGGTATCGATTTCCGCCCAAGTGACGGCAAAGCCTTCACGGCTGAGCATGGCCCTTGGCACAGTGATGAAATCACGGCGCTTGTCAATGGTGGTAACGCGGGATGGGATCCACAAGAGATGACCGCCGGTCGTGGTGCGTGCCCAGATAAGTATTGTGGATACGAGCCAGAGCAAATGGATGGAATGGATCCAGCGGTTCGTGCGTCTTACATGCCAATGAGTGACACACGGTTTGACGACCTGATGCCACCAACGTGGAACAACAATGGTTGGTCGCAGGGAACCTCTTCAGCAGCGTTCCTGAAAGGGGAGAACTGGGGAATCTATGAAGGCCGTCTGGCAACCGGAGTTCTCGGTATTGGCTTCGGCGGTACGCCAATCGGTCAACGGATCGATATGGTCGGTATCACTTCCGATGGTATGGCGATCAATGCAATCACTCGGATGCCTGTTGGATTCTCGAAGAGGTTCCGTGGCCTCGTGATGGCGCCAGATAATTCGCTATACGTTGCAGTTGATGAAGGTGAGATTTATCGGATCACAGCAACTAGCCAGCAGTAAATAGTGCACTGCAACCGGGCGAGATGTATCACACGCTCGCCCGATTTTATTTCGTGTCAGTCAATCATTTCTCTTAAAGCACACACGGTTAGTTAAACTTCCGAGTTGTTCATTTTCTGACAGTTATGGATGTGGACGCCGCATTGCTTTGGGGCTTGGTTCATTGTACTCATTATGCACCCTCCCCAGATATCGAGTCCTAGCTCCATATAATCCCAGTGACTGATCGAGAAAGGATTTTGTTGTTGACCGTTTATTCTTAGAATGACTGCAGCGCGAAGCTTGTTGCGATGTTCTAGTCAAAAGCGGACTGAGGCCTAACACGGCCTTTCATTGGTACCCGATTATTATTTTGGTTTGATTAGAGGTGGCGGTAGTCACTAGAGCCGCCCGTTGGATCGGTCTGGCAACAGTCGGACAATTGATTAGCACAGGTTGGTATCGTCAATGAGTGTTAGAGATAGCGGAAACAAAATGTGATGGAAAGAGTATTGGTATGCTTTGCGTTGATCCTGGCCACTAACTCTTATGGAGCGAGCGCGGGTTCAACATGGTCTTGTCTACAAACGATGAGTTACGCCATCGACGAAGAGGGTCAACGTTTGGGAGAGAAAGTGGCGAAGACAACGCTAGCATTGAAATGGATCGACGAAGACTCTATTGGTTTTAACGCTTTGAAACTGGAGCGCGGTGAGAACCGATCCAATACATTTGTAAATAATAGTTCTGGGAGTTCGGTTTATTTGAATGACAGAGAGAGACCATATTTATTGGTCTTGACACAACCCCAGACTTGGATGAACAAGTTCGGATATCTTCGAGTTTCGTTTTTTAGATGCTCAGGTTAAAACGCTTAATTAGTAGCATATCGTTCATTGAGTTCAGAAAGAGCCGGCTCGAGTATCGGTGTGGAATACTATGTCACCCATGTGTCCGGTATGCCCCCCGGACCAATTGGCGCGCCCGAGAGGATTCGAACCTCTGACCTCTGCCTCCGGAGGAAATTGCTCTTTGGCAGACATCAATTATCCCAATGCGTTCACGCGCTCAATATAGCGCTGTGTATATTTTGTAGTCGCAGATTGATTCTACGCCCATCGATTATCATTAATTTCACCATCTGGTTCGTAGAACGAATAAAAGCGCCGAAATCGGCGTATTTACTGGCCTGGCGTTCGTTGCATTTGCCGGACTGTGCATAACCTATCAGGACTAACTTCGGCAAAAGTTCGGCAGAGCGACATCAGTCCCGAAAATCTATATAGGTGGTCGGTGCGAAATAATTGGCGTCTCTGGGGGGATTCGAATCTCTGACCTTTGCGTCTTAACGGCAGTGCTGATGGACTTTGGGGATAGCGGTCTCTCTAATCTCTATCTCAGTTGTTCGTATTTCCATCAGGAGTAGACATCTACTTGGTCATCAAATGGTAATTATTCAGCTGAAAAGTTTGTTATGTTCGACTGAGATGTATCTCCTCAACTGTTGGCGATTCAAACATCCTCAGGAGGGTCGCTTGAATCACTCGCTGAGTGTGTTGACGGTTTCATCCAGTGCCTCACTGAGTTGGTTAGCGAACTTTGCGGCTGCTACCGGCAAAGCTCGGTGTCTTAGCTGACCAACGTACATGATTCCGGGATTCACATCATTTTGATCGAGGGGGATGTAAACTAATCCGGAAGAATCCTCTTTTTCTGGTAATCCAACAGCTATTTGAAATGTAATTACCTGCTCATATCGGGCGTAGTATCTAAGTGTCTCGAAACTATCTGACTCTAAAACCGGTTCAAGCTTGCGCGCGTCAGCCTTCAATGCGTCTTCTAGAAGATAGCGGACGCCAATCGTGCTTTTTGGTAATGCTAGGTCGTAGTTCAAGCATTCTCCGAGACGGATTGTTGTTTTGCTACTTAAAGGATGATCAGCCGACAAAATTGCGTAAATGGGCTGCGATTCGGCATGAATCACTTGGAAGTCGACTTGTCGCGTCGGTTCAAACACGACAGCTAGGTCAGCTTGCATATTAATAACTGCGTCCACCGCATCGGATCTATCACGGGCGAGGACGGAAAACGTAACGCCTGGATGCATGCTACGGTATTTTGCTACTTGTTGCGGGATAAAGGACGAAAGGAGCGCTTGACTGCATGCTATCGATATGTGGCCCCGTCTTACCCCTTTAAGGTCTGCGATTTGACTTTTTACGCGGTCCAGATCTGCTAAGTGCATTCGAGACATCTGGAGAAATAGCTCCCCAGCAGACGTGAGCCTGACCCCTTGAGGCAATCTTTCAAACAAGCTAACACCGAGCTCTTCTTCCATAGCTAAGATCCTTCGATTTAATGCGGAGGCTGTTATTGACAGATCTTCGGCAGCTTTTCGAATCGACCCCGCGCGTGTGATCGATTCTATGTACTTTAGCGGGAGTGTGTAACGCATTTGATCGATAAAAAACTAATTAGAGATGCATTTTTTGCAACAGGCATAGCTAAAAATAGCAGTATAACGACGCAAGCGGAAGTGATTTACTCAGTCGGGAGCAATTTGGTTAAACAGTTGCCGCTAGCCAGATAGAGCGAGTCGTGTTTTAGGCTGTAAACGGGTAGCAGGTGATGTTTGGCGTTAAATGAGTCCAATCTAGGCAAAAATTCAGGGCTAAAGGCCTGACCAAGAGAAGCGGAGAGTTATCCATGAACAGACGGAATTTTTTGAAAGGAGTGGGATCAGTAACAGCGGGGGCTGCCGTGTTACCATTCTTGAGATACTTACCCAGTGCGCATGGGGCCGATCGGAGTGAAACACTCGTAGTGGTAGCCGGAAACAGTATCAATAGCCTTGATCTTCACCGGAAAGGCACAAACAGACCAAGCTATCAAGTTACCGTAAATATTTACGATCGTCTTGTAAGGTTTGGCGTAAAAACGCTTCCCGATGGATCAATGTCCTACGATTCAACCGTTATCGAACCTGAGATAGCCGAATCTTGGATTATCTCTGACGATCGGAAGTCAATTATCTTCAAAATCAATCCGAATGCCAAATTTTGGGATGGATCTCCTGTAACTGCTGAAGACGTAAAATGGTCTTTTGATCGCGCCGTGAGTCTAGGTGGGTTTCCAGCAGTACAGATGAAAGCTGGCTCAATGACTAGCCCGGATCAGTTTGTAGTTGTAGATAGTAGTACGTTTAGGGTGGATATACCGGTTGCGTCTAAGCTGACTTTACCGGACTTAGCAGTACCGATCCCGTTCATCATTAATTCGAAAATCGCGAAAGCTCAAGCAACCGCAGATGATCCATGGGCTACTGAGTACCTTCACAAGACTCCAGCAGGATCTGGTCCTTATAAAATCAGTCGTTGGGATCCTGGTCAGCAGTTTGTTTACGAAAGAAATGATGAATGGGCTTTAGGGGAGTTGCCTGCAATGAAACGGGTAATCGTTCGCGAGGTTCCCTCGGCCTCCACCCGCAGGGCTCTGCTTGAGCGAGGCGATGCTGGTTTATATATGGATGTTGCTCCCAAAGATGCCACCGAATTAATGGCCGACAGCAGCATCAATGTTAACGGAGCACCGATTGATAACTGCATACATTGTCTTGCTTTGAACCTGAACACTCCACCCTACGATAATGTCAAGGTCAGGCAAGCGATTGCTTATGCACTCCCATACGCTGATATCTTAAGTGCAGCGGCTTATAATCGGGGTAAGCCAATGTTCGGGGGGACAGAATTCAAGCCTAGTAGCATAGCATGGCCTCAACCCTCCCCATATTCAACAGACCTAAAAAAGGCTAGAGAGCTTCTCGCTGAGGCGGGATACGCCGATGGGTTCGAGACCACCTTATCTTTCAATTTAGGGTTAGCTTCTTGGCAAGAGCCGACAGCACTCCTAATACAAGAATCACTCGGAAAAATTGGAGTTAAGGTGACCCTCGATAAGATTCCTGGCGCTAACTGGCGTACGGCCGCGCTCGTCGAAAAACGGTTACCGATGCATCTAGAAAATTTTGGTGGATGGTTGAATTACCCTGACTACTACTTTTTCTGGGCATACAAGTTTGGTCATCTATTTAATTCTTCAAACTACCAAAATGAGGAAATAGAGCGGTTGGTTGATGAAACGCTCCATATGGACGTGGGTAACCCCGCTTATGAACCAAATATCAAACGTATGCTCGAAATAGCTTTCACCGAGGTTCCACGGATTCCTCTCTACCAGCCCTATCTTGATGCTGCAACTCAGAAAGACGTTTCTGGCTTTACAGCATGGTTTCATCGTCAACTCGATGTTCGCGAAATTACTAAAACATAGCTAGGCGTTAGCTGCGTTCGGTTCAGGCTAATTGCGAGTGAAGATATCTTCGCTCGCAATCACTCAGAAAGGTCCACCCGTGCATGATAATAAACTTGTGCAGATAACTCTCCGAGTGCTGCAGTCCGTTCCGTCGATCATCGGCATTGTTGTCATAAGCTTTGCGTTAACACGCGCTTTGCCGGGTGATCCAGCGGTTTATTTCGCAGGAGATATTGCTGATGAGGAGTCTATTCAACTCATTCGTGAGCAATTAGGTTTAAATCGCAGTTGGCTTGAGCAACTAGGGATCTATGCGGCTAATTTAGTTCAGGGTAATTTAGGGATGTCGCTCAACACGGGACGCCCTGTGAGTGAGGAGCTATTGGAGCGGCTGCCGGCTTCCCTCGAATTAACTCTGTTTGGATTGGGTTTGGCGATTATCGTGGCAGTACCCTTGGGTATTCTTGCAGCAACGCGTCCTGGTTCATGGGTTGATCAACTCTGCAGAATATTGGTGACAGCAGGCGTTTCTGTGCCAACGTTTTTTACCGGCCTTCTGCTGATTTACATATTCTACTACCTGCTCGGCTGGTCACCTTCGCCTTTGGGTAGGTTGGATATCCTCTATCTGTCACCACCTCAGGTCACGGGCTTTTATTTGGTCGACTCTTTGTTGGCAAAAGATATCGAGACATTTTGGGCCGCCTTTAAACAGCTGCTGTTGCCGGCAATTACGCTAGGTCTATTTGCTCTGGCGCCGCTCGCACGCATGACACGCGGAGCGATGCTGAACGCGTTGGGCAGCGAGTATGTGCGTACGGCTCGGGCTAATGGACTATCTCAAACCACGATTTTGATCACCTATGCACTGAAAAATGCCAGCCTTCCAATCTTAACGGTATTAGGTATGGTTTTTTCCTTCCTTTTGGGGGCGAACGTGCTCGTCGAGAAGGTTTTCTCTTGGCCAGGCATCGGATCCTTTGCTATCGAAGCTCTGATCGCTTCAGATTATGCCGCTGTTCAAGGTTTCGTCCTCTGTATGGCGCTACTTTTCGTCGTAGTGAATTTAATCATCGACGTCATCCTAACGTTGATCGATCCGCGCATCACACTGGAGTCCTGATCATGAATACGGTTGCTCCTTTCATACGTCATGTTAAATATGTGATGAGCGAGAATCTTGTCACACTTTTTGCTTTTGGACTGTTCATTGGACTCGTTGTTCTAGCCTTCCTTGGACCTTTAATCGCGCCTTATGATCCGTTGGCTACTAATGCGGTCAACGCGCTTCGGCCACCGAGTTGGGCGCACCCATTCGGCACCGATCATCTGGGTCGCGATGTATTCAGTCGCGTCATCGTTGCAACACAGCTTGATCTTGGTATCGCTGTTGCCGCAGTTGGAATCTCTTTCATTATTGGAAGTGCACTGGGATGTGCTGCGGGATTTTGGGGTGGTTGGATTGACCGTATTGTAGGTCGTGTTACCGACACCGTTATGGCCTTTCCTCTATTCGTTCTCGCTATGGGAATCGTAGCCTCACTCGGAAACTCTGTCGAAAACATCATCTACGCGACCGCAATCATCAATTTACCTTTTTATTCGCGAGTTGCTCGCTCTGAAGTGGCTATTCGCCGAAATGCGGGGTACGTGCAAGCAGCCAAGTTATCAGGTTGTTCAGATGTTCGAATCCTTGTTACCCAACTGTTTCCCAACATCCTTCCTCCGATGATGGTGCAGATATCACTCAACATGGGATGGGCTATTCTCAACGCCGCGGGTCTATCTTTTATTGGTCTCGGTGTGCGTCCACCTGACGCTGAGTGGGGCATCATGGTTGCTGAAGGTGCAACGTATATCGTCTCTGGCGAATGGTGGCTCGCAATGTTCCCGGGTCTCGTATTAATGCTTGCGGTCTTTTGTTTCAATTTGTTAGGCGACGGTCTACGCGATCTCGTTGACCCACAGCGACGAACTTAGGGGCTTATTATGAGTAACCGAACTAATAACCCGAGCTTTCTAGCGGTCGAGAATCTATCAGTAGAATTCAAGACACGTAACGGCCGCGTTAAAGCGATCAGTGATGTCTCGTTTACTCTGAGTAAAGGCGAAGTTGTAGGTATTGTAGGTGAATCAGGCTCCGGTAAATCAGTTACCGCTTACACATTGATGAGGCTGCTCGACCAAGCAGGAGCGCCTACAGATGGAACCGCAAAATTCGATGGGATTTCGCTTTTAGATATATCCGAACCTGAAATGCGCGAACTGAGAGGTCGGGAAGTTTCTATGATCTTTCAGAATCCTCGGGCAGCTTTGAATCCGATCAGACCAGTCGGAAAACAGATCGAGGATGTACTGATCAAACACGTGCGGGCCAGTCGCAGCAATGCCCGGGCTAAAGCGATCGAAATGTTGGATAAAGTAAAAATCCTCGATCCTGAAAGTCGGTACTGGAGTTACCCCTTCGAACTGTCAGGCGGGATGTGTCAACGCGTGATGATTGCCATTGCAGTTGCTTGTGATCCGAGATTAATTATTGCTGACGAGCCGACAACTGGTTTGGATGTGACTACGCAAAAGATCACGATGGATCTGATTCAGGATCTAACGCGCAGTCGGGGTATGTCCGCGATTCTCATAACGCACGACTTGGGCTTAGCTGCCCAATATTGCGATCGGATCATCGTGATGCAGGACGGTAAAATCGTAGAGCAAGCTCCAGTCAGAGAGCTTTTTAATAGCCCTTCTCATCCCTATACACAAAAGTTGATAGCGGCCTCTCCTGGACCTTATTCGGAGCTTGCAGATCTCACCCGAATAGCATCAACCAAAAATACACCCCCATCTAAAGAGGGTATCTCTAAATCCGCTCATAGGACGCGAAGCGATTTTCTAAAGCACGAATCGTTACTAAGTGTGAGAAATCTCGTCAAGGTTTTTAAAAAGAGTGGGGCAAAAGGTGCGCGCTGGTTGGGATCTAATACGAGTGATGAGTCTCTGTTTAGAGCAGTGGACAACATTTCGTTCGATTTGAAACAAGGCGAGAGTCTTGGATTGGTCGGGGAGTCTGGCTGCGGAAAATCAACGACGTCAAGCATGATTACGCGGCTAATGGATCCAACCTCAGGACAAATCATCTTTGACGGAGAAGACCTAACAGAATTTCCCGCCAAAGAGTTTTCTCGTCTTCCTCAAAGAATGAAAATTCAGATGGTTTTTCAGGATGCACATGACAGTCTGAATCCGAGATATACAGCGCGCGATGCGATAGCTGAGCCGTTAATTCGACTGCAAAAGTTGAAAGATAAGCAGAAGCTAGACGCGCGAATTAGTGAACTGGCCGAACAGGTGGGTTTACCGAAGCACTTGTTGAGCCGTTTTCCCCACCAACTCTCTGGTGGACAAAAGGCGCGAGTCGGAATTGCGCGAGCAATTAGTGTTAATCCGAAGCTGCTCATACTGGATGAGCCCACCTCGGCACTCGATGTTTCCGTTCAGGCAGTCGTCCTGCTGTTACTTGATAACTTAAGGCGCGAATTAGGCATGAGCTACATTTTCGTTTCTCATGATCTCAATGTGGTTCGTCTTCTGTGTGAGCGAGTGATCGTGATGAATAAAGGCCAGATTGTCGAGACAGGTATTTCCGATGAAGTTCTGCGAAATCCCAAGAATAGCTACACGTGTGAATTGATCAGCGCTATACCCCATTTCGAACCCGCAAGGCTCTGATCCAGGGATCAGAATAAAGCTAGCGATGGATTTCAATATCAATCGAACAATGACGGGCTACAAGCCTGCTGCGCAGCTCTTTTCGAGGACGAGTATATGATTCAAAACATGACGCTGAAATCACTCAGAGACGCTTTTTTAAAAGGAAGTTTGACGCCTCAGGGCATAGCCGAGGAGATAAGAGAGCGAAGTTCGCTCTTCAGTGATCGAAACATCTGGATTCATCTACTCACGCCAGAAGAGCAAAGAGTTTGGCTAGATGGTCTGCGAGACAAACCTATAGAGACTCATCCGCTTTGGGGCATCCCTTTTGCCATTAAAGACAACATCGACTTGGCAGGCATACCGACTACATCAGCTTGTCCAGAGTTCAGTTACGTACCTGAGCAATCAGCTCAGGTTGTTCAACAACTGATAGATGCCGGTGCGGTACCTGTTGGTAAAACGAACCTAGACCAGTTTGCTACGGGCTTAAACGGCACTCGATCTCCCTACGGTCCATGTAGAAATGCGTTCGATCCTGACTATATTTCCGGCGGTTCTAGTGCCGGTTCTGCAACTGCTGTTGCCCTCGGTTTGAGTACCTTTAGCTTAGGAAGCGATACAGCGGGCTCTGGCCGAGTCCCTGCCGGCTTTAATAATTTAATAGGTGTAAAGCCAACCATCGGAATGCTCTCATCAACCGGAATGGTGCCTGCCTGTAAAAGCTTGGATTGCATGAGTATTTTCGCGCTAACCTCTGACGATGCCGCCGCCATATTAAGCATTGCAGAGGGGTACGACGAGAGCGATGCATACAGTCGACCCAATACGTTCATTAACTGTGAGCTTTCATATGGAAAACGCATCGGTAAGTTAAAAATTGCAGTCTTAACTGAAAGTCAGCTCAGGTTTTTTGGCTGCACTGAGTACGAGCAGGCTTATCGAACGACCCTTGAAACACTTAGCGCAGAGGAGGGTATTGAGCTGATTGAAATAGACTTTTCTCCCTTCGACGAGGCCGCGTTACTGCTTTACGAGGGTCCTTGGGTTACAGAGCGCTATCTGGCATGTCAATCAATAATCGACAATCAACCCGAGGCTGTCCATCCGGTAGTTAGAAGCATCATAGAAAAAGGAAAAGAGATAACAGCCTGCGAGCTTTTTGAGGCCCAGTATCGGTTAACGCATCTCAAAACCATTGCCTTGCAGAGTCTGAAGGATGTTGACTGCCTCCTGACTCCAACCGCCGGGCGACACTTCACAATCTCAGAACTGCTGGAAGAACCCATCAGACACAACTCAGAGCTGGGTTATTACACGAACTTTATGAACTTGTTTGATATGGCTGCTGTATCGGTACCGGTGTGCATTACTGAATCCCAAAAACCCTTTGGAATTACTCTGTCAAATACCAAATGGACCGACCGCTCGCTGCTGTCGATCGCTAATAGGTTAGAGCAGCTCTTTCCAACCCCAATTGGGGCCGGCGGTCAGCCGAAACCTCATACTTCAGCAAAAGAAATAAGCGACTTATCTGCTGTTGAGCTCGTTGTGTGCGGAGCACACCTTGAGGGGTTACCCCTAAATTGGCAACTAGTAAGGCGCGGTGCCACTCTAGTTAAAAGCACTCACAGTGCACCGTGCTATAAACTGTTCGCGCTTTCTGGGGGGCCGCCCATGCGTCCCGGCATGATTAGAGACGAGGAGCACGGTGCCGCTATTGAGGTAGAAGTATGGCGAATGCCTAGTAGCGAATTGGGTGGTTTTCTTGACGGGATACCGGTGCCTTTAGGCCTAGGGAAAGTCGAGCTTAGTGACGGTCTTTGGTATATCGGCTTTATCTGTGAGGCGAGTGGCCTGTTGGGGGCAAAAGATATTACCGCCCACGGTGGTTGGAGAGCATGGCTGAGCAGTCTCAGCTAGACTTAAACATGAAGACGAGTACCTAACCGTCACCAGGTAAGTCATAACCGCTGGTAACTAAGTACCAGCTCATAATTATTCAGATGAACTAGGTAATTAGTTGTGATTGTATGAGAACTAATAGCCGTGAACAAAAGGCAAGTGCTGCCGTCACAAGTCCGCACCATCTCGCTACCTTTGAAGGGAAGAAAATTCTAGAGGCGGGTGGTAATGCTATTGAGGCAGCAGTCGTGATGGGGGCCTGTCTCAGCGTTCTATATCCACATTTTACAGGTATTGGCGGGGATACTTTTCTGCTAATTGCTGATGCAGAGGGTAACGCGACATCCCTTTCGGGGATTGGTCAATGTAGTCAGCAGTTGCCGGACTTTAAAAATGGAATACCTACACGCGGTGGAGCCTCGTGTTTGACGACGGCTGCTACGGTAGATGCGCTAGGAACTGCGCTGGGGCTCAGCGCTCATAAGTACGGCGGATCAATATCCTGGAATCAAATCCTCGAGCCAGCCATTATCCTCGCTGATCGTGGTTTCCCGTTGAGTAAGTCGCAGAATTTTTGGATGTCTTTTCGAGAGAGCGAGATCGGAAAGCTAAAGGATGTGTATCGAATATTTGGACAACCTGGTTCATACGATGAAGGTCAAACGATAAAACAACCAGAGCTTGCTGAATCTTTGAAGTTACTTTCACGAAATGGTTATCGTGATTTTTATGAGGGTGAACTGGCAACCCGGATAGTTGAAGGGCTGAAAAACGCGGGTTCGCCTATACGTTTGAATGACTTACAGCAGACGAGGTGCAGAATTGAGGAGCCTCTCGAGCTTCTTTACCGAGATGGATATCTGTTAGCTCATCAGCCACCAACGCAAGGTTTAACAACACTTGAGATCATGGGGATTCTTCAAAACTTTGATTTCGCAAAAATCTCGGAGGGCAGTACGCTTTACTACCATCTTCTCGTCGAGGCCGTGAAACTCGCCTTTCTGGATCGTAACGCGCTCATCGGCGATCCAGATTTTTCGGAGGTACCCACCTCCGTGATTCTCGGAAGCGATAACCTTATGGCACTTGCAGGAAAAATAAATGTCGACGTCGCTCGACCGTGGTCCGAAGTATTCAAAATGGCTGACACCGTATTCCTGGCAGCGACTGATAAAACAGGCCTTAGCGTTTCAATGTTACAAACGATTTATTACGACTGGGGTAGTGGCATATCTGTTGGAGATACCGGCATCTTTTGGCACAACCGTGGTGCTGCATTTTCTCTAGAGCCAGGACACCCTAACTATATTCAGCCTCGGAAACGCCCATTTCATACTTTAAACCCGGGGATATTCATGAAGAATGGGAGACCGACATTGCTATATGGTGCGCAGGGTGCGGATGGTCAGCCTCAAACGCTCGCTACTTTATTAACGCGTATGATCGATTACGGATTCGATCCGAAGACAGCTTTATCGCGGCCTAGATTCCTCCTAGGGAGAACGTTTTCTGATGCCCGTGATACCCTTAAGCTTGAGCGAAATGTGGGCCAAGACGTACTAAGAAACCTAAGCCAGCGGTATCACGAGATCATCGAGATAGATGCTCTTAGCCCGCTTGCGGGGATGGCAGGAGCAATCCGAATAGACTCAGCGAGTGGAGCGGTTTCTGCTGCACATGATCCGCGAGGAGACGGTGTAGCAATGTTAGTTTTCTGATTTACGATCCATGATGCGTGCAGCCGAGGCAACCAAGTCACCGAATGCATGATTAAAGCATGCAATATTCCTGGGGCAGCCATGGACATCTGCTTCCCTTGGGACATTTGGACCGAGTATTTATAAGCCTGCTGGTTTTCGCTGGGGTGCCTCTGGATCCGACGTTATCGGTCGCAGGGCCTTTGTGGCATGCCGAAGTTTTGCCGGCATCTAAATGGCGCGCCCGAGAGGATTCGAACCTCTGACCTCTGCCTCCGGAGGAAATTGCTCTTCAATAGATCTTAATTATTTCAATGCTCTCAGCGATTCAGTTTAGTTCTGTGTATATTTTGTTGAGGCCAAATGTCCGGAAATTACAGTTTAGATATCGGTAAAGAAGAGCGTAGCTACAGTACAACTGCGGGTAGAAAAAGTGCTAGTTCTGGGACCGTCGCAAGAATGAAGATTCCAATCAAAAGAATGATCCAATAAGGTATCGAGGCAACCGCAGACTCGCCTAATGAAATATCATCTTTAGTGACAGAAAC
>Ga0255779_1002567_pt1 | contig 19139 bp, 9 predicted proteins | sample 011ome_21_FD_179977 | JGI IMG/M metagenome (GOLD analysis project Ga0255779, IMG submission 179977) | Coastal salt marsh microbial communities from the Groves Creek Marsh, Skidaway Island, Georgia - 011508AT metaG (version 2) | ecosystem: Environmental > Aquatic > Marine > Intertidal zone > Salt...
CCGTTCACATCGACCGGTTCGATCGTAAATTCTCCGTTTCCGTTTCCGTTTCCGTTTCCTCCGGACTTCTTTTTGCCCATTCTTCTTCTTCTTCTTCTTCTTCTTCTTCTTCTTCTTCTTCTTCTTGTATATCCAAAAACGCGCTTTTTTTATGAATACTTTTCCCCAAAAGTACCACACAAACGCACTTCTCATGAACGTTTTATTCGAACCAGTCGACGTCGGCGAATCGATACCCGTTCCACCACCCTCCACTTCTTCTCGTCGAGAAGACGTCGTCGTCTCGGACGCGAAGTTTCGTCGCTGTTCTCCTTCTTCTTCTTCCGTTATTAAAAGCGCGGACGACGACGACGAAGAAGAAGAAGCAGAAGAAGAACGAAACGACGAGAAAAAATTCAAAATTCAAGAGGAGGAACAAAAAGAAGCGGAATTGTACGCGATGAAAGCGAGAAACGAATGCCTCGAGCGCGCTTTAGTAGACGCGACAGGGAAGGAGAACGAGTTGTTGATCGAACTGGCGCATTTTGAGCGCGCGTGCGAGGAGAAGGATGCGATTATTGCGCGGTTGAAAGTAGATTTGGAGGAGGCTCTCGATGCCAAGAAGAGAGAAGAGACAAAGAGGAGGAAGAGGGAGAAAAAAATGGTACTTGGCGAGAAGACGGAAGAAGAGAGACGGAGGAGAAGAAGCGCGGGAGGACGACTGTGCGAAGAAAGCGTGAGTTTGCTGGAGAAAGCGACGAGCGCGTTAGAACTGGCGAGGAAAGAGAGCGAGGTGTTACGTTTGAAGCTGAAAGAGGAGAAGAAGAAAAATAACAAAGAAGAGGAGACGAAGAAGACGAAAGCGCCGGCGCGCGGCGAGAGGGAGCGAAGGAGGACCGCAACGCCTTTGCCCGAGACGCCACCGTTCGCGAGGCAATTTTGGAGCTACCGGAACGATGAAAGAAGACGGTTGGCCGCGGAGGAACGAACTCACACGCTTCAGTTTTCTGACGAGGACGAGGACGAGGACGAGGAAGAAGACGAAGAGGACGACTTCTACTCGGATGAGGATGAAGATGAGGAGCACGACGAAGATACTTTTACAGAGGTTGAATCAGAATCACATTCGTCGTCGTCTTCGTCATCCTCGTCGTCTTCAGAAGAAGAAGAAAAAGAAGAAAAAAACTACCGACGCGACTTCACCAACGACACCACGTACTCCTCCATCGACGAACTGCTCGACCGATCCGTCGTTCTCAACTCGCGCTTGGAAGCTTTAGAACAACGAGCGAGGCACTTATATACCGCCGCGAAACCGGCGACATAGAGCACTATTATCGTTATTATCATTACCACTAGCATAGTTTTGGCGTTGTAGATATAGAAGAAATGGCTGCCGCTGCTGCGCGATGAAAAAAATTCTTCATACTCCTCTCTCGGACCTTTCGAACACCTTCCGCACTTTTAACGCATTCCCGCACGCGCGAACATCACGCGATATAACTTAACACGATGATGAAGGATAACAATCAACCGAACGGCGACCGAAAGCAAATCTTGCTGCGCACCGAGACGCTGTCGAAAGTCAAACACTCCTCGAAGTTCATCGACATGTTCGCCAGACAGCCGAGGAGCGGAAGCGCGTTGGGTGCTTTTTTCTCGTTAGGTTGGTCACGCATTTTGTGTTAGTGTGTAAATTGTTGCATTTACAAAGACAGAATGTGTCAGCGTTTTTGTCTCTCTTTCTCTTCTCTCTCTTCGCGCGAACCAAAATATTTTGCGAGTCTTTCTGAACAATGCGCGCTGACGCGAATTGATCTCTCTCTGTCTCGTCTTCTTCTCCGAGCAGGAACGGTCGCGTGCATCATCGCGTACGTCGTCATCCTCGTCAAGGTGAGTTGTTCCCTTTTTTTTCCCCTCTGTGCAAAGATATTTTTTTGTTTTGTGTGTTGTGGCTAATTAAAATCATCGTATAGGAAACGAACGATTCTCCTGCGGTGTACGTCACCAACACGTTGTGGTCGGCGTTTCAAGATCCGGTTCCGGTGACCGTCCGATGCGACTCCGCGACGACGTGCTACGCGAGCAATCGGTTCACCGCGGATCCGGCGGACGACGCCGGGCCGTTCGCGACAGAGTCTGCGCAAATAGCTAAAATACCGAGCGAGGAGGCGGAGTGCGCGGCCATCGCGCCGGGAGAGGAAAGGGTCTTTCATATGTGGTATTCGAAATCTCAAGGGCCGAGAGACGGTTTGTCTATTTTGGCGAAGAACGATGCGACTTTGGACGTGCAGCCGATCGCTTCGTTATTGTCGGATATGGAATGCGGCGTCGAAGTGTTCCCGTTTTGGACGCAAGGGTACAAAGGCACTTCGCAAGTCACAGTCGTTCGATCGCACAACACCACGGTGAAAGACACGCCCGGCGAGGACCGAACGGAGTTTTTCATCCAACACCTCACCTCCGACGGCACCATCTTAACTGGTTCGACGCCGTGCTCGGAAGCCGCGCACCCGGAAGCCGGCGAAAGCTGGGCCGACTACGCGCAGTTCCGTCCGCGCATGGCGCCCGCGATGCACCAAGTAAACGTAGAACAACCGTACTTTCGCGTCTGGTCGCTCACCGGCGATTCCGGAGGCGGAATCACCATCATCTTTTGGCTCGGTTTCGTCTCGCTCATGCTCGCAGAGATGATGTGGAACCGAGTTTCCAATCATCACTGAAGATAAACATGTGTATATAAACATGTGTATATATGTCATCAACGCGCCTCCTCCGTGTGCTCTCGTAAGAAAAGGGACAAAAAACAAATGAAAACCCTAAACACGTTTGTCCTCACTGTTTTTCTCTTTTGTTTTATTCTTCAGTCCTGTTGTAACGATCTTAGAAAAATGAGTGAACTCACGGAGCGATCGAAGTGCGTGTTCCAAGCCAAATTGGCGGAACAGGCGGAAAGATACGACGGTGCGTCGGTTCATTCTTCTCTTCTTTTTTATTTCGAGCGTATTTCTATGCGCACACACACGCACGTTGAGAGAGAACATTCGGTGAAAATGGACCCGATCTCTCCTCCCTTTTTTTGTTCCAATTCGTTTACTCTCTCTCTTTTCTCTCTCGCGCGCGTTCGTTGTGATCTCCCACCGACGACGCGTGCATTTCTCTCTCTCTCTCTCTCTCGCTTACCTTTTTGTTGTGTAAATCTTCCATTCTCGTGCAGAGATGATCGTGGCGTTGAAGAAGCTTTGCGGGATAGCGGACATCGAGTTGACGGTGCGTTTTATAGTTGTTTTGTTGTTTTGGTCCAGAGAGAGTAAAAATGAAAGATGGATGCTTTTTAGCGTCGAAACGCTCTCCCTGAGACACACACGTATCTTCAATTTTTAGTCTCCTTTTGCGTTTGCGTTTTCGCTCTCCGCACGCGTCTCTCTTTCTCTCGCTTCGCGATCTCGTCTCTGATTCCTTCTCTCTCTCTCTCACTCTGTTTTGTTTGTGTATTTCGCTACAGGTGGAAGAGCGCAACTTACTCTCGGTGGGGTACAAAAATTTCGTCGGTTCTCGTCGGGCGTCCTGGCGCATCCTTTCGGCGTTGGAAGATAAAGAGAAGACGAAAGGACGCGATGAAAACGCGGCAAAGATTACCGATTACCGCTCGAAAGTCGAGGAGGAGTTGGAAAAGATATGCGCGGAGATTATCGATATGTTGAAGGAGAATTTGATTCCGAGAATGGAGAAGTCGGAGAGCGCGGACGCGGCGGAGACTTCGGTGTTTTACCATAAAATGTCTGGCGATTACTACCGATATTTGAGCGAGTTTCGAGCGTCGCCGGGGAGAGAGGAAGCGGGGGAGAAAGCGTGCGAGAGTTACGAGAAAGCGACGGAGATTGCGAGCGGGAAGAATGGGTTACACCCGACCCATCCGACCAGATTGGGGTTAGCTTTGAACTATTCCGTGTTCCATTACGAGATTTCAAACGATCCGACGAAAGCGTGCGCTTTAGCACGAACGGCGTTTGACGAAGCGATCACAGATTTGGACACTTTGGACGACGAATCGTACAAAGATTCGACATTGATTATGCAATTGTTGAGAGATAATTTGACGTTGTGGACGAGCGAGTTAGCGGACGAGGAAGGTGAATGATAATAACGATAATATACATGAATAAGAGAGAGGGAGTGAGAAAACGCTCGAGCGAGAAGTCAAAAAGAATCCTCGCGAGCGCGAATTAAATAATTGTTTTGTATTAGAAGAAGAAATAAGAAGAAGAAGGAACAGGCAGGAAGTAGAAAGAAGATCCGGTCTGAACAATAAGTATATAAATGTCTTAGCATGTGTAAGTAAACCTAAATCGCACATATATTGATACGCTACTGTACTGTACATGTCTAAAAAATACAACTCGTTTTTTCTAAATAACATTTAACTGCCTACTTTTTCGATTTGAAGAACTGCGCGACGAGTCTCACTGCCTCGCCGAAATTTCCATCCACAACTTTTAACTCTCTCGAAATCCACCCAGGAAGAGTTCTTTGGTATTTTCCTAGCGCTGCGCCTGGTGTCGTTGAATTTCTCTTATCCTTCTCGCACCATCTTTGATCCAAGAAAATCATAGTAGCGTAATCGTTCTTGTGACGAATGGCACGACCAACGCTTTGGTTCACGCCTCTGGCGCACAAGGCTTCGTAATAAAGTCGACCAGCCGACAATGAGGAAGTAGAACCATCGACTACTTGCTTTTGTTGTAGATCCAAGTACTGCATCCTAGCGCTCAACTCTTCGTCCATCACGTTGGCGAACGGTAAACCAACCACAACTACCATGCGTCCGAGATTGTCTTTAAAGTTGATCCCTTCCGAGAGCTTCCCGTTGACAACGCACAATAAAATAGCACCAGTCTTTGAGGCGAGCTCGTACGTTGGACTTTCTCCTCCGCATGCGTTCGAAAATTGAAATAACGTGCGTTCAAGTTGAGTGTTATCGCGAGGTTCTTTCAAAACCGTTTTCCCAGCTTTGCGCATCATTTGCAACATTGAGGAAGGGTCGGCAGTAGTAGCGTTATTGCTGCTATTCTGCCATCTCTGAAAACACCGGTCCATCAACGAGAAACTAGGAAAAAACACGATTATACCACCAGTTTTCACGCACACTTTCGATAGGTTCAAAACACATCGACCGAGATCGTCGAGTAAATCGTTTTCACAAAGCTTCAAATTTTTCGAGGTGAAATCGAACGTCTTCCCGGACGGTCCCTTAGCTATGGCAATGGGGAGCACGTTCGACTTATCCACCACGTGATCGCACGAGAATAATATTGGTTTCGGAGGAGAGGGGGTAGGATGAGGAGACCTTGTCAAAGAAGAAGATGTAATCCCCGCATCATTCGATGAAAATACGCCACTTTCTTTATACCCGACGAGTTGCGTCAATAACTCTTCAAACGGCGCTAACGTACCGCCGACGAGAAGCGTTGCTCGGCACTTCTTCACGATATCCTCCCGAAACCGCGACGCGACGTCTAGTAATACAAATTTGACGCTACTCTCTTCCTCATCGCTTCCGTACATTTTTTCTACCAATATACGTCCGTCCGCATCTTCTGATCCTAGCGCGTGGACAAAATTTGCCATCGCATGAACAGAAGCTACATTCGCACTGTGTTGATTCTTCTTCGCAGTAACAACTCGTGCTTCTAAACCTGAGTCAGTATCGAGCATTTCCATCCGCGAATCCGAAACGACTGTTTTTGCGCCTTCCCAATCACCACTCCAATCGCGATCTTCGGAACCATTCGTACCGTAGGGGTCGAGGCCGTTTTCCTTCATTTGCTCGACGTATTCGCCGTAGCCAGCAATTTTCTGCGCTATTTTCGTTTGCTTCAAGAAACGAACGAGTTCAAACACGTTCACGTCGTCTAACTTCGCGTCGAACAAGAAGTCGTTCAAAGACGAGAGTTTTTTACTATTCATCATCTTCTCTTTCTCTGACAAACTCATCGTGAGTACAGACACTAACCTTTTTGCCACACTCAAAAGAACCTTCAAAACGCGTAAATTATCAGCCGTTAAACGCTCTTTGAAACGCTCGATATAGTTTTCAATCATACTAATCGCACGATTCACGTCTCGTCTGGTGACCGAAGCGCTAGATGAGCTTCGCACGGCGTCTGCGACGTTGTGTGCCTCGTCAAAAATGATCACGGTGTTCTTCGGATCCAACTCAATACCTAAAGCATCTCGAGTGTCCGGTGCGAGAAGACTCGCGTATGGCATGAAGGTGATATCCGCGTATTTCGACGCTTGTCTTGCGGCATAATACGCGCACGACTTTGTTTTCGTTGCTATGGAAGATAATTCCTCGATATCGAGCGGATGGACCAATGCGCGATCCGCCAAAGCCCGCGTAGCTTTCGATCGCGACACCAAGTAAGGACAACCTTTCTCCTTCTTTTTCTTCTTCTTCTCTTTGTCTTTCATCGTCGGCGCCGAAGAAGAACCACCTATCGATGATTTCCGTAAATCCAAGCACGTCTCGTTGATCCTCTGCGCAGACATTGATCCGTTGTTCACTTTTGGATTTACGCACAACTGTTTTCTCGACGCGATTGCAGCGGACGAAACGCTCTCTTGAAATCGCGTTCTCTTCAACTCTGACACGCACTGCGACAGCTGCGAATGCGTTCTCGAGCAGAATATAATCTTAGTTATCGGCAAGATGCTCTCAGAATCCGAATCTGAATCCTTATCATTCTCATCGTCCGATGAAAACACGTCCAAATCGTCCTTCTCCGCTTCCTCGTTCTCCACGTCGGAAGGTAGAAACTCCAACTCTTCGTATAATTTATACTGCTCGGGATCTTTATACCGCTCTTCCTCCACTTCTCCTTTACCGATGCTATTTTTGCCGTCGTTATTCCCGACATCGCTAAACAAATGCTCTCTCAAATGGTCCCTCTTCAGCTTCTTCTCGCTCCTGTACCTTGTCGTCTTCTCTTCGTCCTCGTCGTCCATCCCTCTCCCTTCCCCGGATAATTTGGTCAACTTTCTCTGCTCTCTCAACTTGATTCGTTTCATAGTCTCCTCTCGTTTCTTCATCCGCTTCTCGAACGTGCTCATCGCCACTTTCGATTCTTTCGCATCCTCGAAATTTTTCATCCAATCCGGTTCTTCATCATCACCTAAAACTGGATTCTCCTCGCCTTCTTCTTCTACTTCTCTCAGTCTCTCGTTCACTCTCCCGTCCGCCTCCTCTACTTTCCCTTCCCTCAAGAGTTTATTTCGATCTTCCATCCACGTCAACACCGAGCATAATATCGACAGCGTTTTCCCGGTCCCGGTGGGCGACTCGAACGCGCCGATTGGAATTCCATTTTTGCAGCACTCGTACGCTTTGGACATGAATTGAAGTTGTTGTTCGTACGGCGGGGAATACGGGAAGGAATACGCGGATGCAGCAGCAGGAGGAGGAGGGGAAGAGGACGTCATGCGTTTTTAATGCGCTCCGTGCGATGTCTAGAGAGAGCAAGAGAGATGGGTTTTTTTCAGGCGCGCATGTTTACTTTCGTTCGGGTGTAAGTTTGTTTGTTTTTGTTTGTTCGCGTGCGCACTTTTGTGTTGTTGTTGACAAGCAAAGAGATATTTTAGTATTGATTTCTTCTCGCCTACTCGCCATCTCGCTTCTCTTTTTCATATCCTCCTTCCACGCGTACCGTTCGTTTACCACTGCGCCGCCATGCTCCTTTGTCCTCTCAACATGGGCGAAGAACCGCCCTGAAAAACTAACGCGCCAGTTCTCCAGGCGTTGTTGATGGCGTTGAATCGCTCCTCGACGAGAAAGAGTTGGACGCCTCTCTTACCGTTTTCGTCCTCTTCGCCGCGCGAGTCGACGTATAGGGACGGACAGAGTCGCGCGTATTGCTCGTCTAAGATCAACGTTTTTGTGAGGTGGGGGAGGATGAAGACGCACGTGCGTTGGCCACAGCTTCGCGCGTGCTTGTAGAGGCCCCAATCGAGTGGGCTGAGCGCGCCGTTGTAGTGGTTGCGCGCCTCTACGTCGAATGGAGTGAGGTCGCGTTCGCCGGTGTTTGGGTCGTGCGCATCTTCTGTATATGCATCCTCATAGTCCTGGCTCATCCGCTTGCGATGACTACTCTTTAAAGGACTGCAAAACTCATCGGCAGCGCAGAAGATATCGCCACAGAGTAAGCACATGGCCGCAACCTCTGGGACACGCTGACAACATTTGCACGGCGTTTTCGAGGCGAGAAGGAGGTCTTCGTGACGTTTCGGGGGTTTGATCAGCGATGGCGTTTTCAAGGTGTTCGGGTCGGGGGAGTGCCGGGAATGGTCGCCTGGCCTCTTGAGTATTTGTATCCCCCGTTCCTTTAGCTGCTGTTCCACGTTGCTCACGTTGTTTTTCATTTCCTTCTCTTTTGATTCCCGCGTTTTCTTCCATATTTGATCAATTTCTTCGCAAGACACGAGGGTGAGTTCTGGGTGCGTTTTGGAACCAAAAACATCGTCTAACGCCCAAGAAAGTATACGATTGATATCATCAATGTCGTATTTTCTCGGCATTTTGATCCTACCCGACGAAAGCTCGTCGCTAGCACCACCACTCTTTGTCGAAATTTTCACCGCTTCAATCAATGCGCCCATTCGAAAGTGAATTGAAGATAAATATTCCAAATCTTCGCGCGACATGAAGACGTTTTCCTTTTTCTCATCTACGACAACGATCGTTTTGACGTGAGATTTCAATAAATCCACTCTCAAACGCGTCAAAAATTCTCGGATGTCGTCCTCTTCTAGAAATTTCGTGGGGGGCCAAGACTCGCGCCGTCGGTAATCCGTGTCATCAAGCAGATCGTCTTCTTCACTTTTTGAAAATTCGGTGCGAATCGTTTCAAAACACCACAACATCGTGTGTACAAATTTCAGAAAAAGATCTATTCCGTGTCGGTTAAACTTCTCATGCTCTGGTACATAGCTTCCTTCTTGGTCTGGGTATTTTTTTTTAAGCATCCAGACACTTTCTCCGCCGAGGTACGAATAGACGATGGATGAATATATACGTTTCTGATACCTCATCGTCTGACGGGACGAGGGAAAATGCATGACTTCCATAGCCCCCGATGCGCGAAGATCATTATGGTTATCTATACTCCACCACCGATTCAAATTAAGTGAATAACCGCTTTCTTCCTCAACTCTTTCCAACCACTCAACGTCGCAAATCTTTTCTTCAAACGCAGCATATCCTTCGGAAAAAAGCCAAGAAAAACCAGATACTTCATGAAGATCTAAACGCCGAAGAATGCGGTATAATTTAAATCTATGCCAGTCATCAGTGGTAAAGTTAGTGGGAAAGTCGATATGCTCATCATAATCTTCTTCTTCTTCTTCATCGTGATGATGTAGTATCATGCAAGAAGCTCGCGATGAGAAATTTGTAAATGCAAACGCCAGGTTCGCAAGTGACATTGACGCCCACCACGTGGCATCGATGGACATGGTATTCACTTCATCTGCGTCATCGTGAAATATTTCCCTCGCAAAGCCCGTCGCAGTGAGAGAAAGATTCGGTCGCATGGCTAATTCGGCAAAACAAATGCCAGCGATTGCACATTTCCATAACGCGTTGTAATCTCTTCTCGTCGCCAAGAGGGTGTCACTTTCGCGCCCGTCGTATCGCGCGTCTCCTTCGTATTCCAAATCTCGGACCGAGACTTCCATGAGATCATTGATGTCCAAACTGCGCAAGTGATGCCTCCGTGAGGGGTGCAGAAAAACAAAGTCCTCCGCATGCGTTTTGAAGAATGATTTGAAACGTGTTGTGCCTCCGTAATCGACCGAGGCTAGGTTGCAAAATATTGATTCAACCAGTTCACGTTCTAACAACGCGCGTTCAATATTGCAGACATCGCTTAGGTCCACTGCTTCCCTTGATGATTTTGATTGTTCGAGAATCGGAATCGCACAATCCGAGACACGACGACACGCGGGACAGTGAAATTGTCCATCGACTAAACCGCCTTCGCGCCTGATAAGGACTTGTCTCCTACGATCTTCGCCATTTGCCCGAAGAGTATTTTCTTCGAGAAGAAGTTGATCGCGTTCCTGTTCATCGTCATCGGAATTCTCCAAAGTATCATCTTCCAAAGTAGCGACGTTCGTGCGATTATTGGCATCATTTTGCGCTCCGCTTTCCCCGAATATGTTCGCACCTTCCACAAATACTCTCGCTTGCATTTTCTTTAATATCATAGCTTTTCCTGTTTCCTGCGCTCCAGTCGCGATTTTGTATTTTCGAAGACATTTTAGATGCATTTTATGTCCACAAGTTTGAGCGATGAGGCCTCCAGTTTCGACTGATAAACACGTGTCCAGCATGATGTCATGCGCAATATCGGCAAATTCGCCATCAAATCGAGACATCCTTTCCTTCAAAGCGACACGGTCGTACTCCACACCACTCTGCTTTATGCGGCGATCGAATTCATTTCGTTTCAAAACGTCTGCGTGATTTACCAGCATGAACTTTGCGATGATGCACGCATCCGAATCGTCCTTGTTTATCGCATTGCCGCAACCGACGCAATTCGCAGGATTGTCCTCCTCGGAGTTATTGTCATCTTCGCTTATACCAAGCGCCTGAGATGCTTTTTGTTGTTGTTCGTGCATTTCTCTCATCACTTGCTCCTGTCGTGCTTTCAATCGCGCCTTCCTTTCTAGTTTCAATTTTTCTTCTTCATCGTTGTTTCCGTCCCGTCCTCTTTCATTGGAGGAAGAAATATTCGGCCCATCGCCGGCAAACGCACCCGTTTGACGCGCGATGTCGTTATATGTTTGCGCGTCAAGAAGGCACAAATGATCATTCTTTCGCATACGGTTCGCAACTTTTATTGCAGTACGCCTTAAAATGTCTTCGTTAGAATTTTTTCTCTCATGTCTCGTCGCGAGAAGGTACATGGCTTCGCAGAACGATGAATGCCCGTCTCTCAGTTCACGGTCTCTGTTTTCTTCTTTCCAAATAGCGATATTTTCTTCTAATTCCCGAATCAAATGTTTTAAACTGTCTGAACCTAGCTCACTGCAGCATGGTAGTCTCACACTTTTGTCGTAAGTGAGGTACTTGATAAACTCAACGCACTCTTTCTTAGCTGAAGCATAGTCGTACCACAGCTTCGACCAATTCTGAATGACCTCTATTTCGCTCGCTCGAATTTCATCTGGGATTTTGGGCGCATTCATGGCTAGAAAGAGTTCTCTCCTGGTGTTTAAGTTACTGTCTACGGGTAAATCACTGTGACTGGAAAACGCAGGTTCGGCTTCCTCAAGCTTTGAAAAAAGCTCAATCGTGCTGGAATTGAAGCCATCTTTCAAAATTTCGAGATCTTTGTTGAAATACTCATCGCAAGCTTTCGCATAAACTTTGAGTTTATTTACGCAGTCTCCATCTTCTTCACTCGAATCTTCTTCGCTTTTGATGTAAGTATCGATAGCTTCGTCAAAGTTCTTCAAAAGCTCTGATCTTGACGACGTCTTCAGCTGCGAAGAAATATTACGCATGGCATCGTCCAAAACTACAAACGCCGCAACCGCTAAGTCATCATAAATTGGATTTCGATCTTTGTTGAATGCGGCTAATCGTATACACAACGAGCAAATATACGCCACAACGGGACTAACGCTAAATCGAAACTTGAAAGGAGAATCATTGAACTCGCACGGTGGTGCGGATGATTCACTTATAGGAGTCCAGTCAGAATTTCTTCGAATCGCGTTTGATTTGGCCGTCTCGCGTTCTTCATCCGTGTAATCGATGTGGAACGCGTTGAATTTCGACCAAAGCTCTTCTTTCAGTTCATATGTGACCTGCATTGAAAATGCGGCAGCTTCGGACTGTTGATCCAATGATGGTGGTTTTCTGACGACACATAAATGTTCGAGATAATCGTCTAAACTTTTCTCTTCTAAACTTTTCTCTTGTGACAGTGACAATCTCGATTGAATATTTGAGTACGTTGGCCCGGTTCTCGGTGATTCTTTCAATGCGACGGTATGAATGATTGAATTTTCCAAGCGTTCACGTTCTGTTGCAATACAGAAATCAGACTGACTTCGTCGAAACGCGAAAGAAGCCAAGATATTCATGGCGTCTCGAAGACATAATGCCACCTTCTCAGGTTTTAACAACGCGTCCGAACCAAATTCACGATGAGTTCTGTAATGATAGTTCACAACATCTATCCTCATTTCTGGAAAACTGTGAGACTCGCGCATGATTTCTTTGGCCAAATGTCTCTCTATAAGTTCAACATGACTCCTACGCGGGCACTCGGCTTCAGAATCATCATAATTTATCCATCGATACTGAATGTCTGCAACCCGGAGTAAGAAGATCTCCACCGCAAAGAGAACAGATTTCCTTGGCGAAAATGTTAAAACCTTTTCGAAAAGACTAACATCGCAGGACTTGGACACAAACTTAAAATTACCATATGAATACGTATGGGAATACAGTCTCATCTGGTCTCCGTTGAGTATCCACGCGCGGGCGTTCACTTGAAAACTCCAGTGTAAGATGTCCGAAACGCGCAGAGCGATTATTTCCGAGCAATTTATGCTGATCTTTCGATGCATCGATGTGTATATATTTTCGGGCAGATTGAATGCCGTGACGTGATTAAACATACGAGAAACACGACTGTCGTCATCTAAAGAAGAATCGTTCCGGAAAAAATCTTCGCACATGCGCGTGATACTTTCTTTCACATTATTCGAATTCGGAACCGAATTCCGAGAATAATAGTCGTACAGAGCGTGTATCGTGATATCAAAACATCGCAAGTGAGGCGCGTGTGGGTTTCGCGCGTCGAGTTCGTTCCTCGAACCCTCTACTCCTGCTGTATAAGTTCTTTTACACGAACTGACAACTCTCGCTTTCAAGAATTTCAGAACGTGGCGTAATCGCAAATGCTCAGCGCATGCGTGTCTTCTTTCGACGACACCATCGCCTTCATCTTCGTGCTCATAGGATGTCGGGTCCAATAGAGCTTTGTGTAGTATATCACTATACGTCTGCACTAACGTATACTCGAGGGCAACGATGTTGAACCAATCTTCATTTTCACGTCCGACGTGATTTTTGTGTGCTCTAATCACCGGCTCGACGAGGTTACTTCCAAAGATAAACATCTCTTCGAAAAATTCGAAGAGTAACTCATCACAGCTCATAAAGTTGATTGAATTAAGTGTAGAGTTGAGCGCAAAGGTTCGCATATCCGATATGGGTCTGCTAGCAAGTCCAGCATATGACAAACCAGTATTTTCTGCCCAAACGCTCTGGTCGCGATGATCAACGTGCCAAGTTGGATTTTTCAGTATGTTGCGCAAATCTTCATCAACGCAAACCTTTACGGTCCATAACAAGCGCCGGTGCGTTTGGAACATGTCAAACGAAGAATTTTTCCATTTCTCGACGTGGTGACGCATAAACTCGTGGTTTGCTCCGAATTGAATCGAATCGTTGACCGCACAAAATAAACTCCACGAAGCGAAGAGTTGTACGCCAATTCGATCGAGAAGATCTGCTCGAATTCGGTCGAATTTTCGGCGTCCCCTAAAGATTTCGCTCGATGACGAAGGTTTCAGAGATGACCAAGGGAACATAAATCCAACATGACATAGATCAAAATACAAATGCATGTACACCTTGAAGAAGTGCGTTCTGAATTCACTCAGCGATTCAAACTCGCTGTGACATTCGAAGCGATTTTGCCCGTAGGATTCACTTTTACCATGCGCGTAATACATTTGCACGAAGGCGCTCGAAACGATGAGTTTCAGGAAAATACTCACAATATCAGAGTATACCTCAGCATCGGGAGTTTCACTCATCTCGTGCATTATAAGAAATAGCGGCGAATTCATGCAATTTGCTTCTAATCGACGAGCATACAATCGATTTTCGTGACCTTCAAGGGGTCCGTACCAGCAGTTTTTCCACTTTTTGCGACCCCAATTTTCATACTTCTCGCCTTTCTTCTCGTCCTCTGCGGCATTAGAAGGCGTTGCCCCCCGAGTTCTGATTGATACATCCTCTAACCATTCTTCCATAGAACTTTCGATTTCTACGTGAACATGCGCGACGTCTCGCCACATCTGTTTAATGGCGATGGAACCTTCCAGCTCTTTCTGAACAGATGATGAAGAGGCTAAACGATGACATGAAGAAATAAAAGCCGTCGCCAAACATTCTTTCACTTCGACTATTTCAGAGTCAGCAAATTCACGCACGAGCCAGTTTGCGATGACCCGCGCCGCCGTTCGCTCTATTTGAATGCGTTCAACTATAACCCTAAATTCATCGCGCATATTCTCTAGTTTTTGTCTTCGCGCAGCACTCGATAAAACCTTTTCAAGCTTTGGATCAAGTCGAACGAGTTGTTCCGCATCGTCTGCGGTGGACTGGCTATCTTCCCCGCGCTCTCCCGCCAAAACAGAAGAAGCAACGGAGATTTCTTCTAATTGCTCTAAAAGCTCACGCGGTACACGCTCATTCAACAGCATCGCGCGATTGCTCGCGCTACGAAACGCCTCTCGACGCCACCGCTGTTCTTCTTCTTCCGTGAGTGCCGACGTTTGTAAGAAACAGTAAGGAAAATTATCGTTCGAAATGACGTAAGGCGCAACCTTCTTTACTACGTATCGTTTCTCCGCCTCGGTGAATACCATGCCATCTGCGCGGTCCATTGGTTTAAATTCTCCAAAACTCGAATTCATATCTTCCCTAAAACGAACCGTTTGCGTCAACTCGGCGTAGCGTACCTTCAATCGCCGCGTATTCTTCACGGCTAAAACTAACCTCCTCACCGCGATATCCAACGCAATCGCCGTTCGAAACTTGCGTCGATCGTCATTCAACCAGTACCGAGTAAATAGCTCTGCTCCAGACATCCGTCGCTCTTTTTTACGAACCCGCAAAAGTCTCTTCTCGGACGTTGAATCCCAAACTTCGTCGTCTTCTTCTTCTTCCTCCTCGTTCTCTTCATCCGCGGGCGCGCGCGACGACGACGACGTACCACCGTGTTTCAAACAACACCCCGAACTCGCCCAACTCTCGTAATCGCCGCAATCGCAAACTCCTCCGGCTTCGGAGCGGTAGATTGTGAAATCGTGCCCGACGTGGTCGCTCTCGCGAAAGCACGGCGCGCAGACGCTCGAACTCGTCGACCTTTGACAATCGCGACATCTATACGCTAAATCCCCCGCATTCCACTCTTTCCCGCACGGATTAATCGCACTCGGTCGTTTTCGGAGTTTCTTCTGTTTCGAATCTTCTTCTTCTTCTAATTCTTCTGCGTTCTCTTTCTTCTTTTTCTTCTTTTGCGTCTTCTCGAAGTGCTCTTTCGCCAATCTGGAATAGTCTCTGTTCGTTACTCTGCTAAAGTTGCCCGCCACGAAGATTTGCAGTTGCTCGAGATACGGCCCTGTCGTTCGATTAAAGAAAGAAACGCGAGAAGATCGCACGCGTGAGATGGAGAAAGAAACGCGGAATACCGCGCGAGGAAACGCCAAAAAACGGCTCTCCCACCGCGCTCGGAACAGAGAGAGAGAGAGAGAGAGAGTAAAACGAGACGAGCGCGGCGATGAACACACACAGAAAAAAAAAAGTTAGGTAAAAAATGAGAAAACGCGCGCGAACGTACCGATATTCCTCGCGTTGCAAAAGGAGTTGAAGCGCTCGCTCGGTTCGCAGTTGTCGTCGCCATTGTCGTCGTAAGGGTACACGTAGTATTCGTCTCCGTCTGGAGCGGTTGGGAGGGATTCTTCGGAGTGAATGGAATACCATCTGTGTTTGTTCTCGTCGTCGTTCTTTTTTCTGGACGACATGATTTTGTGAGGGGATTTCCAGTTATACGAATTAGGGGAAAAAATGTTGATCGTGGACATTATTCGATGATGGATGACGTAACGATTAGATTACTACTTCCCTTTGATTTCCAACACCTCGATTTCAAAGAGCAAAGTGCCTCCGGGTGGAATGCCCCAGGCCGGGAAACCGCCTTGGCCGTACCCTTCGTCCGCGGGAATGCACAACTCTCTCACTTCGCCCAATCGCATTCCCAAGCATCCTTGATCCCAACCCGTGATGACGGCGCCGACCCCGGCTTGGTACTGGAACGGTTTTTGGCCGGCGTCTTTGGTGCTCCAGAACTTTTTGTTCGTCTGTTGAACGATGCCGGTGGCGTGGACGGTGACGGTGTCGCCTTTGGACACGGCCGCGCCGGAACCTGGCTGTATCGTTTTGTACGTCGTCGCGAATCCCGGGAGCGCCTGCATGCTGTTTTTTTTTGGAGTTTATTTCTTTTATTACAATCACTAAATAACATGGATGGAATCAATGCGAGCCGGCGTAATGTGAAAACGTCGCTCGAATTTCGTTGAACACGACGTCCAATCGCTCCCAGCTCTCCGTGACGACCTGGCGTAACTTTTTGCATCGTTCTTTTAATCCGGCGTTCGCGGCGATGGTTTCGCCGTGCGAGGCGAGAAACAAGCGCAGCAAAGCTTGGATGGCGTCGTAGTTCATGCCGGAGTGAACTTCGTGGTGGAAGAAATCTATGCCGATGCCTATTTGCTCGATTTCTTCCTCCGTGGCGGTTTCTACGTCCCAAGGGCCGATGGATTTGATTTCAGCCTCGACGACTTCTGGAGTGGAGGTGAGGAGGAGACGGAGGGCTTCGCGGTACGGGCCGTCGTACGCGGACGTTCGAGGTTTCTGTTTCAGAGCGATTGGTTTGTTTTTCCTCTTGCTGTTGGCGAGGCGAAGTTCTTTGAATTCAGCGATTTCACGCGCACCTTGCTTCCATCGTCTGAGGAGTTCGCAATCGGCATCTAACGACTTTCCGTTCTCGTCGTTGCGTTTTAAGATTCTTGAACGCACCGCGACTTGAGAGTCCTTCTTCTTATCGTCATCGTCGGCATCATTGCTTTCAACGATAAACGCAGAGTTTCGCAAATCGGTATCGTCTACCTTAGTTGGCAGAAAAAACGGTGCTCTGACTTGTCCGAAATCGTCTTGCTCCTCCTCTTTCTGCGCATCCGTCATGTTACGAACCTCTGGATCCTTTCCTTTCCTCGCGCGAATTTCGTCCAGATTGTTCAAATCTTTCAACTGCTTTTGTGGAAGCAAAGACAAAGTTGCCATGCCCGGCCCAAGCTGAGCAGGGATGGACGCAATGAAAGCTTTCTTCTGCTCTTCCCACGGATCGATTTTCTTCGCTTCCATCTCATCCGCCGCGTCGAGCACCTCGTCGTCCTCGTCGTCGTCCAAAAGCATCTGGCCATTTACGTCGTTTCCTTTAGCCAACGATAAGTTATCCTCGTCGTCCGCTAATGAAGTCATTCTCGGTGCCTCGAGCTCGACCGTACCACCAATGCTTTCCACCACGTCATCCAAGCTTTCTTCTGTGGAGTAAAGCGAACGATTGTTCCAGAGAAAAACACCCCTCTTACCGGCGTGCGTAGTCGCAAGATACTCGAGCGTGGGCGACAGCGCAAAACTCGTGATTCTATCGGAACCCATTTTCATCGTTTGTAACAAACGAGAGGAGGGAATGTCAAAAACTTTGATCATGCCGCGAGTATCGCAAGAAATCACCCATTCGCGATCGGATGTGATCTCCACTTTAGTCGCTAGGACCAATTTCTTTTTTTTTTTCTTCTTCTTCTTACTCCCATCATCGGCATTTTCATCGCCGCCGTCTTCGTCGCTCTTCTCTTTGTTCAAGCGAAACGTTCGGACGCGTTTCCTCGTCCCAATATCGAACAATCGAATGGTTCCATCTTGCGAGGCAACGGCGAATAATTCAGCCGTTCTGTGTAAGTACCCTGTTCCCTGTACCGCAGGTGCGCCTAAATCCATTTCGCCTTCAAGTTTCATGTCGCTATATTTCCACACGCGAACCTTCGCATCTTCCCCGGTTGTGCAAACGTAACGGTTCATGCCGTCCGTTTGCACCAAGGTGCATTTTCCATCGTGCGCTAATGTCGTGTACCTACTTTCTATGATATCACCCAATTGTGGACCAGAATACGCCCACACGGATTTCTTACCACCCGGAAAGTTGTACCCTTCGTTACCTTTCAAGCTTTTCGCGAGAGCGTTTTTGTCGATTCTGTTATCTGGGCCAACGCCAACGATGCGCTTCAAATCACCGCGATGAAGACCACTCTGCATGTTGTAACGACGAACAGCGCCGGATTCGTAACTCACGAAGCAGTAGCTGCCGCACTGCGATATTGCACACGAAGTGCACTCGGATGTATCGTTTTCTTTGTGTGGCGTCTCCAGAACGTTTTCACCTAAAATACCGGTACCTAAACGCCACGTGTAGACTTTATTTTCCTTTACGTGGCAGGAAGCGATGTTTGCCCACGAAAATTCGCGCAACTCGTTCCACGACATGTACGACACCATTGGCAATTTCAATTCTTCCTCGTGTATGTTCAGTTTCTTTGCTCGAGATGCGACTCGCGACTGCGAAAGCTCTTTACTTTGTTGATCTTGAATCGTCGACCATACCCTCAAAGATTTGTCGCTACCGCTGGCGAAGATGCGCTTCCCGTCAGCGTAAAAGGATACTAGATTTGGAGGTTTTCCGTGACCGCAGCGAAACTTTAACAATCTGCTTGAGCCATCCGATTGATCGTACGCCCATTGCTTCAGGGAATTATCTTTCGCGGAGGTCATCAGTAACGGTTGTCCCGGGAAAAAGTAACACGAAATAATTTCGCTGTCGTGCGCTCGTTGGTTTAAATCTCTCTGTCGTCGTTTTTCTAAATCCCACGTGGTAACCGTACCGTTTACATCACACACGACGATGAGCGGGTCGTTATCGTCTTGGTTTCCCTGCGCATTGAACGAGCAGCACGTCACTTTACAATCGTGCGGCAACGTCATAATCGCTCGCTCTTTATTGATGTCGTATAAAACGCACCGGCCGTCCGAAAAACCAACCGCGATGACATCGAGTGCCGGTGAATTTTGAACGAACGTGATCTCCGAGTCATTCGTGCCTAAATCATCTGCAGTGCCGCCCAATACTTTCACGATGCGTCCGGTGACGATGTTCAAAAGTAACAGTTTCCCTCTT
>Ga0255779_1002575_pt1 | contig 19099 bp, 25 predicted proteins | sample 011ome_21_FD_179977 | JGI IMG/M metagenome (GOLD analysis project Ga0255779, IMG submission 179977) | Coastal salt marsh microbial communities from the Groves Creek Marsh, Skidaway Island, Georgia - 011508AT metaG (version 2) | ecosystem: Environmental > Aquatic > Marine > Intertidal zone > Salt...
TCCCGGGCGGTCATCCACCGAACACCATCATCCTGGTAGGGCTTGATGAGGCGTCCGACGAACGACATGTTGTTTTTCTCTCTGACAGGCATCCTGCCTCTCCTCGTTACCTGAATAATTTTTAGTTGTTTAGGTTCATGGGGCTGCCTTCGGCGTTGCCTCTAGCGGGGGTTTTGGATCCTGTTCGTCTCCGCTTTTGATTAATTGTTGCAGTTTCTCGACCGTTGTCTCTGGCGGGGGTTATGGGTCGCTTACTACCGGCGGAGGTCCTGGGTCGGTTGTTATTCATCTTGTTGCTGTTGTTGTTCATCATTTCGAGGGTTTTAATACAATTATTTGAATTAACTAATTTTCCAAGTGATAAAATGCCCTTTGATGGTGCTGTATCAAGTATACCTACATTATGATAAATAGATAATTTTTTCAAACATGGATTCAAGCGCCCCCCTACAGCATCCACTACAATACATGCCTTTTCTATATTTAGTTTATCACATAAATCTCCTACATTGATTTCGGTAAAACGACCACCAGTTCCTAATCTATACATAAGGTATCCAGCATACTCTTCTGTCTTTGAAATATTTGACTCAGAAGATCCAAAAATATTTGCTATTAAGTAAAGAAAATGAGCAACTTTCAAGCCAGATGTTAAGCGATTACCATTGCGATTTACGTTTCTTTTATTTGTTGCTGAAAGTGTGCTCACAACATTTTTATTGTAACGATCAACTGCTCTATAAATATCCGCGCCAAGTAATTTTACAATAAATTTTAATTGATTTGACGTGTTTGGTATATTGGTTTTTGATATACCATTTGCTGTCTTTTTTACTGCATTTTGTTTTTCTGCTTGTGTTCCGACAATATTTCCGAAATTTCCGAATTTTTTAGATTTTTTTCCAAAATCGTGAAAAGTATCAGCAATACTTAAAAAATATTCAATTATTTTCATATTTGGTAATGTATTACTTCCATTCGCATTAGGATAAAAGAATATCCAATAAAATAAAACTTTTATTCTTAATTCAACATTTGGCAATCGATCGTTCCAATTTTTAACATTTAAAAACCATCCAAATAGATTATTTTTTGTAATTATTGGGAATTCTCCATAAGAAATAATATTTGAATTTGAACTATTATTTATTTCTATTCCGTTTTCTTTTTCAGCACGCAAATCCCCATATATAGATTGACGAATTTTTTTAACATTGTATAATATATCTGCGTTTTTATTTATTTTCACAAATGTCCTTGGAAATGTAATATTATCCATTTTCGCCTTCGCCTTATCATATATCGTAGGTACATTTCTAACAACTGAAGCGAATGCTGCTAATCTATCAAATGACATAAAATATGCAGTTCTATACAGTATAATATCTGTATCACTTATATTTGAAAAAACATTTTGTATTTTATTTGAAGATCTAATATTTTTCATTAAGGTCTCATTGTTCGGACGTGCAAAAAAAAGTCTCGCATCTTCATCAACTTTTTTAACAGCTAAGAATTGAAGGTAATCTAATATTCTCTTATATTCAATAGGACTTCCGCGGTATGGTATATTTCCAGGTAGTTTAGATATCTCCTTTAAAATTGTACTCAATTCACTTATGGATGCTCCAGCTCCATTTGTTTTTTTCGATGCAATATAATAACCATTATTATTTTTGTGAAATTCAACTTTACCTGCTTTGTATAATAAACCCGCCTCTTTGGCAGTAAGTGTGAATTTACCAGTCTTTAACCTAGAAATATAATTTTTATTAAGGCCCCAATTACTTTTAATCTCAAGTGAAGGATGATTGTAACCAGATTTTTGCGATAACACGTGCTTAGCAAATGGACCATTGTAATTTACGGTATTGTCCAAACTGTATCCATTGCCTGTGTCACGAACTATTACAAATTGAGGCTTCATTTTACATAGTTTTTTTAAATTAGACATAATTACTTGATATTCTTGAAGATATTATTTTTGAGGCTACTGAAAATTTGATTATTTACTTTATTATCCATATTTTTCAATAGTCCCATGAAAACATTTGCCCATTTTTTCTGTTGATCTTCTGAAACCACGCCACTCATTGTATTTGTATTTGTATAATTTTGTTCAACAAGTGTATTTGACCCTCCTTTAATTTGATTGTATAAATATAACAAAAGTAAAACATAACGCCAGAATATCTTCTTTTCCATTTCTGGTCCCATTTCATAAGTAAATGTAAGGTACGTACTTAGAAATTGCTGTTTAAGAGTTGTACGACTACGATTACTTATTCTTGTTCCGATTCCAGTAAATGGTTTAAAAGTTTTATTTTGTTCCTTTTTAGAATTAATGTAATTAATAACTTTTTTCTTTTGTTCCGGGCTAAGTTTAGTGTTGAGTTTGTTTTTGTATCTGACATAATTATTTGCTTGTGCAGCAAGTGACATCTTGTTCCATTTTTCGACCAGTTCGTTTAGTGTAATCGTACCGGTTCCGGAACCGTAACCGGAAGGTTTAGCAGAAGTTGCCATTCTCTATTAATATCTCACAAATTAATAGAATGGCTGAGCGCCGAGGATTTCAGACGGCCGTGTGGGGTCCGCCCGCGTGGATGTTTTTGCACACCCTGACCTTCGCCTACCCAGAGGAGCCCGACGAGAAGACCAAGCGGACGTTCATGAAGTTCTTCGGGTCGCTGTGTGGTATCCTACCGTGCAAGTACTGCCGCGAGAGTTACTCAAAGTACTGCAAGACCACTGGACCCCTCGGGCTGACCGACGCCAACTTTGCGTCCAGGAAGACCCTGACCCGGTGGCTCTACAACATCCACGACGCGGTCAACCGGCGCATCGGCAAGACGGACCGTCCCAGTTTTTCGCAGGTCAAGGCGATGTACGAGCAGTTCGTGGCGAGTCCTCACGTGGACAACGAGAAATATCACGGATGTGTGAATGGTCAGAGGAAGCTCAGGACGGCAATCCGCGTGGTCCCCAGGGAGTGCAGACTTAGTGGCAAGACCTTAAAGATTTATCGCGCCTGTAGGGAAAGGTATGCACTCTAATCCGCTCATCGGAAAGATCACAAAGTCCCTTTACGAGGCGGAGTCTGGGAGACGGTACATTCAAGTGGAAAACGTCCAGTTGAAGGTGCCATGGCGATACGGAAGGCCGTATAAAATTCAGTGTGACGACCTCAAGCCCATCATGGACTACAAGGTCGGTGACGAGGTCGAGGTGTGGTGGGAGTTGAGTCAATCGAGAATGATACTCGCTAGGATTCGTCTCAATATTTTATTGTCCAATAGTAATAACTGAAATATGTCTGGTGGCATTACGCAATTGGTAGCACTGGGGGCTCAGGATAGTCACCTGGTTGGTAGCCCGGAGGTGTCATTTTTCCAATCATCGTACAAACGTCATACTAATTTTTCCAGTGTGATTGAGCGTCAGGTGATTCAGAACACCCCATCGGCGGGCGGGCTTTCGTCGATCCGCTTTGAGCGCAAGGGTGACCTTCTTTCGTACGTCTATCTGACTTCAGCAAATGGGGCCACAATTGATAGTGAGGAATGGGCTACTATTGTGGACAAGGTCGAGCTTTACATTGGTGGGCAGTTAATCGATACTCAAAATTTTGAATACTCGACCAAGATTCATACGGACATTATGGCAAACACTTTCTCCAAGACCAACTTCGGACCGACTCCGGATGTATCTAATTCAAATGAGGGGTACTTTTATCCTTTCAAGTTCTGGTTCTGCGAGAACTGGCAGTCTGCGCTTCCTCTGATTGCCCTCCAGTACCACGATGTGGAGTGCCGAATTTATTGGAACTCCAGTCTTCCCACCGATCGCACGATTGAGGCTTGGGCTCGCTACGTGTATCTCGATGCCGATGAGCGTCGGTCAATGGCAGAGAAGTCCATGGAAATGTTGATTCACCAGGTTCAGCGGATTCCCAATCCCGTTTTGAAGACTGCCGATCTCACATTCAACCATCCCGTCAAGTTCTTGGCTTCGACCGCAAACGCTTTCGACACATCCAATGTTGTTATTCTTCAGCTCAACGGCGTGGATGTCGGAGAGAAGAAGCCAGCGATCCCTCACTACAACCAGGTATCTTGTTACTATCATGTTCCATATGGCCCAAGTAGCACGGATCCAGGTGAAGGGTTTGAATCTGCGACTCTTATGATTCCCTTCTGTTTGGACTCATCCAAGCTTCAGCCCACAGGCACCTGCAACTTTTCGCGCATGGACTCTGCCAGGTTGGTATGCAGTTCTGCAATCAATGCCGATATTTATGCGGTCAACTACAATATCCTAAAAGTTCAAAATGGCATGGGTGGACTTCTTTATGCGAACTAAATATCTAAAGTATTATTAGTAATATGTCGGGAGGACTTGCAGAATTGGTGGCGATTGGTGCCCAGGATGCACATATCGTCGGAAATCCCGAAGTAAGCTTTTTTCAATCATCCTACAAACGTCACTCGAACTTTTCCAGTGTGATTGAACGGGAGGTCATTCAAGGCGTTCCTAAAAATAACGGATTCTCGACGATCCGTTTTGAACGCAAGGGCGACCTTCTTTCTTATGTTTACCTTGTGGCTAAAGATGGAGATAGCAATGTTATACAACCCTCATGGTCCAATATTATAGATAAGATCGAACTTTATATTGGCGGGCAAAAAATAGACTCTCAAGATTATAATTTTTCAGCTTACATTTCCACTGAAATTATGGCTAATACACTTTCCAAGAGTATATTTGGCCCTGGTCCAAGTGACAAAGACAATACCAACTTTTTTTACCCTATCAAATTCTGGTTCTCTGAAAACTGGCAGTCGGCACTCCCCTTGATTGCCCTCCAGTACCACGATGTGGAGATGAGAATCTACTGGGGAAATAATATAACAACAGCATCAACGGCTTCAATCGAGGCATGGTCCAGGTATGTTTTTCTGGACGAGCCCGAGCGTCGCATGATGTCTGAGCGACCTATGGATATGCTTGTTCATCAGGTACAGAGCATTCCGACACCGAGTGACAATACGGTCGAACTTACATTCAATCACCCTATTAAGTTTGTTGCTTCCACCGCAAGCGCGTTTGCCGCAGACCAAAAGGTTATTCTTCAGCTTAACGGTACGGATGTGGGTGAAAAGAAGCAGGCATATCCTCACTACACAGCGGTTTCTGCCTATCATCATCAGTCGCAATCTGGGACAGATGCAGCCAACAGTACTACTGGATACTACAGTGTAAGTTTGATGATTCCCTTCTGTCTGGATGCCTCCAAGCTCCAGCCCACTGGAACGTGCAACTTTTCGCGCATGGACTCTGCCAGACTCATCAACAATTCAAGTATCAATGCTCCTATCTATGCGGTCAATTACAACATTCTCAGGGTCCAGAACGGGATGGGTGGGTTGCTTTACGCGAACTAAATATCTAATAAACTAATAGTAATATGTCGTCTGGCGTTACACTTGTTGCTGCGGGTAGGGATAATCCCCTAAACATAGATCCCGACTTTACATTTTTCAGCACTGTCTACAAGCGTCATACGAATTTTTCTAGCGTTATTGATCGGTTAAATATTAACACTAAACCAAGCAATAATGGTAGTTCGACATCTCGTTTTGAGATCAAGGGCGATCTTTTGTCCTATGTATATTTGGTATGCGAGTCACCAGACGAGTTTACGACAAGTCGTGATTGGTCGCAGGTCATCGACAAGGTTGAGTTGTTCATCGGGAATCAGTTGGTGGATACGCAGTACTATGAGTATTCCAAGAAGATTGTCCCTGATGTTCAGGCGTCGAGTTTGTCGCGCAGCGTCAAGGGATCAGACGGGTCTACCTCGAGTTACTTCTACCCCTTCAAGTTCTTCTTCTGTGAGGACTGGGCATCGACGATACCTTTGATTGCCCTAAACTACCACGATGTCGAGGTGGTGATTCATTGGGCCGACGACGTCTATCGTCAACTTGAGGTACAGGCCTACCTCAACCTATTCGCCAACTACTGGAATACATTTTCCAACGTACAGGAAAATGTAGTGCGCATAATCAACGCCACTGCGCTGGTCAATGCATACAGCAACCTAATCACGGGGATAAGCAATCCCAAGGCTGTACCCACGTACGATGAAAATACGGGATTCATCACGTTTGACGGAGAAACAGATATCATTGGGTCTAACGTTGGTTCCACGGCGTTGTACACCTACGCGGAAAACTATGGTCGGACAATTCTGGGATATTCTTTTGATTTGTTCACGCGTTACATCTATATTGACAAGGACGAGCGAAGAATTACAGCGGATCGTTCGGTGGATTATGTCATTACCCAAACACAACGAATACCAGCTTCAAACAAGAAGGAAATTGAACTGCCTCTAAGTCACCCAGTAAGTTTCATAGCGTCCACGGCGAGCAACTTTAATGATACGAACAACATGCTACTGGAAATCAATAGTGAACCTATAGGTGAATCCAAACCAGCCATTCCACATTACAGACATGTGTCAACATATTTCCACAGTCCATATGGATCAAACCAAAATACAACTATGATGTATCCATTTTGTCTAGATGCATCTAAAAAGGACCCGACGGGTACACTAAACTTCAGTCGTCTGGATTCAGCCAGGCTCATCCTGGATCAAGCCATCAACGGTGACATCTACGCGGTCAATTACAACATTCTTAGGATTTCGAACGGGGTTGGGGGGTTACTTTACGCATAGTGCCTACTGCCTTGTCAACCTGATCCTTTGGTGTGAACATGAGCCATGCCACGGTCATCCTTTCTTGGGTGAGTGTTCCATCCCGCTTCATGGCGGCACATGCATCTTGAAATTGCTTTACGTAGTCCATAATGGAATTTCAAGGTGTCACTTGTTTAATTAGTCTTTGGGATCGCGAGCAGGGGGACATCCGCTGAGAAGCACCTGGTGATGCTGTTGGCGGGGACGGGACCCACACGCTGAAGGTCGGTGATGGGCCTGATGAGATCGGGACCCATCCTGGTAATCAACTGGCGGTACTGGTAGTTAAGGGGATAAGCGATTCCATTATCAGCCATGATCCGATCATTGATCAGCTGACTGGAACTATAAATCGTGAATGCGCGACCATCGGCCATACCAAGACGCTGAGACATCTTTTACTTATTCAAGAGATAATATTCTCTGACCGCCTGGATAAACGGTTCACTCTGATAAGGACTCGCATTTCCTTGGTTCTTTATGACGATGTTGTCGAGTTTTATATCGGGATGATAAAGAACGTCAAGTAAAAATTTGTAGATGACAGCAAGGTCCTTGAAGGTCTTGGCACCAGCTAGCACAACACTCCCAGTCTTGAAAACACTGACCGTCGTCCCGAAGATGGTCGCCTTGACTGCCGAGTAGGTTTCGGGGTTAAACGAAATCTTGCTAACTTTGTTGCGGTAGGTTTTGTAAAGATCCAAAAGTGCCAGCTGATTGATGCCATGAGGAACCTGAAAGGTAGCATTGATCATCTGAATTTCCATTGACATGGATGAACGGTCGCGAACATCTGGAAAAATCTCATCTACTAATTCTTGGATCTCCTGGATTATCGCCTTGCCTTCCATGGGTGTCGATGATCCCGTCACGTGAATTTTTCCGTTCGCAAACAGCTTGACAGAACGTTTTTTGGTTTCTGATATCTCCTTGAATATGGTCACAGAATTGTTAAAGTGATTCTTGGCCATTTTCCATCCCTTGGTTCCAGATGTGAACTTTTCAGCGAAGGTTGTTAAAGAAGTGGTGGCATCCTTCCTGCCACCCATAACCGTCATCGTCGATACTCTCAACAATGATGGTTTCCGATCGAGTTTATCTCGAGCTTTCACGACATTCCCCAGGAACATCAAGTACTCCATTTAAAAAAGAAATGCCTCTAATCTTTAATATGAGATGCCAACACTGCAAGAAGAAAGGAGTGGTATGTATCCCTTGTTCTTGTTGTGATCTTGATTCACTCTGCACCCAATGTATTCAGCTGGAGATTCACGAGTGTTCTGGTATCCTGAATAAAATTCAGTCCATGAAAAAAACTATAGAACTTCTAAACCCTAAAATTGAGGGGCAGAAGTTTCAAAAAATATAGCACAGACAGTAGCAATAAAACTGCCGCGACAACCTGCAAGCCCCTGATCATATTTGTTTTTTTCTTTTCCACCTTGGCGGGGGCCGTCACAGGGACAGCTGTTGGGTTGTTCCATGGAGGATTGTCATAAATGCGTTCTGGCACTGCTGGGCGATTAAGAGGATAGTCCTGCGATCCAGGTGTGCAGTAATAGGGTGTCCTCCATCCAGCCGCCGTGGTCTCCGTGCATCCTGGACTTGCCTCGGTCTCCTGTGCCGCTAGGGCTCCACCAAGAGCATCTTCATAGGGCTTCACTGAATTCACCAGAGGATCTTCGGGCTTAGAGCCAGTGTAGACCGTCTTGTAGGCACCGCCTTCTGACACGCCTGGGTTGAACTTATTTGGATCGGGATTGGTATACGGATTAATTTTATCCATGTGGATTCCGTCGTTCAGATGGATATATGACATCCTTACTTGTTATACTGTGGGAATAAATTGCCACTTGAGGAGATTGCACATGTCTGCCCATATGATATCCTGCTGGGTCAGTTTTTCTTTTGATTTCAGTAGAGGAAAATAAGGCAAAAATTGATCTTCGCCTAGAAGCTCGCAAAACTTGTATAACACGTAAGGGTAGCTGAGGAAGTTCTTTCGGTCCTTGGGGCATACTTTATCAAAGGGTTCCTGGATTTCATTGAACATCAACCTGAGACGTTCCTCTAGTGTCGGTAACATTTCAGGTGGTCTCACGCCTGTAAGAATATTTGTAATGTAGGGTATGTGTTCGTAGTATTTATTCTGTCGCAATTTTTTCAAAAGTCCTCTCACCTTGGCGTGAGTAATTTTGGAAACTTGTTCTATTCTTTGTTTTTTAAGTTCGTACCTTAAACCTTCTATGATATCTTCTGGTATGTTGGCAGATTCTTTCCCCTGAAACTGCTGAACCCATTCATTAAAATGATTTTGTCTTTTGTAACTGTACTGTGTATTTTTGGAAAGTTCCTGTTCATCGTGATACGATAATCCAGTGGCCAAATAGTCTACGCTGCATCCGCAATCTTTACACACCAGCGATGCTGTTGTTTCGCATTCATATATGTCATTCGAATTACAATTATCACACACTTCATTATAAATTGTATTTTTTCCGACTACATCGTCATTTGTCATGACAGTTAGATCGCCCTCGACGACACGCATGTATTCTATGAATATATCACGACGACAATTCTCTTCTTGATATCTCAATAAATAGGGCGCAGCCAAGGAAATATATTCATTCATCTTGATCTCATCGTTTTCATATTCTTTCACTTTTATATGATATCTTTCGAGTAAACTCATTTAAAGAAAAATGTCATTATAACTTTAAATGTATAACTTTCTTGTCAAGCTTGTCGGCTGGTGGTATAACGAGAATCCCTATCGGATCACGATGCCTTTGAAAATGATATATGACATCAACACCAATAAAAATTGCATGTTTCCTTCGTCCGAGTGGAAGAGAATTATGGAAGGTTGGCCACTGATGAAGTCAGGCGAAACCTATATCACATGCTACTATCCCGATTTCAGGGATGCGATCTACGTGTTGCGAAGAAAGAAGCCCGAATGTGTCGAGAACATCCGTTACGAACAGGAGTATACATATCGCGGTTCTCCTTATTCCATGGTGACCAGGGATCCCATGCGCAGGGTTTATGACATCGAGGAGTCTGGCGGTTTGAAGGGACCCATAATGATCCAGAAGGTCGAAGCTGTCATGGAAAATGGCGAGGTAAAAATGTGGGACACTGCTCGATTCCTTCGCTATGCGGGACCAAGGTCAGATTTTCACAACGTCAAAGACATCTGTATGAAGGATCTATTTGACGCCAACGAAGAAGTGCCAGATGAGTGGCACATCTATATGTTTGGTAAGAAGATTGTCATTGACAAGAACGAAGAACTTACTCCTCAGACTTTGGTGCCAGGTAGAATCTGAGTTCACCCAGTGAAGTAACTTTGTACTCAAGAACCAGGGGCATGTCCTGTCCGTGGTGCAGGAGTTTCATATTTGAACACATCGAGGTAGCCTTGGTGAACAAGTTCAGATATTTCAGTGAAAATGTATCTTTCATCAAATCGAATTTACCCGAGTCAGAGTCGATGTCATATTCAGTGTATTGTTCTGCAAAATCACCCGTACACCTGAACCCAATCTTTTTGAAAGAACGCTCGATGGTCAGTTCGGGTCCAATGTGAGATATATCTCTGCACAACCTCTGAAAGTCCACAGTCTGAAATGTCGTGATGGTCTGAATCTCCAGCGAAGGCGCTTCGTACATTTCATCATTGATGTCCAGAAGACGCAAGTTGAAATGACTTCTGCTCTTCTTACTGTCGTTCTCAATTGAAATATTCAGCACGTGATCATCATTAATCCTCATCACCAAAACATCGTTCGCCGTAACAGACTTCAAAACTCTAAATACATTGGTCGTGTTGATACCAACGATGATCTCATTCTCACATGAATATTCTTCAAATTGGCTGGCGTCCAGAAACAGTTCCACCATGGCCGTTCTGGCATTGTCCAGGGTCAACATATGAATTCCCTTTTTACTAAATGAAACATTAACATCGTTGAGGATATCCTTTAATACCTCAAAGATGTTCTTGAATGCAGATGCTTGAATGGTCTTTAAGAACATTTACTAGTTTTAGCGCCCGTTTTCTTTAAGTAAAGGTCTTCAAGAAATTGTTTGAATCCATCATCTCCTCGAGCTTTCATAAATTCCTTCCACGAATTGAAACCTTGTTTGTATGAATAGACATTTCCAAGAGATCTTGGTACATCTTCCGGTTTGGTGATCATTTAGTTATTGGTAGTTTTCTTGTTTATCTTGGCTTCCAACTCTGGGGTCATCGGGGGGGCCAGCGGTACGCCATAGGAATCGAGATCAAATAGCCCCTGAACCATACTCGGATTCCCGTCAAATGAAGCGATCGCCTTGGCGTCGAATGATTCAATTTCGGTGGGTATCAGCGAGAGCGCCCACTGTCTCACCTCGGCTCCAATCAGTAACTTGCCTTCACTGGTGATAACCGCCGGCACGTGAGTCAATTCCTTTTTGTATTCACTTGGAATTTCGGTTTGATGTACGTTCAGGTACTCGATCTGTTCTGCGTAGGGAGTGTTTTCCAGAATCTTATTTGCCTCAAGGCAATGTTCGCACCTTGGACTGTAGAACATATAAGCAAATGTCATGTCTTACCAATATTGGTGAATTTATCAGGCGATATAATTTCGCGATTGTATATAAGATGCGTACGCAGACCATACTCCTGATTCTTCTGGCGGTAGCCATTGGTGGATTTTTCATCATGCGAAACCGCGAGGGCCTCAAGTGGGATCGCGGTTTTGCTGGATTTCGCCCTGCGGTGTCAGGCGTGATCACTGAAGGGTCGCTCGATATTGAAGGAAGTCCAGTTGTCGATGTTTCGATCAAGGCGATGATGATCCAGAAGATTGCAACCGAGACCGCCAAGAAGATTCTCGACACCAAAGGTCTGGAGATGTTCCCCATTGAAACCGTATTCATCCAGGTTTTCAATACCCCCGAGAGCATCGGAAAACTCAAGGAAAATCGTCCAGATGTCTACAATGCCTATGTTGATTATCTCCAGGCTCGTCAAACACAAGATCTCGAACCCACGGCCGATGAAAATAAAAAGATCAGGTCTTCGCTGATCAACTACCTGGATGCACTTAAGCGCGACCAGGACTATGCGGCTCCTCCAGACGGCGTACCCATGACCTACCGCGCTAGGTTTTTGATGCTGGACACGAATCGTTTCTACGGTTCCGAACTCGATGTGATCGCCATCGGGGACGGCAATGACGTGATAATTCAAGGTATCACTACTCAGCCTCTGATGAACGGCGACGAGCGGATCAAGCCTTTCCAGGACACCATCCGAGCTGGAGACTGGGAACCCTACAATACCATCGCCAATGCAAATATCCCCAACAAGAGTGCCTTGGAACTTGCCGAGAATGCGATCAAGGACAAGTGGGGCGAAGACGTCCAAGCCTATGAATCGACTGCCACGGCGGACGTGGGTCAGTTTGAACCAGTGAGTACGCCCTATCTTCGTTAGTAAAAACTCTGGAACTAGTAGACAATGCCTCTGAGAGTGGACGAGGTACAACAGATCGACCACCGAAAGCGAGAGCTAAAAAAGAAACTCTATACAGAACTTTATGAACGCGCCAGCAGCAAGGTCAGACAAGTTGCGGACCTGGGGCTCCACGAAACCTGGGTGCAAGTTCCTTCGTTCCTTATAGGATTTCCCACTTTTGATGTGAATAAGGCGGCCCAGTACGTTGAACGTCAGTTTATCAACGGGGGCTTCTTTACCAAGTTATATGAAAACGGACAGATGTTCGTTTCGTGGTACCCAAAAACGTCCAAAAAGAAGACCAAGTCAAAACCCAAGGAACCCGAGAACGAGTTTGCGTCCCTGGCAAACCTCAAGAAGGCCGCGGACAAATATCGCTGAATTAAATGAAATTTATCATTAAGTATGGACAATAACCTGAACGTGCTTGTGGAGGCCAAAAAGGAACTCCTCAACCAGCTCTCGTCCACCATCCTGCCGAGTGCCCTTGACTGCATGGACACGCTCTATGCGGATGCCAGGACGGAAACGCAAGGAAAGCAGACGCTCAAGGCATTTCAGGATAAGCTGGCCAGGATTCCTCAGTGGAACAACTATCAGATCGATACCGAGGTGGGAAAGTGTGTGGACCGCTGCGGTGGGTGTCTTGACGAGATGGTCGCCGCTGTATTTGTGGCCACTGTCAAGATCATCTCTTCAGTCAGGCTATCAAAGGATTCCAGAAAGGTGTCGCTCAAGATTCCCACCAACGACGTGTTTGTACTGGGCGTCTACACGAATGTCGCCAAGAGAATCTACGAAGATCCATACATCTATCAGGAGGTGGTGAGCCGAAACGATCGTCGCAAGGATCTCGTCAAGAGGATGGACGGTGTGGTCGAGGAGACAGTCAAGGAGATGCTTCCCATCAATCAGATTTTGAAGACCTACCTGAACAAAAATCCCATGGACAGACTCCAAGAGGAATCCGAGGAAGCCCACACGGCGGAGTTGGGTGAAGAGAATTTCCCTGGAGAGGGAGAACTTCCATTGCCAGAGGGAGACGACGAAGGAGAGCCTCCCGAAGTTATTGATCACGGCGAAGAAATGCCCCCGCCGATGCCAGAGGAGGAAACCATGGAAGAACCCCCCATGGAAGAAACGAAAAACTTTACGTTCAATGATAAAATCATGAAACGAGGAGAGCCGACTCCACTCGTCGAAGAACAGGAGGAAGATTTTTCCATCAATCCCAGTGCGAACCGTTAAACATACTAAAATCTAGATTAATTAATAATGATAAGTGATTCTCTTAAGAACCCTTTGATTGCCGCTCTTGTCGGTGCGGTTATTACAATGGCTTACATTCAATTGACAGCTCGACTCAATCGCGAGGCACCTCCTAGGAATGCCGACATGATCAAGCCCGCCATTCTGAACGCCATTTTGGTCGGTTTCATCGTCTACATGGGAATCTCGCAGCGCGAGGAGATCTATGAGAATCCATTCCCTGAAGTTAATCGCGGAATGTAGTTAAATATTTTAGTATAGATAGATAATACGATGGCCAGTGTTGATACATTTAACGAGCTTCTTTTGCAGTTTGTGGATGAACTGGCTCACACGTTCCCAGAGAACACCATTGTGAAGACCTACAGGAATACGGTCAGCATGCTGATCAAGAAGGATCCTGGTGTGTGCCTGGAAACGTTTATGAAGAATGTGAAGCCCCACGAGGATCTCATTCGCAATCAGGATGAGCAGATTTTCGAGGAGCTCTCGCGTAGCTATGGAATTCTCAAGACGCTCGACCTGGAGTCCATGTGGAAGTCGGAACTTTCGGACACGAGTCGTACGGCAATCTGGCAGTATGTCCAGGGTCTTTACGTACTCGGCAACAACGTCAGCGAAGAGGAAGTTCAAGAGTCTCGTGAGACCAACATGGACTTTTCACCCGAGAAGATCAACCAGCTTTTCGCACCCCAGGGTGATGATGAGGCCAACCCCATGGCTGGTCTACTTGGAAATCTTTTGAACCCCGCGATGATGCAGGAGATGACCTCCAAGGTTGAGGAACAGTTCGGCGACGGTCAGGGAGGTCTCGACGAGGCGAAGATCATGGGCGCCCTCGGTCCGCTCATGGGAAACCTCACCAAGATGCTTGAAAAAAATAACTAGTCAATAAATAAGAATGGAACAACCGTGGTTTAGAAATCCATCGCACTTGTTTGCCAAGAACAAGGTGCTGATCTTTTGGCCTTTGGCCAAACAAACTTCCGTGGAGAGGCTCAATGCCGCCACCCGATTTATCCTCTACACCATGGCGATCCTTTACATTATTAACCGTGACATCAGGGTCATTTATTTGGGTCTCACGGTTATTATGGTCATGGCCTCCATGCTTCTGGCGGGCGGCATAAAGGAAGGCATGCGACCCGCTTCGTTCGAAGAGGAAGGGGTGAGGTTCAACGCGACCACTCCAGGCCAGAAGTGCGAGCAGCCGACCAAGGAAAATCCTATGGCCAACGTTCTCATCACGGACTATACCGACAATCCGAAGCGTCCAGCGGCATGCTATTACCCGACCGTCAAGGACAAGGTAAAGAAGCTTCTGAATCAAGGAACTCCCACGGATCAGGCGGATGTCTATTCCAGTCGCAATCAGTCATTCCGTGCCTTTTACAGCATGCCGTCCACGACCATTCCCAACGATCAAGGTGGTTTTGCACAAGCGGCCTACGGTTCGGCGGTGAACAAGGTCTGCAGGGACGACGGCATGGCGTGCTATCCCAACGATGCGTCCATGTTTGGACAGTCCAGGATGCCCGAACTTCAGCAGATCCGAGGTACTTTCGGTGGCAGTGTTTAAAATATTGAGTGATAGTAATATGGCTTATCAGCTCAATACTTCGTCGGTTCTTTTGGATTCCGAGAGTCTGCCAGTGGATTGCGCATACGACCATGTCATGGCACCTCCGGTCATCAGCAACCTCAACTATGCAGGTTCGGGTCGCGCTTCGACGCCCCTCTACGGCACCTCGCCCTACATGGCGGGAAAGGGGGCTCCAGGAAATTTGATTCTGGTCGAGGATATGCTCCGGCCTCAGTCTAGCACGTTCTTCAAGAAGGGATACCAGGGACGTGGTTATGACTTTCCATCGCAGGACATGGCATGCTCGGTGCCTCTTCGGACTCGGTCGTGGGATCCCACGAGCAGCCGGGCGAATGTTCAGAACGCCGTTTTTGATCGTCGTTATCCAGCCTAATTTAAATCTACCCTAGTTTTAATATGGACCCATTGAGTCTTGTGGCCTTGTTAGGGATTGCTGTGGCAGGTCGTCAAATTGCCAGCAGTGATCGCAAAGAAGGTTTTACGCCAGCACCCGTTCCGAATCGCGAAACACAACAGTTGCCGTACTTTGGCAGGAACATCAACACGCCTGGTCAGGATTTGACCCTCGTGACGGATTTCCTTTCTGGACCCTACATCGATACATCTAAACAAAGAAAGGATGCGGTTCCGAATCTTCAGGATACTGCGCCGAATGTTCAGTTTCCTTATGGTCAGCCAGTTTACAACCTGTATGACCGTCAGAATGTCTCGAGTCGCATGGACAACCTGTCGTCGGCCGAGCGTAGGTTTGTCGGCCCCGGTCTGGGAGTTCCGGCAAGTGTACCCGCATACGGAGGTTTCCAGCAGCAATTCCGCGTGATGCCCAACAACGTCGGTGCGTACCGCTTGACCACGCTTCCAGGAAGATCTGGTCCCGCCAAGGACTTTGTTGACCGTGGAACTGAACGTCTTACTGTCACTCAAAATCGTCCAGAGAAGACCTTTCAACTTTTGGGTGGCGAGGACAGACGTCCACTGGAAAAGGGTCGCGCGCAGGGTCAGGGTGGGGTGGTCACTGGCATGCGTGAACGCGAACGTTACGTGAAGACGATGCGACCCACCATCCGCTCGGAGACCTCGACCCGCATGGACGGCCTCGAGTTTGGCGCGGCCAAGAAGTTCGTTTCCGCAGGAACGCTTCAGGAAGCTCCGACCCGCAACAAGGCAAATTTCGTGTCGCGAGTAAATGATGTGGCGGCTCCTGGAATTCACTCGTTCGAGGGTTCCTATCAGCAGACACAGAATACCATTCTCCTCAGACCCGCACAGAGGGAAGGCAAGGGCTACACGCCACCGGGTGGTCGCATGAACGTTCGAGGCTCGGCCACTCAGGTTCAGGGAAAGACCACAAAGTCCCGCGACAGCCTTTCTACGGTCGTCGAGGGTGGCGCCGGAAACCAGGGCATCGGTCAGAATTACGAAATCACTTGGAAACAGAATAACAATGTTTACAAGGGAAATGCAGATCATAGGACAAGTCAGTTGGGCTTGGCCGTCAAGCAACTGGATAAAAACCCATTCGCCTTCAGTCTCGCGCAGCACTAAACATCATAGATCCTACACTCTAGAGCATGGGGTTCTTCCTTACAGAATAACTCCATGGCATCCAGTTTGTTCTCTTGTTCACGAACCTTTTGATCGTGAAGACGAGAATAGAGCTCTTCGTGTTCCATCCAGTCGTGGACATGCTTGTGAGGATTTTCAATCATCTTCTTGGTGGGTCTTTTCAGTTCGGTGCGCTTATTGAACATGTACGCAGGCACGTTCCTGAACAGGCAACTGTAGTAGAGCATTTAAAAATAAAAGTCATATTATTTTTAAGTATGAGACACGAGACGATCGCCATGGAAGTTTCGCCCCTGGAGTTCGAAGGTATCAGGGTAATAGACTTCGATGCCCAGGTGGATGACCATGAAAAAATGGTGACCGTCACGATGTCCAGATACTTCATCGGGGATCTACATGATGAATGCGTAAAGAAGGCAGAGAAGATATACAAAGGATACAGGGTTAAAACTAACGTGGCAATGTAGACTAAACTATGGAGACAACTACCATTGAAGTACCAGTGAACCCATTCCACTATGATGGATTGCGAAGTATTGGAATACCCATCAAGGTAGATCACAAGGAACAAATGATCTACGTTGACTTTATGTCAAATCAAGGAACTAAAATCATGGAAAATTTCCTTTCAGAGGTCGGTCACACGTTTCCTGGCTATGAGATCAGGGTAGCCAGGCTTGACCAGTGAGAACCGCCCTTGCGTACTTGGTGGCGATCATCGAGTGGATCATTGGCCAGTCCATGACGTTGCTGGCGCTGATAGTTAACCCAAATGGATTCAAGTTTACGTACTTGACGAACTCCTTGCCGTTCTTTTGAGAATCTGGTGAAGTATAATACTCCATCTTCTCAAAAGAACCCTTAAGCCATTGAACATGCTTTTCGTTGCTTGGATCAAAGTTGTCCATCGTTAGTAATTCAAAAGGTTTTTATATCTTTAATTAATAGGAAATGAGTTCCATAGACAACAATCTTGGCGGTGGAGGAGGAAGTGCCTCTGCTTCAGGAAAGAAGGGAGCCATTCAGTTGAGCGACGGGAATTTCAATTTGACATCCAACAAGGAACTAAAGTCTGACCCCAAGACCGGAACCATCACCGCGACTGGCTTGACCACCACTGGCACAATATGGGCATCGACGATCTCAACGTCAAATCTTGTCGCAGATACCGTTGAAAATTTGACCGTCATAGGCAATGCTTCTATCACTGGGGATGCCACCGTGGACGGCACGATCAGCACCACCAAGGTGGACATAAGTGGAACACTCACCACGGCCCATGCAACCGTTTCAGGTACCCTGACCGCAGAAACCATCACAGGGACTACTGGGACTCTTACGGGAGGGTTTCAGGCGGCCACCTTGAGTTCCACTGGGAATGGTTACTTTTCGTCCAATGTAGGCATCGGTACCACGGACACCGCAGAGTACAAGTTCCTGGTGAAGGACGGAACCAGTAATCTCTTTGGGGTTCCTTATAATACTGCTGGTTTGGCAGATGGAAAAACTATTGTCTACAATGGAAGTGGGTGGGTCTACGACAACGCGGGACCCGCCGATGGAACTCAGACGGGGGAAATTCTCGCGTGGGATGGATCCGAATGGTCTGCAAACAGCACCGTGGTGGTCGAAGGGACCAGTGTCGGTATCGGATCCACACAACCCACACAGAAATTGGATGTCGCGGGCAACGTAAAGGCCACGGACTTCATAGGTTCCGGCGACGCTTTGACGGACCTAAACGCGTCCAATGTCACTTCTGGAACTCTTGACAACGCCAGACTTCCTGGTACCATCTCGGTTTCCAATTTGGAGGCAACGGCCAATCTTTTCGTAACGGGACCCGCAGACATCACTGGAACATTGAGTGCCGCAGGTATTACATCATCTCAAGACATCACGGTCACTGGAAATAATACACTTTCCGCGTCCAACCTGAGGACGTCCAACCTTTTCGTAACGGGACCCGCGGATATCACAGGGACTCTAAGTGCAGCAGGTATTACGTCATCTCAAGACATCACGGTCACTGGAAATAATACACTTTCCGCGTCCAACCTGAGGACGTCCAACCTTTTCGTAACGGGACCCACAGACATCACTGGAACCTTGAGCGTAGCGGGTCTCACGTCATCTCAAGACATCACGGTCACTGGAAATAATACACTTTCCGCGTCCAACCTGAGGACGTCCAACCTTTTCGTAACGGGACCTGCAGACATCACTGGAACCTTGAGCGTAGCGGGTCTCACGTCATCTCAAGACATCACGGTCACTGGAAATAATACACTTTCCGCGTCCAACCTGAGGACGTCCAACCTTTTCGTAACGGGACCCACAGACATCACTGGAACCTTGAGTGCCGCGGGTATTACAT
>Ga0255779_1002577_pt1 | contig 19095 bp, 19 predicted proteins | sample 011ome_21_FD_179977 | JGI IMG/M metagenome (GOLD analysis project Ga0255779, IMG submission 179977) | Coastal salt marsh microbial communities from the Groves Creek Marsh, Skidaway Island, Georgia - 011508AT metaG (version 2) | ecosystem: Environmental > Aquatic > Marine > Intertidal zone > Salt...
ATGTCGTCTGTGTTATCGTCAACCTGTGCCATTAGCTCTTCGAATTCACCCATTAGTTCGTCTAATTTGTCTTCGATGTCTACTACACGGTCTTCTAATTCTTCTTCGCCGTCATCGTCATCAACGTCTACGTCGATCATTTCGATTTCTTCTTCCTCATCTTCCATTCTGACGCCTTCTTCTTCGGCCTCAACTTCGTCAATGAGATCGTCAACCTGTGATCCACCTAAATCTGTTTCATCAATCTTTTGATCGTTGTCATGTTCTGCGTCACGCTTGCCACGCTTTCCCATTTCGTCGTCTCTACGATCTTTCATTGATTGTTTTTTGCCTGATTCAGCACCGTCTTTAGCACCTAAATGCTCATCTTCGCGGTCCTTGTAACCTTGCTTTTCTGTAATTTCTTCTTCAGACATAATCTCTTCGTATATGTCTTTTGACTTTTCCACAACAATTTCATGGAAAAGAGCTTTTGCATTTTTTTCATCATCGTTGATGACGAATTCAATTAGTTGCTCAAATTTGTTCATTAAAATATTCCTTCTAAGTATTGGGCTCAGTATAGTACTTACACCAAAATTAAAAAACTAGTAGTTTATAGGGGTAAAAGTGGTAGAAAATGAATTTTTTTCTGTGCTAGCCTACATTTGTGGCGGAGGTGGTGCAAATTGTGCCTGAATACGCTTGAGATCTTGTTTCTTCTCATAGTTTCTTAGATCGTACATTTGACGCAATTTACTAATTTGCTTCAGTGTAAGTTTTGTTTTACGCAACTCACCAAGCTCTGGAACAGAGTTATCATCTTTCTGTTCTTGATAGCCGTCTTCTGATGCATTATAAAATTCAAATAGTTTCATAATATTATTTATGCAGGTGGTGCTTCAGGTGTTGCTGGTGCAGCCATATCGACATTTACGTCAACTTCTTCTCCACCACCTGCGGATTCTTCGCCGGCTACTGCATCACCCATCTCAACGTCGCCTTCAAAGTCACCTGGAGATATTCCGACAGTACGCAAGTCGCTTCCAGTTGGTTCTGTTTCAATTGGTTGACCAGTTTCTTCTTCCCAATACTCAGTATTTTCTTGAAGTTCGTCGTCAGTTAATCCAAGATAACGTTTCATTAGAAAACGCTTGCTCATGTAAGGCAGTTGTTCTAATGCACTAAATGCTTGTATTCTAGTTGTATCAAGTTCAGCCTGTCTATAGCTTGCAAAGTTTTGAGGAGGTGCAAAGCTAATACTGAATAAACTACTGTCAATATTAAAGCCTCTCCAACGCATGAACATTTTGAATTCATCATCAAGTTTTTGAATTACCTGCTTTTGCAATCTTTCACAATACTGATTGAATCGATACTCTTGTATAAGAGCGGTGCCTACTCTACCGTCGTTCATTGGTCGATCACTATCATCAGGACCTGTTGGTAGATAACTGCTTGGTACTCGCAGGCCTCTGCACATTTTGTTGTTAAAGTATTTAAGATCGTCGATTTGTCCAAGGTTTTCACCACCTGGCAGTGTTTCAACTTTTGATCCACGTCCTTCTGCTGTTTGTGGGAAAAAGTAATCTTCGTTTATGCTCAATGGATTGTATGTTGTATCCATGGTTGTTGCTTGTTGACCACCTTGTGGATTTGGTATTCGTCTTTGGTGTACTTCATTTTTTACACGCTCTACAAACTGCATGGCAAGATGTGATGGCATGTTTCCAACATCAATGTAGAATACACGTCTTTCAGGAGCACGTTGTACTCTGTATATAAGAATAGCATCTTCAAGCAGTTCTTTTTGTTTGAACACTTTGAATATCATTTCCAGCACACTCTGCGAGAAAGGCCAGAAAAAATCTAATCCTTCGCTAAGTCCAAGATGCACAACGTTTTTTGCATCAATCACTGTTTCATTTACTGTGTGTTCGAATCTGCTCTGTCCAGCAGGAGCATTTGGAATAGTATAGTTTGAACCGCCCATGGCACTGCCGCCAGTTCCAATTATTTCACCAGAGTTTATTCCTGTGCCGTAGTCTGTGGTTTTCTTTGGTGCTATACTGAGATTTTGAAAGTTTGGATTTATGTCTCTTATTACATACTGCTCAGGTCGTTTGCCTTCATTTTCGTTTACAATCACACGGACAACCTTGGTCATGTCAACCCAGTATAGTTCAAATGTTTCTGGATCACGCACAAACACTTGGTCACCATACTTGATAGTGTTTCTAAAAATACGGAACATACGCTGATCAAGTTTGTTTAGTTTTGTCCACTGTTGTAGTTGTGTGCGTATTATTTCAATTTCGTTATTTGTTGGTTTATCAGTGTATTGCACTTCAAATGGAGTGTTGTTGCTTTCGTTCTTTTGTGTAGAAAATTCTGCTATAATGTCCAAGCATGCATTGATTTCGCTATCAGTATCCATGTTTTCATACTGATTGTAGCGTTCTATTCTGTTAGGATGACCAGAGTAGACTTCTGGTAAATGACTTTGATAGTTTTTAAAACCAAACTGTCCGCCAGAACCACCACTACCATAAGCAGGACCTCTTGCGTTTTGTCCACTTATAGGACTCAGTTGACCACCGGTGTTACCAACTGCTTTGAAGTATTTTTTCCAGGACATTTAATTTCCATGTAAATCTTTGTTATGGAGTATTTATCAGTTGTTGCGAACGGCGTTTAATTGTTCGCCTTGAAGTCTTGTGCCTTTGGTTTGCTGATCTAGCATGGCTTGTAGTACACCAAGAATTTTTTCGTTACTACCACCATCGCCTTGTATTGTTTGCGTTTGACCTGCGGCTGGACCACCTTCCATGTCTGTGAGTCCTTGGTTGCTAATAGATAATCCACCTGCGTCGCCAAGTTTTGGGCCAGCAACTGATCTAAGTTGACTTAGTGCATCAAATTGTCCACCTGTAGCAGCACCTTGAGCACCAACTGTTACACCGTCTCCCATGCCATAACTTACTGACGAAACTCCACCTTTGCTAGAGTAACTGGACACGGATCCGCTTTGTATTTTTTGACCAGCAAGTTGACCATTTATATAATCTCTTTCATAGTTTACACCATTAGCAGTACCTCGCATGCTCATAGAAGTTGAAGCATCTGCTGAACTGCTCATTTGCACTCCGCCTATTCTTGGTCCTTTTCTGTAGAGTTCGTTTCCTCTACTGTCCACTGTAACAACAGAACCATCACCGAGTTTAACATCAAAGGTTCCCGGTATCCTTCCGGGCACACCTGGACCAACCTGTCCTGGTATTACCACTCCACTGGTTTTTCCCATTTTAAGTATTTCAGGTCCGTTTTCGCCAACTAGGTATTCTTTTCCAGCTCGGGCAGCTCCACCAGTAGCACGAGGAGTAAGTTTATATCCTTGTACTAGAGATTCTTTTCCAAATCTCCCTTCATCCATGCCGCCTCTAGTTTGTTGCTCAACTCTTTTTGCTTGTAAAAAGTTCTCTGCATCCTTACTAAAACCGCCAACAAGCCATTCTATGCCTTGGGCAAGCTTCGTTGATACTTTTTCAAAACCAGTCATAAATTTTTCGTTGGCTTTGTCTTGTGCTTCAACCACCTTGTCAGAATTAGGTCCCCCTATAGCGTTTTTAATGTCGCCTTTCAGTGCTTTTTCTAATCCTGCTACTCCCCCTTCTTGTAAGATTTTACCATAGTTGACCATTTTTGTGATTAAATCATTTTGTATCTTGGCAAACTCAGCTATTGTCTTTGCAGCTGTTGGTAATAGTTTGTTCAATACAACTTCGTCTAGTGCAGTAGCACTCTTTATCATGGACTCTTGAGCTTTTACAACGTTCTTGGTTAACGAGTCGTTTGTTTTTCCAAGATCGGTAATCTCTTTAGAAGCAGTTTTAGAGGCCGCACCAAGATCTTTTGTAAGCATCAAGGTTTGAAGTGCTGGAATAACATTTTCAAGTGAAGTTCCCATTTTACTTACTTGAGATGCAAATGCGTCGCCACCTAGTCCTTGGTAGAATGTTTTACCTTGTTCTTGTAGCATTTTCAGTGCAGTTGACGAATCAATTGCACCAGATTTCAACTGCGATACTACCTGTTGACCAACGGGTCCCATGACTTTTAGGAATTCTTGAGCAGCTGGTGTTCCTGCATTGCTTAGTGCATCAGCTAAACCATCACCAATTGCTTTAAGTCCTGGTATACTGTTTAGTGTGGTAATTGTTTTAAGTGTAGCTTGAGCTGCTTTTGCACCATTCAGTCTTTCAATTTCACGTATCGATGCACCTTGTCTAGCATCACGTTGGATTGCATCAATTTCTTTTTGAGATTCTTCAATGCTTTTTCCAGTAATCTTGGATAGCTCTTGTAGATTCTTCATGTACTCTCTAGAACCTTGAGCTAGAGCTTGTGTGTTCTGAACTTCTGCACGACCTTGTCTTTGTTGGAACTGAATGTATTTTGCAGTTAGTTCGTTTTGTTGTTCAACACCTATACCAAGAGTAAGCAATTCTGACCTAAATGGTCTCATAGCCTTGGTTGTATCGCTTAATCCTTTGGCAGCTTCAGCACTTGTGCCAAATGCAAACGATAATGTTTCGCCTTCTTTGGTTACTGTTTTTGCAAAACTATCAAAACTCAATCCAGCATTAACGGCCTGTTGACCAAGTCCACGCATTCCGTCGGCACCAAGAGCACCAGTCTGTGCCGCAGTTCTAAAAGCACCACTGATTCTGTCTAGTTCTGCAGTGAATGTTTTACCAACTGCACTTACTATTTCACCAGCGGCTTCGCTAAGTGCCGCTATCGCAGTGCCTGCAGCTTGCCCTAACCCGCCAATTAAAGGTATTGCACCAACAGTTGCTGCTACCAAACCACCTGTGACTTTACCAGCCATTTTTATTGCACTACCAGCCATTTCAATAGAAGGATTTAGACTGCGAAATTGCTCTCTGTTGTCTCGCATAGCAGTCGAAGCGGCTTCAAGTGCTTGAGCAACGCTTAATGTTCCGCTAATTGCTTTTGTTGTGGTACGCATCGCCTTGGTGGTTAGACTTTGGCGTTGTCCTTCCTGTTTCATACCTTTGGCAGTTAAGGATTGACTATCTTTGTCGAGCTTGCTGCCTGACTTCATGAGTTTGATATGGTCTTCGTAGGCTTTGTTTGCTTTTTCTACATCTGGGGTAGTACGTCCGCCAGATGCACGCACAGCATTGAGTAGTTCCTGTAGAAGTCTATTGGTTTCTTCATCCATATAATTTTTTGCCTGTTTTAAAGCCGTATAAGTACACTTACAACTATATTTATGGTAGGAAAAAACATGGCAATACAACCAGGCGCCCCAGTACAACCAGTGATGCCAAAAACTGCACACGCACCGACTGGCAATCCATTGGCCAAACACTTTAGACAACCAGCAGTTTATATCAAATTGCCCAGTGAAGGTGTATGGTATGATGATTCAATTATTACTATTCCTGAATCAGGAGAAGTACCAGTTTATCCAATGACTGCACTCGACGAAATAACTTACCGAACTGCTGATGCATTGTTCAATGGACAAGCAGTAACAGATGTAATTAAAAGTTGCATACCTGCATTTAAAGATCCTGCAAGGATAAGCACATTGGATCTTGATACTGTGCTTATAGCAATTAGGTTAGCAACTTTTGGTCATGAAATGGAATTTACCAGCAAGTGTCCTGAGTGCGAAGAATCAAATGATCTTGCACTTGATCTTAGACAAATCATGGAAAAGGTTAAAAAACCTGACTTTGGATCACCACTGTCTTTTGGCGATATCGAAATACATTTCAAACCGTTGACCTACAAAGAACAAAACGACAACAACATGGCACAGTTTGAAGATCAAAAAACCATGGAAAGCCTTCCAGACATGGAAATGTCTGAAGAGGAAAAACTCAAGATACTGCAAAAAGCATTTGGAAACATCAGCAAACTTACACTTGTTGCTCTTGCAGACAGTATCAGCATGATACAATCAGGCGATGATGTGGTTGTTGATCGTGGACACATAGCAGAATATTTAGAAAATTGTCCATCACAACAGTTTGAAAAGATCAGAGAAAAGATTGCCGAGATTAGAGAAAGTGGAGAAATGGATCCACTGCACATAGTTTGCAATGATTGCAAACACGAATATCAAACACCATTTACAATGAATGTTGCAAATTTTTTCGCATCAGGCTCTTAACATCCACGACTGAAGAGATTGAAAAAATCATTGACGACATGGACAAAGAAGTTAAGAGCCTTAAAGAAAGCATGCTTAGAAGCGTTTGGTACATGCGAGGTGGTGTTACCTACACTGAGATAGTAAACATGAGCTACGATGAAAGAGTATCTATCAACAAAATTATCGAAGACAATCTAGAAACTGCAAAGAAAACCGGAAGAGATTTTTGGTAATCGATCAAGTAAAAGCTGACATCGAAAACTGGCTGATTAATTTTGTAGAAGTTCCTCATCCAGCACTGGGCAATTGGCCACCGTGTCCGTTTGCTAGACAGTCAAGACTGCGAAACAAATATGATGTCAGACTAGGCACAGAACTTGAACGTGATTTGTTTTTGTTTGCAAAAAAACAATACTTAGGCAACAACGACGTTGTGATATTTGCGTATGCACCAGACCAGTATGATGATGCCTACTTCAATTGGGCAGTCGACACCATGAACACAAGCAAAGGTTTTCAAAAACGTAATCTACTAGCACTTGCTGATCATCCTGATACAGTTGAAACACACAACGGTGTTTGTTTCAATATGGGTAAATATGCACTAGTATTAATACAAGACAAAACCAAACTCAACGACCATGCACGTATGTTAGCACACAGAGGCTACTATGATGGATGGAACGAGGAATACCTGCAAGAAGTATTTGCACACAGAAAAGATCCAAGAAAATGATATACGCAAGAATTGATCTTAGTAAGACAAACTATGATCTCATGCCAAACTGTAAAAAAATTACCTGCCCATTTCCGCATCAACTGGAACCAATCTATGATGCCTATTGTCGGCACAAAAAATTCAAAAGTGTGATGCCGATCTTTCCTGAAGAATACTACGACGACAAAAACGATGTATATGGTTACTACAACAAAGAAGAAAAACTGGTTGCATTTAGTTTGTTAAGATGCTATAATAAAAAAAATGTAGAAGCCGTACAGTTTGCTTGGGACTATGCAAATCCAGGATTGCGTTTGGGCATAAAAAGTTTAAAAAACGAGTGTGCAATATATAAAAAACGTGGTTTTGACTATCTGTATCTTGGTCAAGCAGATGATTATAAAGCAAAAATTGACGGCTTTGAAATACTAGGAGGCAGAGAATAATGAACGTTTACACCATTTACGCCGATGTAAAAGAAGGTATAGATGCACGAACATTTGTGGCAAACATGAAGCTTTTTCTAGATAAATTGCCCACCATGCATGCCTACAGAATTACAAGAATGAAACTAGGTTTTCGCTCAATGGATTTACCAGAGTTTAGAATTGACATGGAATTTGAAAGCATGCAGGCTCTTGACGATGCAATGACGCATGTTGTATCAAATGTAGACGATATAGAAACAGAACACGTAGGTTTTAATCAGTGGGTAGATGTGGAAACCATACAACATTTTCTCTACCGTGACTATCCAGACTAACACCAACCATTAACATAATCTTCCAGCATGATTTGTTTGATACGCAGTCGTTGTAGATCAGTAGGTTTAGCTCTCAGTGAGTTGTCTTTGCGATGATGTGTAGTACCTGCTGGTACACCCAACTGTTCTGCTATCTTGTGAACTTCTTTATAGTTATAGATATGTGTATACACAGACTGGTCAGGACCTAGTCTAGCAGTGTTAGTTTCGCAATGATCAGCAACGTTAGGATTTTGTTTATAAACATCAAAATCCTTGAGAAAGTTGTTTAGACTAGGTGATTTTATCCATAAATTTCTATTAGCACTATTGGTCATGGTATGATAGAAACCACTTACAAACTTATCAATTGGATCACGCCACAGTGCAATTCTAATATCAGCACTTAGTAATTCATTTTTGTATTCTTCGAATGTTCTGTTTTTGTTGTACACACCTGGTGCATTGTTTTCAAAACTTCTAAAATGTTGTATTTCTGTTGGATCAGCATCCCATATTGCTTGTGCTACATAACTCAACATGGTCGTAGTGCTACATTTATGATTACGTACTACTGCAATAGTCTTAGTATAATGATCAAATCTAATCAAGCCCATGTGCTTATTTAATTAGATGTCTAAAGACATCTGTTGCTTCGTTAACACTCAGCAACAACTTTTTAGAAGTCCTCATCTAGATAGTTTGGTCATACTTGCCCTACTACGGGCAAGTCTAAACCGGTTCTCATCTGAGTTATCCAGTCACTTGAATAAAGAGATTTGCATCATTGCAACAGGGGCGGTTGTGCTGTACCCCTTACTCTAGCCTTGTCTCACAACGGAACGTTATGTATACCCCTTCAAGCAAAGTATACCAACGCATGGGTTGTATCTGTTTCACAGAGCCCATCTCATTCTAGCCTTAAGTTAGCTATATCCTTTGACGCACCAGTTCTGTCGGCTACAACTTGCGTTGGCAGACCTCAAGGTGGATCGAGGTTCCTCGATCAAACGATGTCATGTTAGCTTGGGAAATTATGTATTAAGTGATTTGAGCATTGCTCTAAATGTGCCTGTGCATAACTGTTTATGCAAGTATTATGTATGTATCAAAATTATCTAATTATTGTAGCATTAATTGGTTTTTATGTATAGTATTTAGGTAAAATAATTTATGGTTCAAGTAACCATCCTTGTTTGTGTATAATATGGTGCCATTGATAAAAAGGTCGATTGTCAGTTGCTATACTCCATACACCATTGAAAGGAAGCATGGTTGTGGGTTTTTTGTAATTGTGGTCATTTTTGTATTCTGCAAGGTAAGCAAAGTTTGGAATAAGATTTAGATCGTCAATCATCAGTAGTTGTATAACAACTCCATTATTTCGAGATTCTTCGTCATACTTTTTGTTTTTAAGTTCAACATTGATAGAGATTGGTATCAGTAGATCAACTTTCAATTGTAGTTCCTGCACTTTATCTAGTATGCCGTCGTATAACACACTACCGTTTACTGTGACCAAACATTCTGGCAATACTTTAGTGTCGTTAGGTGCAACAACTACTTTAACATCAATATCCAGCAGATCGTAATAATTTTCTATATTCTGGTGAGACATAGTCTAATATTGTATTTCCTCTAAGTGTTTCTAATTTTTTAATGTAAGAAACAGTATCGGGTAAACGATGTGTTTCTTCTGGGGCATTGCGAATATAATTTACATAAGATTGTGCATCTTCAAGAATACCTTTATGGACAATATTTGGATCACGAAAATTTAAAGTACGTTCGCCCAGTGGTAAATTTTTACTGTCTATCCAAGTTTGTAATTTGTCTGCAAATTCTTGTCTCATTGTTTTTGGTAATATATTCATTCTCATACAAACTGGTTCGTCTAAAAAATTACAACTTTCTACACCAATGTTTTTATTGTATGCATACTCATACACACTGACCAGATGCGGAACACTAAAAACAGTTGGCGTTATTCTTAAGCACGTTAACCAGTTCTTGTTTTTAGATACTTGTAAAAATTTTTCCAATGTATCTTCAACTTGTTCAATCTTACTGGGATATCTCAAGTAGTCGTTGATTTGGTCAAAGCATTCTAAACTCACTCCAAGATTTACTTCTTGATATTGTTTAAGTAAATCTACTATAGCTTCGTCCCAACGTGTTAAGTTAGTGGTAAAGCCTAAGGATACAGTTTTATGAAGTCCTTGGTCGACTAATTTTTGTAAGATATTTTTAAATCCAGGTATTACAAATGGTTCACCGCCGACAAAATGCAAATATGCTATACTTTTGGTTTTTTTCAGCATGTCAACAAACCGTTCAACTGCTGCATCGTCATTGCTCCAGCTTGTTGTAGGCTTTTTATAATCAACTATTCCTAATTTTATAAGTTCTGCTCCAAGTTTTGAACTATATTCTGGAGTACAAAAAATACAATTACTGTTACATTGATTTCCTAAGTCAATTTGCCAGTCTTGCGGCCATAAATTAGTGTGTCCGTTGTTTTCTGCAGACTTTTGAAACTCTTTGTAGAAAGGACTACTTCTAAATGTTTTGTCAAAGTTATTTCTTTTTATTCCAACTTTTAACAATTGTCTTTCTCGTCCACTAACTTTACCATGCAATTCCATTAATTGACACTCCTGGCATGCTGGTATTTTCTTTCCTTTTATCATATCCATTCGCAATGTGGACATCTCGTTTTGGAAGAATTCAAGAAAATTATCTTGTGTAAGACTGCTTGTCATGGAATCTTCATTGGCAGTTTTACCAATACCACCCCATCGGCAGAATCTCATATGCCCATTTGGTAGAATACGCATATGGTACCATAAACTAGGACAAAATGTGTCTGGGTTGATGTTTTTCATTCTTTTAATATTCCCTTTTGATGTACACGGACTCTTATGTGTCCGTTATACCAGTCACGAGATTCTAATACTTTATGCGAAAACTGTTCTCTTGCTTCAATGTAGCTGAGCTCGCTTTTGCTCGAGCACCAGTAGAGTATTTCACGTTTGAACTTGTCCTTGCCTAGTAGTTCGATATCAGCAGTAAGTTCATCACTGCTTCCATAGTATTCTCTCCAGTCTGATTCAACAGTGTATCTGCGTTTGTTGGTTCTACCTTTAAGTGGTTTTTTACTACGTTTAAATTGTGTGAGTTTCTTTCCAATATATTTCCTATTGTTTATTGTATTTGTAATCAAATACACAAATCCAATAAATTCAGCTGGAATGTCTACCACTTCTTTGCCTTTATACATCCAAGTCATCAGTTTGTCTCGTATCCTACTGCATAGTCATGATCAACTACACTAGCTCTACATTTAAGACTGCACTCAACCCAGGTATCGTTTTCCATGCTATCAAAAAACTTTTGCCATAGATCGTGATTCAAAACTTCTTCAAGACTCAATCCGTTTTTGATATTTAAAACATGCCTATATTTTTCAAAAAAACTTTCTTCATACACACTGGTCTTATCTCCATAGCTCATTTCTTTGTAAGGAAAACTTGTCCAACTACAAGGATGAAGTGTGCCTTCTGCGTTTATGTACATGCCACGATTGCCAACCTTGCACAAAGGTACAATGCCATTTACAGGTTTAGTGTGTAGGTACTTTTGTATGTTTGTGGTCATGTACTGTTCGTTATCTTGTATTCGATTTTTCAATTTTTGAATCTGTCTATCATATCTATCTGTTTTGCTTATGTACTCGTTGCGTGGTTCTAGTGCATCCTTACCATACGCACCATCATATTTGCTACTGAATTTTGTGCTTTTGGTCCATTGTATACTGTCGCATCCATTTTGTTTTGCAAGATTTACAATACGATCAGTATGATCCTGATTGAAAGCAAAGTAAATAGCGGCCCAGTTGACAAACGCACTTGATTGATGTCCCATTATCTGCATACCCGCCATGATGCTTTCAAAGTTGTTGTTTACTCTATACAAGTTATTACTTGCTTGATCATAACCATCTACACTGAAGTTTATGGTATCATATTCGTTGCTTATATCTGCAAATTGTTCCCACCAGGTAGAAGTTTTATAACTTCCATTTGTGATTGTGTACACATGGCAAGTTGGCTTGATAGTTTTGATATATTCTACAATTTTTAAATAGTCTTTGCAGTATATACTATCACCAACATCACCGCACATGGTAAAACGTTGTATGTACTCGCTGATAAAATCAGGAGTAAACGCACTCTGAAATTGTTCTAAACTTAGTTCTTTGTTGAGCCAAGGAGTATCAGGCATTTCTGTTCTGGGACATCTTGGACATCTCAAACTACACTTACTACTCGGCTCAATATGCCAATGATAAAATTGCCAACCGTAACGATTATACATAGACTGTTATTTCCTTTAGATAAGAATACTTAATTGCACAACCAATTGCCTGTGCAACTTTTTCAGCTGGTAGTTTATCGCATTCTATATGATCAATCATTGGTGTATCTACTGGCCCTGGACTTACCAAATGTACTCGACAGGTTGCATCCTCTTGTGCAATTTGACGAAATGTGTTTCTTAGATCGTTCTTATGAACTCTATATTCCCATGGCTCGTTATCCTTACTGCGTTCAAGTCGTGGATAATCTGTTATGTAACTTCCTATGTTTACAATAATATTTGGTTTGTTTCTCCATTCGCGATACAAACATTCAAGCAGTCTACGTTGTGCCCTGTCTACGTAGGCATTGTTAATGAACACAGTGCAATTGTTTGCCACAATATCTGCAACTATTTTGTCAGGCGATTGTATGTTCCATCCATTGGATCTGCTATATCCAAAAATTGTGTCGTTGTTGAAGTGTTTAACACATGCTTTGCCGATGCCACTGGTGTGTCCTGTGATTGCTATATTAGTCATGTAGGTCCTGTAATTCATCAAGATAGGATAAATCTCCTACAGTATTATGATTTTTTAGATGTTTCATAATGGCTATTAACAAGGTTAATTCTTCTTCTGAACGTGTTTGCGGCCAACCAAGTTTGACGCTTAATTTATGTAGTTCTAATCTTCGTCGCATGCGTTCGTTTAGTGTGAGCGTTGGGTTCATGCGATTTACCCAACTAAATCCAAGTGCAACATCTCTTAGACTTGCTGGTAGTGAACTAAAACGCTCTTCAAATTTTGGATCGAGCACAATGTCAATTTCGTTGTCGTTGATTTTTTGTGATTTAAAAAACATACCAGTGTAACCCCATCGAACCATGTGAATAGAGCCTGCATCTGCATATTTCTTGTAACGATGTAGAAATTCCAAGTTCATCTCGTGATCTGCTTGTGTTTCATTTGGGTAACCCACAAACATCAAGCAAATAGTTTTTATGCCATAACGTGAACTTTGCTCAAAGTGAAAATCAATATCTTCGTTATCGTAGTACTTGCCCATGGAATTACGCACATTAGGACTAAAACTTTCGAATCCAACAATTACTATATCAGCCCCACCACGATGATACCAGTACCAATCTTCTTCTGTTTGTTGTTTTCGTGGTCTGCAAATAAATTGGCCCAAATATTTGATGTCCTTGTATTTTTCATCTTGTCTAAGCTCTGCTAGTTCACGATTTATTGCACGCCATTTTTTCAAATCTCCATTGATTAGACTATCAGTAAATTGAAATACTTTTGCTCCCTGATCAGCATTGTGACGTATTTCTTCTACAATATTTTTTGGTGAACGCATTTTAAACTTTGGCCAAAGATCTGGAACGTTGCAAAAACTACATCTACGAACACAACCTCTACTAGCAGTAATATATACGCCAGGCATGTGCGAAGGATAGTAGTCAGTTGGTGGCATCAATGAGTAATCGTTCATTGGCAAGTCGTCGAGTTGCAATATCTGTTGTGGTGGTGTAATCCCGTTTATTCCAGGATAGGCAGTATTACCTGTGAGTAAAGCATACAAACTTTCTTCACTATCACCTTGTATGAAATATGTACAAAGTTTTTGCTCGAGTGCATGGTCGGCAAAACTTTTTTTAACGCCAATTTCATTGTTGTTATCTCTGTTAAGTTCTGAAGATATTCCTGATCCGCCAACTACTATATCACCATTGTAATTGCTACGATGTTTAAGTGCTTGTAAAAATTCGTCGGCGGCTACCACTGAAAAACGACTAAAAACACTTATGCCAATCCATGTTGGACTGTGGCTCATAATGTCTGCAATAAAAATATCAAGATGCCTGTTTAGAGCATTCCTTGCTTCGTCATCGAGTACGTCGGACTTACCACGCCAGTATCGTTCTAATTTTTGTATTATCTTGTGGTTGAGATTTTTAAACAAGAACAAGGTGAAATCTTTAACAATTGGTTCAAGTCCTGCTTTTTTAATCACAGGTACCAGTGCACCTGCTGCCGCAGGAGGACGTTCAAGTTCAACAGAAGGTAATGTTACAAAAACAAACTTATTCATTTAACAATTGCTCAAATTCATCAACTAGTTCAGGAAACATGTCATAACTTCCTACAAATTTCCAAACACGGTCTGGATCAAGTTCGAGATTTTCAATTGTTGCATATGATAAACGTTTGGTTTTGTACCATGTCCAAAAATCACCTTCCCACGCAAAAACTATAGATCCTGGAAAAGATATCACATAGGGACTTTTGATCTCAGTTGGCCAGTTGTGCTCTTGCCTAAAGTACTGAGGATAATATATACAATCGGTTATAAACCAAGTTTCAGCAAGTATTCCGTCAATCCAAACACGCCGAAGTTTAAAATTTTTATCAGCAATAATGTTGCCATTGTTATCGCATATAGTATCTGATCCTGTTTTGTTTTTCCATACTATGGTAAATCCGTCTTTGTTAGTACAGTCAAATTCAATCTTAGTAATGCCGTTAGATAAAGCAAAGTCTTGATTGCACACAGATACTAACGGATCAGCAGTATTATCATGTGTTTCAACTTCAAATTCGATCTTAAACGTTATCATGCAATATCTATATCCGTACTATAACTTGTGAAGCCATTTTCCTTTACAACTTTCAACAGATTATTTACACGCCCTGCTAGTTCGTCTTTGTGCGATACAAGCCAAATGCTTTTGCTACGCTCTCTTGCCATCTTTTTAAGCAACGCAAGTGCAGCCTCAACACCTGATGTATCCATACCTGAATCAATCATCTCATCAATGAACAATAGGTTGATAGCCCCATACAAGCTCTCCCACACATCGCGGAAAGCCCAGCTCATGCTAATAATTAGTCTGTTTCTTTCGCCTCGACTCAAGTTGTCAAAGTCTAAATCTCTACCAAGTTCCTGTATTTCAACAGTAAGATCGTTTTGAAATATAACTGTGTGTGGCAGACCTATTCTATCCAAATAGTGAGTAAGTCTTGAATTTAAGTAACTTAGGTTTTGATCAATGATACGTTTACGCACAAAACTATCTTTGTTGGTTAGCAGTTTAAGTAAAAAGTCTTGATGATCGTATAGTCTAGTAAGGTCGTTGAGTTTGTCATAGGAGATTTCAGTAGCGGCAGTGGTTTGCATTTCTACTATTTGATCAATGTAAGGATCGGCTTCTGCACGTTTGCTTTGTAATTGTGTTTCAAGTGAGGATAAAGTTGATCGATGATTGTGTGCATCAGACACGCTATCATAAAAAACTCTTGGTCTCGCTGGAACCTCTTTCTTATCTGCCTTGAGTGCATCAATTCCTTCCTGTATTTCTCTAAGGAAATCACTTGCCCCATTGTATTCCTCCTGTGCTTTAGCCACATGTTGTTGATGTGTTTCCATATGATCAACACTCTGTCCACAACTGCCACAAGTTCCTGATTCTAAACTGTCTAGTGCTTTTTTAGTTCTAGTAACATCTTTCTCTGCTCTACTTACTTGTGCATTTAGTGCGGCAATGTCTTTTTGTAATTGTATTTGAGTATTGTTAAGTTCGGTCCACGTTAGGAGGTCACCCTGAGAGGCTAATTCTGCATCAATATCAACATGTGCAAGATCCTCAATAGCAGTTTCAAACTTTTTTATGTCTTCTGCTTTCTTGTTCATCCACAGTGTTTGTCTACGTTTAAGTGCTTGTATTTGTTCACCAATTTTGTCGTTAGCAGTTTGCAATGCTTTGATGGTCATTTCTTCTTGCTTGATATCATCACGTGTCTGTTTGCTAAGTTCTTTAATCTTGTCAGCACGTTCACTTAGTTGTGTAATACCTAGCAGTTGCTCGATTATCTCTCTTTGGTCGTTTTGTTTTAGACTCAAAAACGGTTCGGTATAGGTGTTTAATGCCACAAGATGCTTGAACATGGTGTGACTCATGCACAACAGTTTAAGGATTGCACCTTGTGTTTCTCTACTGTCGCCTTGTGCATAGTCTTCTGCTAGTTGCTCATTGTCGTTAATGTAAAATTTCAGTACATTTGGCTTACGCCCACGTTCAATTCTGTAGCACTGTTCGCCAATACAAAAGTCTAAACTTACCAACATGCCTTTGCTATTGGTTTTGTTTATGAGATTGTCTCTGCGTATATTTGTTAATGCTTCACCATACAATGCGTAGCTCAGTGCATTGATTATTGTGGTCTTGCCAGTGCCGTTTCGCGAACCATCTCCTCCTAGGTCAAGATTTTCGCCTAGTACAAGTGTTAGGTCTTGACGGTCAAAGTTGATTGCTTGTGTAGCATTACCCACACTCATAAAGTTTTTAACTGTTAAGTTTTTAATTTGAATCATATGTTATTTTACATTATAATCGTTGGAGAGTCTATAGAGATCGGTAAATTTCAAGTAATAGTTTATTATCGTAAAATTCACTATCAATGTTTACGATTTGTTCTGTGACTATTTGATCAACACTTTCAAACTTTATATCACCAGGTTGCATTTCTTCTTCCAATGCACTGCGTTTGTTAGGTATAAGTGCCATCTCACGCAGTTTGTATTTGGTTGCAAACTGTTCTTTGATATAGTTTGCTTCTTCATAGGATATTTCAATATCCAAGTTAACTCTAACATGCATGTTTGGCTTGAGTATGGTGTCAGCATAGTCGATTACCTGCGATAAGTTTAACACTTTGTACAGTGGTTGATCTGGCCAAGCAATGTACTCTGGCTCTTTGCCCCATTCAAGTATCATGCAACCACGTTGATCATCGCCAGCATCTGAAAAGTTGTGCGGAAATGCATTGCCAATATAGTTTATATTGTTTTTCTGCTGACGTAAATGAAAATGTCCTGAGAACACTGTGCCATACTGTTGGAAGTGTTCTGATTTTATTTCACCATGATCTGGCATCTCAACCATAGCATTCATTTTAAAGTGTGGAAGTTCAAAATGTCCAAACATGTACTGGGCACTTGCAGTTTTTATCTGCTTGTGATCATCACCAACCAGCCAAGGAACCAGTATTACATCGTCTTGTTCAAACCAATCGTTGCATATCTTTAGATTAGGAATGTGCTTTGCCCATTCGAAACTGTAGATATCACGTTTGTCTCTATAGTACAAGTCATGGTTACCCGTTATGAAGTAGGTTATATCAAAACTTCTTGATAGGTTTTCCAATGCACGTAAACTGTGGTGCATAGTTTGCAAACTTAGACTGGCTCTATGATGGTGCCAATCACCCATGAATATAGCAGTTTCGCAGTTGTGCAACTTACCTTGTTGTACTGCCCATTCTACAAACTGTTCACAGTCCTGGTTGTGCATGATGCTATTGCTTTTCATTCCAAAATGAATGTCAGTGAAAACTAGAGCTTTTTTAAACAGTCTGCTCATTCAAATACCTCAATCAGTTCGTTAGTTGATGTTGGAAATACATTTAGTCCATTACATTGTAACATAATATCTTGTTGTTGTAAAGCTCTTTGAATAAATGCTTCGGTATAAAGTGTAATATCACTTGCATTCCACCTAAAGTTAACATTATTGATAACTGATTGTAATATTTGTGTTGCTATTATATCTTGGTTTTTATATTGCTGATTAGAAATATTAATTTTATGATAAGGCAATAATTCTACAGGATCTCTAATCCATTCTACTCCTAAAAATTGTCTAATACTTTCTATTGTATTCAAAAAGTTATAAAACAAATCACTTATAAACACAAATTTACAGTTCGTCTTGGACATGTGGGAAGGAGCAAACCAACCAATCTGATTTTCCCAACTGCTGAATATGTTCATACTATGATGTTCTCTTAATATCCAACGAGGAACTGTGTCTAAATCGGTTGTTGTATCTACATTCCATCCCTTTGCTAAATCTTCTCTATCTATATATTCAAGTGGACCAGTCCATATATCATCCCATACTTTATACAGATAGTTGTGTACACCTAACAAGTAAGTAGAATGATCTATATACGGAATAATAACTCGATCTACTAACTTTGAAATTTTATCAACTTCTTCGATAAAATTCATTCCAAAAGTAAGAACTGGATGTATAGTTGATAATTTTAAGTTGTTATTTTCTAATAATTGATCTACAGTTACATGTTGTTTTGTAACAAGTCCTTGTTCTACCAATTTAGTATCAAGGTAAGATACATTGTGACTGGTTGATTTTTCAAACGGAGATTGTATAGGGTCATCTACTAATAGAGTATATAAAACCCATCTTAAATACGAACCATATGCGCCTGCTTGAAATGCAATCATAGTTTTAGGCATCTCTAACAAACCCATATGTGTTTCCTATTTTTTATCTGCTTCTGGTTGCAGTTTTTTTGCATCTGGAGAATTTGCAAACTGCCTGGTCCAACTAGGGTTTAGACCGTTCTGTTCAAGTATGTCATCACGTATGTTTTGGCTTTTCTTTTCAATATTTAAAACTCTAGTAAACGAGTTTGTAATAGCCGCAGTATAGTAAGCAAATGGATTTTGACTTTTGTCTTCATTAAATTGTAGTCCAATTTGACTTAGTTGAAGCAGTGCAGTACCACGCATCTCTTCGTTGTAGGTATATCCACGCCAGTTTGATCTTGTTGCATATCTTTCGCATAACTTAATAAACATGTGTGCTAGTTTGTCAGTCATCTTACCATGATCTTTTGAGAAGTATCCGTTTTCCATTCCACCGATCCAGTGCGATTTACCTACAACATACGGAACTTTGTTTTCGTCGATCATGTAGTGCCAAAATGGAGGAAAGTTCAGTTTAACATAGTTAAGATCTTGTTTTGTATCTGAAATAAGTTCTTGTAACCCATCATCGTTGATATCAACATCTTCCATTTCTAGTAATTCTTCTAGTTTGGATTTTTTCTTCTTTTGTGCTTTGGTAAGTTTCTTTGGAACCATTGGTATATGGTCCCAACAGGTTATACGAAATACCAGTTCTTGATTGCTGAGTTTGCGTTGGTCGACTATTTCACCAGTTTCTTTTTTGATTCTGTCTGCTTTGTTTCGTCTTGCTTCTGCAATGCTACGTTGGTTGATTTTGTCAACACTT
>Ga0255779_1002583_pt1 | contig 19079 bp, 13 predicted proteins | sample 011ome_21_FD_179977 | JGI IMG/M metagenome (GOLD analysis project Ga0255779, IMG submission 179977) | Coastal salt marsh microbial communities from the Groves Creek Marsh, Skidaway Island, Georgia - 011508AT metaG (version 2) | ecosystem: Environmental > Aquatic > Marine > Intertidal zone > Salt...
GCCCTAGTCACTAGCCTTGGAGACAGTTTACGGAATTTTGAAAGTGCGGCGAAAGAGCTTAATCCAACTAAAGAGTCTATGGCTGCTTCAAAAAAATACAGTGAAGAAATGGCTTTAGCTGCGACGCAAATGGAAGCTTTGAATAACTTGTACAAAGTCCAAATGGAAAGCTTTAACCGCCAATCCGAAATGACCGAACAAGTGTCTGATAACGCCGGAAAACTAAAAGAGCAAATGGCTTCTTTGGCCACGAACTTATCTTCACTTAATGGCGTTTATGGTGGAATGCTATCTGCAATGAATACCAAATAGGCTTCACATAATTATTAAACATTGAAATAAGAAATTATGGCAGGAGGTGGAAAAGTATCAGCAAGGCAGAAGATGATCAACTTGATGTATTTGGTTTTCATAGCAATGATTGCAATGAATGTATCCAAAGACGTTCTTTCTGCATTTGGAAATTTTGAAAAAAAGTTTGTTGAAGTAAATGCTTTAGCATCAGAAACAAATGAGAGATTGATTCAAGATTTAAAGCAGAAGGCTGAAGAAAAACCAGAAGAATTTGCGTTTGTTGCCAATAAGGCAGAACAAATTAGCCAAGTATCAAACGAATTTTATAATTACATGGAGCAGCTAAAGCGCGATTTATTGAATGCTGGTAATTACGAAGTTATTCCTGAAACAGGTGAGTTGAATTACGAGGCTATGGACAAAACCGATCTTCTCGATGAAAAGTGGTTTACAGGCGATCGTTTAACGGTTGAAGGTGAGGCTGTTTTTGAACGAATCAAAAAGTATAAAGATGATATTCGAAACATTATTGGTTACGATAGTGTGAGCAATCAAGCAACTGATGCTAAATATATTAAAGCCTTAGAAGTTTTTGATCGACGATTTGACCTAGCAGATCAAATTAATTCGAAAAACAAGAAATCCCTACATTGGTTAGATTATAATTTTCAAGGTTTTCCAGCAATTGCATCCTATGCAAAAATGTCTGCAATTCAAAATGATGTCAAGGTCACAGAAACCAACTTATATAACCTCTTCATTGGAAACACCTTAGATCAGGCTATTACTTTAAAGAACTATAACGCAATTGTCCTCGCAGATAAGTCCGCTTTTTTTGCTGGTGAGCAATTTCAAGGTCGTGTGGTGCTTGGAAAATACGCTAATGTAACACCTCAGGCCTTAACCTTAGAAGGTAAGCCTTACGACTTGTCAGATGCCATTGACTCAACAGGTGCCGCGTTAGTCAGTTTTAATGTTGGAAATGTAGGGGAACATACCTTTAAAGGCGTATTTACCTTCCTAGAAGACGGCGCGGATTTGGATATTCCATTTGAAGCCAACTATGTTGTCGTCCCTAGACCAAACTCAGCCTCTGTTTCCGCTGATAAGATGAATGTTGTTTATCGTGGTTTGGAAAACCCAATGACTATTGCTTTTCCTGGTGTTCCGGATAATAATACTGTTGCATCAGCACCTGGAATGAGAAAAACAGGTAATGGAAAATATGTCCTCAACCCAACAACTGGTAGTGAAGTTACTGTTAGTGTGACAGCAACTTTAGATGACGGAACCAAAGTAAATGATAAACGTGTTTTTCGAATCAAAAACATTCCTTCGCCTATTGGTAAAGTTGCTGGTAAAAAAGGAACTGTCGCTCTCAACAAAAGAGATGTAACAACCTCGAGGATTTTAGCAGATTTTGGCGATTTTGTTTATGATCTTGAAACCAGTGTCTATTCATTTGAAGTTACTGTTTCAGGTAAATCCCCCATTCGGGTTACTGGCGATAAATTGAGTGCCGAAGCTCAAAGTGCAGTCAATTCAGCACCGCGTAATTCAATCGTGGTTATTGATAATATTCGTGTAAGAGCTAAGGGCGTTTCTGTTCAAATTCCTGAAGCTGCTCCAATTACTGTAAAATTGACAAATTAAAATTATCATGAAAAAGCTTATCGCGATTTTCTTTATCACTGTTACTCCGGTTACTTTATTCGGTCAGGCTAATATTTTAAATGCCAAATCACCGAGTGAAATAGGTGTTACGACTGCCGATCAAGATAAGTTGGACAACAACAAACCTCTAGATTATGGTTATGTTGGTGATAAAGACATCCTTTTTTCAAAAACAGTTTGGGAAATTATTGATCTCGATGAACGCGTTAACTTTCCCTTATTTTTTCCTGTTGATACTACTTTAGTTGGTAAAGAGCGTCGACCATTAGTTCATTATATTTTGAATGGTGTGTTAAATGGTGAGATTGAAAATTACTATGTCGAAGACAATTTAAAGGATAAGATGACCAGAGAACAGCTTGATCGCAGTTTGAGGTATAAAAAAATAAGAAGAGGAGAAGGTGAGGGGATCGGCGAAGAGCGCATTAGTATAGAGGCGGGTAATAAATATAACTTTTTACTCAATTATGGTGTTGCAATTCCAAGTGAATATCAAAATGTAGATCAAACCTTATTGAGTGATAAGGAACTCGGAGAATTTGATCAAGCGATGACTGACTTGATTTTCGAAAATAACTTGCTAGGTGAAGACGAGTATTCAGAGGAGGTTTTTGATTACGCTGATATTGTTGAGTTTCGCATCAAGGGCATTTGGTATTTTGACTCCAAATTGTCTGAATTAAAATACCGTCCAATTGCAATTGCTCCAGTTGTTCAAACGCCCAGATCTAAGGCAGATCGTAAAGACAATCCTGCGGCAGAAGAGGCCTATGCTGCGTTATTTTGGTTGTTTTACCCTGATACTCGCGATGTTCTTTATAAGGCCGATGCCTTTAACGAAAAGAATACCTCTCGTCCAATATCCTTTGATGATTTAATCAATGCACACCGATTTTCTGGATACATTTTTAAAGAGGACAATGTCTACGAAGATCGTGAAATTGAAAAATACATTCCAAAAAACGCCTTATTAAGATTGTTAGAATCGGAGCGGATTAGAGAAAAAATTAGAAACCTAGAACACGACATGTGGTCATGGTAATTATATGATTTAAATGATTACTTCAGGCGCTTGCATAATGTGAGCGCCTTTTTTGTATGAATTCATCAACTCCTTTTGATAAAGAATATCTGGTCGTCGGATGTGGCATAGCGGGATTGTTGTTTTGCGAGCAACTGCTTAATGCTGGACGATCTTTTGTCGTTATAGACGGACATCAACCAAGTGCTTCGATAGTGGCAGGCGGATTGTACAATCCAGTCGTTTTAAAGCGTTTTAAAGCGGTTTGGGAAGCTAAAACAGCCTTGGCCATAGCCAAACCAGTTTATCGGCGTTTGGAGGATTTGCTTCAAGTCAAGTGGCTTTATGAAGAGGCCATCTATCGACGCATCTCTAGTCCTAGCGAAATCAACAATTGGACAACGGCAGCCGATGAACCGGAGCTTGAAACGTTTTTATCTGTCCAGTTCAAGTCAAACACCAATCCTTACCTCAAGGCAGATTTTGGATTTGGAGAAGTCACAGAAGGAGGTCGGCTGGATATTGAAAATTTATTGGATGCTTTCAAAAGTTATCTGTTGACCGAAGGTATCCTCATTCAGGAGAATTTTGACTATCAGCAATTGTCAGTGCATGAGGATCGTGTGAGTTATTCGGATAGGACTTACAAGCACCTTGTCTGCGCCGAGGGTATGGGGATCGCTCAAAATCCTTTTTTTAACCAATTACCAGTTCAGGCTAATAAAGGGGAATATCTTAAAATTAGCGCTCCAGACCTAAAACTTGAAGCCATTTACAAATCGGATATTTTTCTTATTCCACTGGGTAATGAGCAGTATTTGGTAGGCGCGACTTACAATAGATTTGATCAAAATCCTGCACCTACCGAAGAGGCTAAAGCCATTTTACTGGCAAAACTGGAAGCCTTGATATTGTGCGACTATGAGGTCATTGGCCAACAGGCAGGCTTTAGACCAACTGTGCCCGATCGGCGGCCAATCATTGGCACTCATCCTCAATTTTCGATGATTCATGTGCTGAACGGTTTAGGGTCAAGGGGAGTTTTGCATGGACCGATGATGGCCAATATGCTTTTCAATTCAATTGAGCATCAAATGGACATTCCGCTAGAGATGTCGCTGATGCGATACCAAGAGTTATTTTAATTTCCCTTTTCTTTCCATTTGGGATTATAAGTAATAAAGAGATTGATCCAAATGTTGCGTGACCAGCGCATGACGAGGGGGAACAAAGCCACTAATACCGTGACGATAGCGGCAAAAGAAGCCATTAGACTCAAGGAACAAAACACAAATGAAATGATAAACACGGCAATTGCTATGGCAGTTCCGAGGCCATAACTCACGTACATGGCACCATAAAAAAACGAAGGCTCCATCTTGTATTTGACTCCACAATGACTGCAGCGGTCATGCATTTTTAGTGTGCTGCCCAATCGGTAAGCATTCGATTCCACATACATAGATTCCTCTTGACATTTTGGGCAAAGTCCTCCTAAAATACTATATAGCTTTTTCCCTTTTTTATACATCATGAAAGTCCTATTTTCGTGGCGCCATAAAGGTAGGTAAATCTAACGTGTCAAAACAACATGCTCAACGCTCATCAAGTGTCTTTATCATTTCAAGGAGAGTATCTCTTTGAAGATCTGTCTTTTAGAATTGGGAAGGGCGAACGCATTGGTTTGATTGGAAAAAACGGAGCAGGGAAATCCACATTATTGAAAATTATATCTGGACAATTGTCACCAGATACTGGGGTTGTTGCTCTGGACAAGGGCATTACAATAGGGTTTTTGAGACAGGATCTAGAGTTCGAAAAAGGAAGAACGGTTCGTGAGGAAGCCAATTTGGCTTTTAAGGAAATCCTCGAATTGGAGGAACGACTTACAGCCATCAATATTGAACTGACCGAAAGAACAGATTACGAAAGTGACGCTTACACCGAACTGTTAGATCAGATGAGTGAGGTACAAACTGCTTTTAATATGAAAGGCGGTTATCAGTATCAAGGCTCAACAGAACGGGTGTTAAAAGGTTTGGGTTTCAAGCAATCGGATTTTGACAAGCTCACGGAGACCTTCAGTGGCGGCTGGCGTATGAGGGTAGAGTTGGCCAAGCTGTTACTTCAAAACAACGATATTTTGTTGCTCGATGAGCCAACCAACCACTTGGACATGGACTCTATCATTTGGTTGGAGAGTTATTTGCAGAACTATGTCGGAGCTGTAGTGGTAGTTTCTCACGACCGTTTGTTTTTGGATCACATCACCAATAGAACCATTGAGATCCTTTTGGGTCAAATGTATGACTTTGCGAAACCTTACTCCCAATATATGGCCTTGAGAGAAATCCAACGTGAACAGCAGTTGGCCCGTCAAAAAAACCAAGAAAAGGAAATTGCCCATACTGAAAAATTGATTGAAAAATTTAGGGCGAAGGCTTCCAAGGCGACCATGGCTCAATCACTCATCAAGAAACTCGACCGCATGGATCGGGTAGAGGTCGAGGCGGATGACAACAGAGCGATGAACCTGAGTTTCCCATTATCCATAAACCCCGGAAAGGTTGTGATAGAAGCCGAACAGATTTCGAAGAGTTATGGCTCCCTGAAAGTACTTTCAGGAATAGACATGTTGGTTGCACGTCAAGATAAAATAGCCTTCGTGGGTCAAAATGGTCAAGGCAAATCTACATTGGCTAAAATTTTAGTAGGCGATTTGGATCATGAAGGGCGCATTGCCTTGGGCCACAATGTTCAGATCGGTTATTTTGCTCAAAATCAATCGGACTATTTGGACGGTAGTTTGACTGTTTTGGAGACTATGATCAATGCAGCCAATGAGACCAATCGAAGTAAAGTAAGAGATATTTTGGGGGCGTTTTTGTTTCGAGGAGAAGCCGTAGATAAATATGTCAGGGTGCTTTCTGGTGGTGAACGAAATCGACTGGCATTGGCCAAGTTGTTGTTACAGCCCTTCAACGTATTGGTGATGGATGAGCCAACCAATCATCTGGATATGGTTTCCAAAGAGGTGTTGAAATCGGCTTTAAGAAATTTTGAAGGCACCTTGATCTTAGTGTCTCACGACCGTGATTTTTTGATGGGACTAACGACTTCGGTCCATGAATTTAAGGATCAGAAAGTGAAAATTCACCTAGGTGGGATTGAGAGTTATTTGGAGCAACGCCAAATGGAACAACTGCGTGAATTAGAAATGAAACAACCAACTGCTCCAACAAAATTATCTAAGGAAAACAAATTGTCGTATGAATCCCAAAAGCTCAAAAAATCCTTACTCAATAAACTGAGTAAAGTGGAACGCGAGATTGCGGATTTGGAGTCTAAAATTAGAACTGCCGATATTGCTTTGGAAACAAATTATGACAAGACAGTGTCAGATCCAGCCTTCTTTGACCGATATCAGGCTAACAAGTCCGAACTTCAATTGAAATTGACCAAGTGGGAAAATATTCAGGAGGAAATGGAACAGTTAGGCTCCGAATAAGCTCCAAAATGGCAGTTTCCTATTGCTTGGTAACAACTATTTGAATGCGTCGGTTATAAGGTTCTTCATCGCTTCCTTCTTGATAATCAAAAGCGGGCTTTGACGATCCATAACCTTCTGTACTAATCCTGTTCTTTTCAACGCCGTTAGTAACCAAATAATTCTTAACTGATTCCGCACGACTTTTTGATAGGGCCAAGTTTTTCTGTTCGGATCCGATGCGATCGGAATGACCTTCCACGAGAATTTCTAAGGAGGTGTTAAACTTCATAAGATTAACCAAACCATTTAATTTTTCATAGTAAGCGTCATCAATTGTCGAACTATTACTGCCGAAAAGGATATTTAAATCAATTGAATATCCTTCTACTAGCGGTGACCTAAAAACGGTACGTCCAATTAATGGTTCATCATCGCTTTTTAACTTCATTTCTAAAGTAATTTCCTCTCCAAACATACAAGGCGCAAATTCCAAATCATAGCTGACTTGGACATCCTCAAATATATTATTAAATAAAACTTCAAACTCTTCAGGTCGATAAATGTGATATAAATTGCCGCCTGAATATTGAGCAATATCTTGCAAATAGGCAATATCGAGATAACTTCCAAAAGCCACAGAGACAATATTGATGTTGTTTTCAGTTGCTTGTTTGACAATGGCTTGCATCGGTAATGCTGTCATATCACTGTTTGAATCTCCGTCAGTAAAAAGGACTATGAGCTTAAAGTCATCTTTGCTTTCATTTTTCAAATCAGTTATAGCTTGAATTAAAATATCCTTGACAGCTGTGCCACCTCCAAATCCTTCTAAACCATTTGTTGGTATTAGTGCACGTCGAATTGAACTCATATTGTTTCCTTTGACAATGAGATCGTTATCCTGTGAAAATTTGTAAATATTGTATGTCGAAGTTTTGTCTTTTGACACATTGTTTTCCACGGCATTGTAAACGGCCAATTGCAAGTCATTTGCTCGTTGCTTACCCATTGAACCACTGTGGTCAAGTAACAGTGAAAAATGACGTTTCCCACTTTCTTTTTTTACAAAATTGAATTTGTCTACAATGCACTCTGTTCCATTTTCATCTATCAACTTGATGTATTCGATTTGGTCAATCTTTAAATCCTTGATGTACTTGAAATACTGGTAATCTCCTAGTTGAAATGAAAAAAAACCTTTGGTTGGTGTAATTCTTGGGTATAATAATTTTAATGCAAGGGAGCTCTCCTGATCCAAAGTTTTTTTCAAGGCTTCAAACTCTTCTTGTGTCAATAGTTCAATTAGCTCCATGTCTACATAGCCCTCTGGCACTTTGTGTTTCAGGGCAAATAGTTCTTTGATTTTAGAAATGAGTTTCTTGCCATAAGTCCCTACGTCTCGGATAACCCTGTCAGTCTTTGTAGTGGTCGTTGTAGAGTCTATCTGCGAATATGATAATGCACTAAACTGAAACATTATTAGAATTAATAATACTTGAATTCTTGCTTTTGAAAACATAATCTTCTTAAATTTAAAAACTCAAGATAATAAAATGAAGACTCTTAGCGCATATAGTTTATTTATTCTTCTACTTATAATGATTATTCCGTGTCTGGCTTTAGGACAGTGTCTAGACGGAGATTGTCAGCAAGGAGAAGGCAAATACAGATTTAAAAATCCAGATTGTGTTTATTCAGGATCATTTCAGAACGGATTGCCAAATGGCAAGGGTGAATTGACATACACAACTTTTAATGTAAAATTTTCAGGATATTTTATAGACGGCGAATTGGATTCTTCTAAAAAGGGGTTGTTTCGAAGTGCCAATTATTCCCTTGATGGATTTGTCACCGAGGTTGTGGAGTCAACTGAGGAGGGTGATGTGTACAGTTGGGTTTTGAATGGTATAGGAGAGAAGAATATTGGCCAAGGAGATCAAGTTGAGAAAGGATATTTTGTCGGCAACGTTCTCAATGACAGCAATGCTGAAATAAAATATAGAAGTGGGAATCGATATCTGGGCGGAGTGGTTAACGGAAAGCGACAAGGCAAGGGAAAAATCATTACGCCATCTGGCGGTATACAACAAGACGGCACTTGGTACGATGATGAATGGATTGATAGAAATGATAACAACCCTTATTCTATCCCTTTGTCTTTTGATGGAGGGAGTTTGCTGTTAGAAGTATCATTTAATGGCGCAAAAGTGCCTATGGTTTTAGACTCAGGCGCGTCCATTGTTACCATCAATCAGGAGGTTTTCTACGCTTTAGTTCGGTTGGGGTCATTGAAAATTAAAGATGCTTCTGACGGTTCTTTCAGAGTGGCAAACGGCGATATTATCCCAGGGACAATTTATACTATTGATCAAATGAGTATTGGAGAGTTTAAACTCGAAAATGTAGAATGCAGTGTTCTCGATTCTTCGGTTGGCTCCAATTTGTTTGGACTAAATGCTCTGCTAAAGCCAACTGGGTCCTTCTCAGTTGATATTTCGAAAATGGAATTGAGGTTTTGAATTTTGCTTGGAGTGATCTTTAGGAATTTCTTTTAAATACATTTGATAAATTTTGTATATTTGCCTTTCTATATCGCGGGATAGAGCAGTAGGTAGCTCGTCGGGCTCATAACCCGAAGGTCACAGGTTCGAGTCCTGTTCCCGCTACTAATGAGTAATCAGAAATGGTTACTCTTTTTTTTGCTTTAAACTCAAGTATAACAGCGGTTTAATCTTGCTTCGCTTTAACTATTTCTATTCTTCAAAAAGTTAGCAGTAATATTTTATTGATTTTATGTCAATTATAAATGTTTACTTACATTTAATTTATTAATTACAGAACTTATCTGATTGGGTAGAGTAAAGTTTTACATATTATCAAGTGTTTTGTTGGTTTCATGCAATCGTGAAATTCTAAATTATATTGACCATCCCCCTCCCATTATACTTAAAGTTTTAGATGATTGGGGAAAATATAATGCGCAAATTATATTAACGGAAGTTTCAAGAAATTCTAAAGGTAAAATAGCCTTTAAAGATTATGATTTTTCGCTAGATGATGAATTATATTTTTACCCAGCAAGCACCGTAAAACTCCCTGTAGCTTTATTAACTCTGCAATACATTACTGACATAAATAAAACTGAACCAAAAATAAATTTAGACACTAATTTTTCGGTATTCGAAGGACAAAACCTTTTGCACGAAAAAAGAACTCTTAGAGAATTGATTGAAAAAATTTTCTTAGTTAGTGATAATGAAGCCTATAATATTCTATTTCATCTTCTAGGCAAGAACTATATCAATACCGAACTTCATAATAAAGGGTTTTTAAGCTCTCGAATCATTCATGATTTTTCATACGGGATTAAAGAAAACTTAAAATATGTTTTTTACCTAGATGATGGTAATGAATTATTTGTCAATTCAAAGAATAGGAATTATACAGCAAGTGGAAAAAAATTAAAAAATGAGATAATCGGAGATGGATTTATTAGAAATGATAGTTTAATCCACCAAATGTTTTCATTTGAGGATAAGAATTATATTTCATTACGTGATCTTCATGAAATAACCAAAAGGATAATTTTCAGAAATATGTATTCTGGAGATAAGATATTTCGCATGTCAGATGATTTTTATGACTTTATCCTACAATCAATGAGTTGGAATACTTTAGAAGGAGCCAAATATGGCTACACTGAACCAAAGTACTGGGATAGCTATGTAAAGTTTTTTCTTTTTGGGGATTCTAAAAATGAAATTCCTAAAAATTTCAAGATTTATAACAAAGTTGGTTTTGCATACGGACACCTTACCGAAACAGCCTATATTATCGATCTAGAAAATAATATCGAATTTATTCTTTCTTGCACCCTGAGAGTGAATGAAAATAATATCTATAATGATGGCGTATACCAATATGATTCAGTTGGAATTCCGTTTCTATCAAATCTAGGGAAGAGCATCTATTCAAGGTTAAGAGTTAAAAATAATTTACAATAACATTAATTTGATTTTACCAGATAACGTATTTTTATAAGAATTTTATTAAAGTAGACTTATGAATTATTGTCTAACTACTTTTATTTGTGAAATTTGCGATTGTGAAGATGATGCCGAAAATGAGGAACGAATTTAATCACACGATAAAGAAACTATCCAAAACTTGTTATGCTAAATCTATCCTGTGGTATTATTTTTACGGAATTATAATTTTTAAATATGGCAGAAAGAATCTTTTATCCTCTTTTTCTATTGCTAATTCCATTAATAGGAATGGTCATTACGGATGAGATTAACTGGAGTCTTTTTGATTTCATTATTATGGGATCGCTTTTAATGTTCCTTGGTATTGGAATTTATTTTGTCTGTAATCGCTCTAAAAATTTGAAAATCCGAATCCTATACATTGGAATATTGCTTTTTATCCTTTTTATAATATGGGCAGAGTTAGCAGTTGGTATTTTTGGCTCTCCCTTTGCCGGCAGTTAGGCAGACCAAACCTTCATCAGATCTGCTTTGAGGTTGCATGAAGGGCTGTGTAGAAATCAAAATTCAAACTATCCCATCTATAACAATGCTGAATAAATTATGAGTATAAACAAACTCTTAGCGGTATATAAAAACGTTCAATAGTTGGTTTGAGTTATCTGCTCAAAAGTCATCAGAAATGGTGATACTTCAGAGGTGTCATTTTATTCGGAATTCCGTTAAATAAGCTACATCTTGATAAATCTAAAGCTAACTTTCCAACATATATTGATCATTTAAATTAAAAACTTGGCCTGTAGCTAGTTCAAATGAAAAAATTGAGTTAATTTAAATTATGATAAAAAATTACTTCAACCTTACACTAAAATGGATTGCAATTGTAGTTCTTATTCTTTTTAGTGCCTGCAAAGAAAATAGTTCCCCAGTTTATGAAATAGAATTAAGCGACAATTGGCGCTTTCAAAAAGTGGGCGATTTAGAATGGCTCAATGCTAAAGTCCCAGGGTCAGTTCATTTAGATTTATTGAACAATGATAAGATTAAAGACCCTTTTTTCAGACTAAATGAGTTGGACCTGCAATGGATTGACAAAGCAGATTGGCAGTACAAAACTGATTTTAACGTCTCAAAGGAATTATTGTCAAAGCAACATCTGGAGATAGAATTTTCGGGCTTAGACACTTACAGTAAAGTCATTTTGAACGACTCATTAATTTTACAAACAGACAACATGTTTAGAAATTATATTGTCGATTGCAAAACAATATTGAAAGAAGGAAACAACACCTTGCGGGTTATATTTGAATCACCGATAGCCAAGGGCGTTCAAAAACATGATGAAATAGGGTATAAATTGCCAGAATCTGGAAATGATTTAGCTGAAATCGGAAAAGTAGATGGTGCAAAAAAGGTGGGCATATTTTCGAGAAAAGCTGGCTATCATTTTGGATGGGATTGGGGTCCTAGACTGGTGACTTCCGGGATTTGGAAACCAGTCAAACTGCGAGGATGGTCCTCTATTAAAATGGAGGATTTGTATATCAAACAAACCCGTTTGGACAGTGTAGCCTTATTAACTGCAATTTTGGAGGTTGATGCCATAGCGCCTGTTGATGGAGCGACTGTTGAAGTTCTGGTCAACAAAAAATCTATTAAAATAACTACTGTCGAATTGAGTAAGGGAAAAAACCTGTTGAAGGTGCCCTTCGAAATCGAGAATCCTAATTTATGGTGGCCTAATGGAATGGGGGAGCAAACCCTTTATGAGGTAGAAGTAATCGTCAATGCAGACTCAAATACGGACTCAAAATCACACCGAATTGGCTTGCGCAACATAGAGCTCGTCACAGATAAAGACTCACTTGGATCGGCATTTTATTTTAAAGTCAACGGATACCCTGTTTTTATGAAAGGCGCGAACTATATTCCACAAGATCCTTTTGCAACCAGACCAGATCAATCTGATTATGAATTCATTTTAAACTCCGCTAAGGAAGCCAACATGAATATGATTCGCGTTTGGGGAGGCGGTATCTACGAAAATGACCTGTTCTATGAATTGTGTGATGAAAAGGGGTTGTTGGTATGGCAAGATTTTATGTTTGCGTGCGCGATGTATCCAGGGGACGCGTCTTTTCTCGAAAATGCAAAGCAGGAAGCCATATACAATGTAAAACGAATTAGGAACCATGCCTCAATTGCACTTTGGTGTGGCAATAATGAAAATCAATGGGCTTGGCAAAATTGGGGTTGGAAAGAAAATGTTGCCAAAGAGCAATCTAAAGAAGTGGCAGACAGGATGTGGCAATCGTACGAAAAATTATTCCATAAAATTCTTCCGGATGTTATTAAGGAATATGACAGTGACCGGGATTATTGGTCGTCATCCCCAAGCAGTGCGCCCGGTAAAAAAATCTCTTTTACCGATGGCGATTATCATTATTGGGATGTATGGTGGGGAAAAAAACCGTTTGAAAATTATAACACTGCTATTCCGCGTTTTATGTCTGAATACGGATTCCAGTCATTTCCAGAGTTTAACTCAGTAAAAAAATACACCTCTCCTGACGACTATGACATTTATTCCGAAGTCATGAAATCGCACCAAAGATCGAGTATCGGCAATGTGACAATTGAAGAATACATGATGCGGTATTATAAAGAACCAAAGGATTTTGAAAACCTTTTATACGTGAGTCAATTGCTTCAGGCTGATGGGGTGGGTATCGGAATTGAAGCGCACAGAAGAAATAGGGACAGATGCATGGGCAGTTTGTATTGGCAACTCAATGACTGTTGGCCCGCGGTTTCCTGGTCAAGTATTGATTATTATGGGAAGTGGAAAGCACTGCATTATAAAGCTAAGGCATCCTTTCAAAATTTTTTGGTGAGCTATGAAAACAATGAAAGGCAAGTAAATGTAGTTGTAGTTTCAGATTCGATAAAAGGTATAGAAGCTCATCTTAAAACGCAGCTCATTGATTTTGATGGCAATACTCTTCAAGAATGGAATAGGCCGATTAGAATTGAAGGCAACAGTACCAATGTTTATTTAGAACTTAAGAAAGATGAATTTTTGAAAGGTGACATGCCATACAACACACTGCTGTTCACGGAAATCAAATCAAATGATAAAATTCTCTCAAACAACATATTGTATTTTAAACCTGCGAAAGATTTATATCTCAGCAGCCCTAAAATAGTTTACTCCGTTGACGAAAGAAATAATCAATTTATAGTGACATTAAAAACAGATCAGCTGGCCAAAAATGTTTTTGTGATAACAAATTCTGAAAATAATTTTTCTGACAACTACTTCGATATGCTTCCAAATACCGAAAAAACCATTTTCATTGAAAAGGACCATTCTCAAGACTTAAAATTATTTACCGACAATTTATCCATCAAAACTTTGACAGACAGTTTTAAAAAATAAACGACTGATCTCATTTAATATGGGACAGGTGTTCTGTTAGTACCCAAACTGTCTGGCGAAAACAATTCAATGATCATACTAATCTTGCCACTCGGCAATGAATAAATTCGTATCGCGTCCACCGCCGTTGTTGCGGTTGGAGGAGAAGACTAATTTCTTACCATCATTCGAAAAGACTGGAAAGGCATCAAAGGTGAGGCCATGAGTTACTCGCTCCAGATTTTTGCCATCTAAATCAATCATGTAAAGGTTAAATGGAAAGCCACGCTCTGCTTCAAAATTGGACGAGAACAATATCTTTTTTCCACTGGGATGAAAAAATGGACTCCAATTGGCATTGCCCAAGTTGGTCAATTGGCGCAAATTACTCCCATCAGCATTACAAATGTATAGTTCCATATTGGTTGGTTGTACCAAACCTTCTTTGAGGAGGTCTTTGTATTCTTTAATTTCCTCATTTGTTTTGGGTCGTGAAGATCGGAATATCAATTGAGTGCCATCGGGAGAGAAAAATGCACCACCGTCATAACCCAGTTCGTTCGTAATTTGTTTGACATCGGAACCGTCCAAATTCATAGTAAACAATTCTAAATCCCCAGTTCTCATTGAGGTAAAAACGATTTTATCACCTTTGGGCGAAACTGTGGCTTCGGCGTCGTAACCGGGTTCAGTAGTCAATTGTCCCGTAATATTGCCTTGTAAATCGGCGACAAATATGTCATAACTTTCGTAGATGGGCCAAACGTATTTGCCTTCGCGTCGCAGAGGGGCGTCTGGACATTCCTTACCGCCGAGATGGGTTGAGCCATAAACGAAATGTTTGTTATCGGGCAAAAAGTAGGCACAAGTGGTGCGTCCAAGACCTGTGCTCACCATGGGAGGGGCAATACTGTCGAAGGATTCGTTTTGGTTCATGATGAACAACTGATCACAACCTAATCCCCAAGCGGGATTATTGGACTGAAAAATCAATTTTTGGTCGTCAAAACTCCAATAGGCTTCGGCGTTGTCGCCGCCAAAGGTCACTTGACGTATGGATTTAAAATGAACTTCTTCGGGGAAAATAAGGCTGTCTTTTTGGTCGGAATTTGCCTGATTTTGGGGAGTTTTATTTGTATTGTCTTTGCAAGAAAAAGCCAGAGCGACAAATAAAAAGGCAGATATAAACTTCATGATCTTTTTTATTGATAATTTTGAGCAAAAATAGAATTATTATGGTCAAGCAAATGTCGCTATCGGTATTATTATTAACGCTCATGGGTTGTGGAACTCAGCCAGTTCCTGAGAATAATTTAAAGGCTGATGTCGAATTTTTGGCCAGCGATGAACTTCAGGGCCGTCAAACTGGATCCGATGGAGAGAAATCGGCTGCAGACTACATCGCACAGCGGTTCGACGATTTGGGTCTCGAGGAAAAGGGGACTAATGGCTATTTCCAAGATTTTAAATTTACCCCCAAAACGGACCCGCATTCAGAAGCCAGTTTTACAGAGAGCGAGGACGGCAGCACGGTCATTGGACGAAACGTCTTGGGTTATATCGACAATAAGGCCGAGCGAACTATCGTCATTGGTGCGCATTATGACCATTTGGGTTATGGCGATTTGGGAGGATCCTTGTTTAGAGGTGAAGAAAATGAAATTCATAACGGTGCCGATGACAACGCCAGCGGTGTAGCCGTGATGCTCAATTTGGCCTACAGGCTGAGAGACCACAACAAGAATAACAACTATTTGTTTATGGCCTTTTCGGGTGAAGAACTCGGTCTTTTAGGCTCCAATTTTTTTGTCAAAAATTCGACCGTTCCCGTCGATAAAATCAATTACATGTTCAATATGGACATGGTCGGAAGACTTTCAAATGAAAAAACCTTAGCGATTTACGGCACAGGCACTTCTCCTTTGTTCAAACAGACGGTCATGTCGAATAATGAGACGTTCAAAATCATCGAAAATGAGTCTGGTGTAGGGCCTTCGGACCACACCTCTTTTTATCTTGGAGACATTCCTGTTTTGCATTTTTTCACCGGCCAACACAGCGACTACCACAAGCCAACTGACGATGCTGACAAGCTCAATTACGAAGGCATGCAATTGATATCGGATTATATTTTCACACTTATCTCCGATCTCGATAACAACGGCAAATTGGCGTTCCGAAAAACGGCGAGTGACGAAACAGAAACGCCTCGTTTTAAGGTCACCCTTGGTGTGATCCCTGACTATCTTTTCGACGGTGAAGGCATGCGCATTGACGGGGTAAGTGAAGACAAACCTGCCCAAAAAGCAGGCCTGCAAAAAGGAGACGTTGTAGTTGCTCTTGGGGACTATGACGTCAAACACATGATGGGCTACATGCAAGCCCTCTCCAAGTTTGAAGAAGGCAATTCAACCACAGTAAAAGTCAAACGCGGAGACCAAGTTGTTTCGGTAGAAGTGACATTCTAATAGAAGCACAAATTGGCAAAACAACTCGTAAAGCTTAAGGATTTAGCCCAACAATTGGGATTATCAGTCTCCACCGTTTCTAAAGCCCTTAACGACAGTCACGAGATAAGTCATGGGACCAAAGTTAAGGTGCTGGCATTGAGCAAAAAACTGAAGTATCGGCCCAATACCTTAGCTAAAAATTTAAAGCAAAACCGCACCAACACGATAGGTGTTATTATCCCAGATTTGCTCAACTACTATTTTGTCAAGGCCTTAAATGGCATTCAGGAATCAGCTGAAAAACAAGGGTATTCTATCATCACCTGCATCACCAACGAATCTTTAGAGAACGAGGTCCGCTACAGTGAAATGTTGACTAATGGCAGTGTCGATGGGCTCATTGTCGCCTTGTCGATTGAAACTCAAAAGAACAAACATTTTAATCATTTTAAACAATTGATTAAAAACGAATTCCCCTTGGTGCTTTTTGATCGGGTTAGTGATGAAATCAATTGTTCGCAAATCATCAGCAATGATGAGAATGGTGGGGCTCAGGCCGCAGAACACCTCTACCAAGCTGGATGCCGCTGCCCATTGGTTGTAGTGGTAAATTCTGATTTGGAAGTGATCAAAAGGCGTGAGGAAGGCTTTACCAGTGCATGGCATCAATTGTCTGGAGGCCATGTTGTAATGAGGCTCGAGGTTGACGATTTGGATGAATCTGAAAATGAAATCGATAATTTTCTGAAAAATCATGCTCAAATTGATGGGGCGTTTGCTGTTGACGAAAGACTTGGAATCAAGACCCTCAAATGCGCCATTGATGTTGGGAGGACTGTGCCTTCAAATTTCAAAATTATTGCTACTTCTGACGGTGAGTTGTCCAAAGAATATTCTCCCTCCCTCAGTGTCATCGATCTTAGAGAAAATAAGATTGGATCTTCGGCGGCCGAAGAAGTCGTCAGACAGATTAAATCCAAGTTTCTTAAGCCAAAAACTACCATTATTGCCCCAAAACTTCTGGTGCGGAGTTCTTCATAAATAAATGTTTTTAAGTATTTGTATTGCTTATTGTCTATTTCAAAATAGTCGATTTGAGTAACTCCGCAGTGCCTTCTTACTCATATTACTTTATAAATTATCTTAAATTAAGTTGTTTTAGTTAGATTTGTTAATTGGGATGTGATTCTAGGCTATGAAAAAGTACATAAATCAATTATCGATGTTTAAAAGTATTCAAAGAAAATCATTGATTTGGGGATCATTTGTTATATTTTCAATTACCCTTGCTTCTAATAATATTTGGGATTTTGTAGCGGCAGATTTCGATTTGCAAGTTAGTTTCACTTCTTCTCCAGCCGACGATGATAGTGATGGGACCATAAGCATTTGTGAAGGAACAACAGTGACTTTCACAGACACTTCGACTGAGGTCCCCGTTGATGCGGCTTACAGTTGGAGTTTTCCTGGCGGCAACACAACTACCGCAAGTACACAGGGCCCTCATGCCATTACCTTTAATACGGCAGGGACTTATACCGTTACATTAGATATTAACGGAACAACTTCGACCATAGGAGTTACTGTTGTTGCTTCACCAGCAATTAGTCCAACGATTGTTCCAATTGAATGGGGGACTCAAACGTTCAACGGCACAGAATACTTCACTTGGTGCAATGACGCTTCGGGGGCAGCTGGATATGAGACCAATTTTTCTTTCCAAACTGCATCTACCAACACCACCTCAAATTCTATTCATACCTTAAGAACTGGCGCAGGAGAATTGATTTATACTTTTACAGGGGTAAATTATGGAAGCGTTGATGCGTATATTGATTATTTTATTAATACTGGTTTTGGAGAGATTGTCTACACCATTGAAGAAGGATCCTGTGTTTTCGAACAGAGCTATAAATTATATGTAGGAGCAGCACCAACAGCCACAATAAGTAATGAGGGTGTACCTGTTCTTTGTTTTCCAGGTTCTGTGACCTATGACATCATTCCAGGTGCTCAAAATGGTGCAGGAACTATTTACACAATTGAAGTAAGCGATGGATCAGATCCTGTGGTATTTCAGCACCCTCCACCAGCGACTTATACTCATACTTACAGCTCCGTTTCGTGTGGCTCAGAGGATGTCGTTTTTAATGGACAAACCTATTCGAACTCATTCGAAATTTCGATAACTGCTTCTAATGCTTGCGGACAATCGACCAATGGTTTTGCGCCTATCTATATTGAAAGTGGGCCTCAGGCCGCTTTTGAGTTTAGCCCTGACCCACCCAATGACACTGTTTGTATCAATACTACACTTGCCGCCATAGATAATACAATTCCAGGCTCAAACATTACAAATGGCTTGTGCACACAATCCTACCGAAGATTTTGGCAAATTACCGCGCCAGATGGTACCATATTAACTTCAACCAGTAATGGTGCATTAAGCGCCAACGCTTTTGCCACTGTTGTTGGGAGTATGGGATATGTGCCAGGAGGCATTTCTACATCAGCAGAATCGGCTTCAGCTTGGAGCTCGACCAGCGCATCTCAAATCGATATAACTTTTCTACAATCTGGAAACTACCAAGTGACTTTGTTTACAGGTTCATCGGGACAAAGTAACCGATGCGGGATTACTCAATTCACTCAGACGGTATGTGTTACCCCGGAGGTTATTGCAGATTTTGATTTGAGCACTTACTTGGTGTGTGGTCCAGCAGCAGTTACCTCTACGAACAAT
>Ga0255779_1002586_pt1 | contig 19057 bp, 25 predicted proteins | sample 011ome_21_FD_179977 | JGI IMG/M metagenome (GOLD analysis project Ga0255779, IMG submission 179977) | Coastal salt marsh microbial communities from the Groves Creek Marsh, Skidaway Island, Georgia - 011508AT metaG (version 2) | ecosystem: Environmental > Aquatic > Marine > Intertidal zone > Salt...
GTTATTGAGTTGAATATATATTAACAAGAATTACTCCATTTACTATTAAGAATAATCCTAAAATCGCTTGCCAGCTCAACTGCTGACCATAAATAAAATAAGATAGAGCTGCGATAGATAGAACTCCAAGACCGCTCCAACAAGCGTAAACTATAGCAAGAGGTATGGCTCTCAAAGCTAACGTCAAGAAATAGAAAGAAGCAAAATAGCAAATGCTCATAATGACAGTGGGTAGCTTTTCAGAGAACTCTTTTGTAAGCGGAAGCATTAAAGTTCCAGCAACTTCAAAACCAATTGCGCCTAATAGGGATAAATATGCTGACATGTTTAAATTTTTGTCTTATTGGGAAATATTTTCTAGGTATGTCTTAACTTTTAGTATGGCATTTTCTCGAATATCCATATAAAAAAGCGCATAATCTAAACCATGATAGTTTCCTTCTGAACCACCAAATGCTTGAAATCTAGTTCCAGTCTGATCAGTTACAAAAAGTAATCCATTCTTGCACTGGGCTTGAACATATTGCTTAAGTGGAGCCTCCAAGGGCCCAAAAGTTTCTCCCTTAGGATCATCATCGCCAGTGAAATCTAATGCAAATTCACCCGAAACATAGACAGCACCCTTGGCATCAGCAAGATTAGATATGGCCCCCTCGTTTTTCCAAGTGATAGGATTAACACAAATATTATTCTTATAAATTGGCATTTCCTTATTCAAATAATTCACATTGTATGTATCCCAATGCACCAGACATCCCAGTTCTGTTGGGCTATCACAAATGGAAATTTCACTCATTTCATTCATTCTGTCTTTGGAAATTGCGCCGCCAATGATATAAGCCCCGATCATCCTTGGGTATAGATCTGTTTCATCGATTTCTTCTGCTAGCAATCTAATAGAGTGGTGCGTGCCTTGACTGTGGCTTGCAATAATAAATGGTCTTCCATTGCTAAAGTTATTAATAAAATAATCAAAAGATTTTTTTACATCTTGATAAACGAATGCATGAACCTGCTCACGAAGTTCATCAGTCCCAAAATAACTATATATAGATGCTTGACGATAATGAGGCGCATAAATGCTACAACAACCATTGTATGCGCTAGCTTGGTTGGCCATCATCCATTGAGTATTTTCTTTTGTCGCTGACTCCTCTTGAAGGGGATCGGTCCATGTGTGTCCTTTTAAATATCCAGTAGGATGAACAAAAAATACATCTACCTTTGAATTTAATTGATCAATGCTCTCTTCCCCAGCGGGAATTAAGTCAGCTTCATCTTCTATTGAAGGAAGAGATGCCCAAGAGCTTTTTTTGGAATAATCAAGCTGTGCAACTGCATCATTGGGATCAAAAGGATGATCTGGTCCACCGAAAAAATAACCATATGCAGTTTCAAATGTCAGGCCTTGGTCACGCAATTCATCAATATATGGAAAAGCCCATGCTATAAAAGCTACAAGAAGGCATGCAAAAATAAGAAGAGTTTTTTTCATAGGGTTAATTTATTTTTTTGAGTATCCAAAAGCCAAGCCATGTGCTGACAATCGCTTTAAAAGTTTGAGAGATAATGAGGGGTAATGAAAAAATGAAGTCTAGCCAAGCATTCCAGAACCAAAAATAAAGCCAATCAATTATCGGAAGCAAAAATGTGAAGTAGTTTTTTATAAATTCCATATGAGACAATGACAGAATTCCATAATCAGATGAAAACACAACTTGAATCCCCCATAAAACAATTACAATTTGAATGGGAGTTGTGCCAATACAAAAATATGCAATAATTTTAAGAAATGTATTCATAGTTAAATTTTCCTATGAATAACTATAGTGTTTTTAATGGAGAAACAAAAATGAATAAAAAACTTAGCTTATTATCTATTTTGATGATTACTATCTCGATATCTATTTCAGCTTACGAGCCTTATGGGCCTCATACCTCTGATAAATGGCAAATATGGGCTTATTCAACCGCAGCTCCGTCCTTCTTAGGTGATAAGGCAACCATAATAGGTAGCAATGGAAAAGTGATACGCGAAGGTACAAATGGATGGACCTGCCAAGCAGGAAATCCAAGGCCGGTTCCTGCAAAGGGTTGGAAAAGTGCGCATGACGCTATGCCTGCATGTTTTGATGCAGAGGGTGCAAAGTGGATGGAAGCGTTTATGAAAAATGAAAAGCCTCTACTATCTCGCTCCACTTTCATGTGGATGCTACATGGTGATGTTGGAGAAGATAACACAACTCCATTGGTCATGAACAAAGAGGATTCAACTCCTGGTGAGTGGATTGAATCAGGTCCTCACTTAATGTTGATTCCTAAAGAAGCCTCTGAAATTGCAAGTTTTACAGATGATTTCATGCATGGCGAGCCATATGTGATGATGCGTGATACAGATTATGCCCACATCATGATCCCAACAGAAGGTTACTACAAATATACGAAGTAATTAGTTGCCATTAATAGAGCTCTGCTAAACTAAGCGGAGTCTCTATTTGGTTTGCTTTGCCAAGCTACTATAGAAAAAGGAATAGTGAGCAAGTAAATAAAAGCTAAGACATTGATTGTAATCCAGAGAAAGTTGATCATGCTTAGCGCGATAATGGAAAACAAAACAAGAAATCCTAACTTTGATTGAATAAAAAACTGTTTTCTTTTTATTGAAAAAGTTGGGATTCTGCTGACTAGCAAACCACTAATTAAAATAATATATCCTGCTACAAAATTAAGATTTTCATATGCCCAGCTATAGCCCATAAATGAATGCGTTAATGGCAACATAATCAGAATTGCTCCAACAGGAGTGGGAATGCCGCTAAAAAAATGCTCAGGCTCACCCTCTGTGGTCTTAAATTTCTCTAGTTTCACATTATATAAAGCTAGTCTTAAGCAAGAAAATATTATGAAAGCCAAGGCTGCAAAAGCGCCAATACCATGATCTTGATTAAAAATAGACATATAGATCAATAAACCAGGCGCAATTCCAAAGCTTAAAAAATCTGATAAAGAATCTAGTTGAGCTCCAAGATCTGATTGGCTTTGAAGGTGTCTTGCTAACATACCATCCAACACATCACATACTCCAGCAAATAGAATGCAAACAATGGCTAAATTAAAATCCAATTCAATGGCAAATCTAATCGAACTCAAACCAAAGCTAAGCCCCGTAAGAGTTATTACATTGGGGAGAAGAACTTTCAAATCTAGTTTTTTCATTAATTATTTTAAAGCCGCTAAAATTGATTCGCCTGCAACGACCTTATCTCCGACTTTGCATTTTTCTTTTGCATCCAATGGCATATATATATCAACTCTTGAACCAAATCTTATGAGTCCAAACCTTTCACCCTGATTAAGATGACAGTTTGAAGAAATAAAACTCATGATTCTCCTAGCAATTAAACCAGCAATTTGAACAACTACAATTTTGGATCCATTATCTGCATTTACAACCAAACTGCTTCTTTCATTTTTCTCACTTGCTTTATCCAAACTTGCATTTAAGAAGTGACCTTTTTTGTATATGATGTGTTCGACTTTGCCTTGGATAGGGCTTCTATTCACATGAACATTAAATACGTTCATGAAGACGCAAATTCGCTTCATCTTTTCCACTTCAATAGGCACTTCCGCTGGAGGATAGGCTTCATCAATCAAGCAAACCTTTCCATCTGCAGAGCTAATTATTAAATTTGGATCCTGAGGCGTATTTCTTTCTGGGTCACGAAAAAACCATAGTGTAAAGAGGGTGAGCACAAAACCAAGAAAAGCTAAAGGCTTCCAAAGTATTGATATAAGAATTGTCATACCACAAAAAATTATTGCAAATTTCCACCCCTCAGGATGGATGAAAGGTCTTTTTTTGTTTGATTGTCTCATTTAATTAACGCTTAATTTTGCTGTGCATTTTATGTCATAAAGTGCAGTTTTGAAAACATGAGCTTAGCTAAAACCAACCACCTGACTATATAAAATCAATATTGCCATTGAAAGCTGTAAAATTAAGGTGACCCATAAGATGGTCATGGTAATTGGTTTAGGCTGCAATTCCCGACTTAATTTAGTTGATAAGTATATAGCGCCGATATTAATTATCGGCAGTCCAATCGCCGCCCAAATTCCAGCGATCAACAAAAGAGTGATTGGATTAGGCAATAAAAAATAAGCAATGGACGAAAATAATGGTATGACAAATGCAATAATTTTTATTAACTGTGTTCGAGTATTTGCTTGTTCAGCAACCAGGCCAATTGAAATTAAGTAGTCTGAAATTGTTCTGGTAAATGCTGCTGTTCCAGAAAGCAAGGTTGAGAAAAGAACAAAAAAAGCCAGAGGAATAAAAAACCATTTAGCCCAGGTTCCTAAAATTGAAGTGAACATATTTAAAAGGGTTTGAATTATATCTCCATCAGGAGGAGGATAAAGACCCAAGGCATTTAACACTGCTGCGCCTAGAAGAAAGAATGGAAGGGTGCCAATTGTTACAAAAAAGACTGTTGCCCAAACATCTGTTTGCATTACTTTAATCCACGCTTTAACTTCCTGTGGATCATTGCTATGTTTTGCATACCCCTTCTCCAAACACCAATAGGTGTAAGCCATAATTTCTCCATAACTAATTCCGGTAAAGCCAAAAACTGCAAGAGCTAAAGCTGCATGTTCAAATGGGAATGAAAATGCAAGCCCCCCTAGTATTTGTGAACCTGAAATTGCATAAGGTGTTGATTGCATTGAGATAGCAATAATTAGAGTAGTCACTGAAAAAAAGAACACCATTCCAAGTAGAATTTTCTCTAATGTTTTGTATGTACCAAGAAATAGAATAAGCCAAGTAATGAAACACGCTATAACTACCCATAATTCTGTACTAAGCATTGGAACCATCAAATGCCCTGCTTCTGCAACTGCTCCTGCAAGACCACCCATGCCTGCAATAGATGGAATCACGCCAATGAACATAAACCAAACTAGCCATGAGGCTTGTTTGCCTTTAAGGTTAGTTTTTGGCCCAGGTATATCTGAAAAAGATTCTAAGAACGTCTGATTTGTTGCTATTACATAACGGCTAATTTCAGCTTGTATCAGTGGTTTGCTCCAAAGACTCAATAAAAGCCACCATAACAAAGCAAACCCAGTTGCTGCTCCCAACAACGGTGACAGTGCGATTGAGCCACTTCCAACAACGCTGCCAGTTACAATAATGCTTGGCCCAATAAATTTTAAACGTTGGATAAATGAGATGGGTGCTTTAATCATGATTTTTTTGCAGAAGTACTACATCTTTTGATTTGATTTCGCATTTCCAGTTCCTTTGAGAGGCTATCACTTGAAAAGTTTTTTCACAATAAAAAGATACATGGGTTGGATCTCTTCGATAGTACCAACTCTCAAACATTTCGTCAGAGGTTAAGAAAGAGGTCATGACACCAAGCCAACCACCAGGCTTAAGGAGATCATTAAGAATGTTGAACTCTTTGAATGGATCATAAAAATGCTCTACAGTTTCTGTGCAAGTTATAAAATCATATTGCTTAGATAAAACACCCTTATCAGGGAAAAAAAATGGGTCATAGAGCTCAACCTTAAAACCATCTTGGGTTAGCATGTCTGCTAGCGCTGGCCCTGTGCCACAGCCAAAGTCTAATCCGTTAGATCCAAGAGAGATTTTTTCTTTGAGCGGATCAGAAAGTCTTGATAAAAACGCTCGATATTCATTATCTTTAATACTGTTATTGTGCTCTAAGTATCGTTGCTCTTCTTCCACCGGATCAATAAAATACAATTTATCTAAATACTTGCATCCGCAAACATTACAGCTCCAATAAGTCTTACTATCTAGAGTATTAAAGCTTGAAGCAGCATTAGACCTGCAGATATTACAGATCATTTTCAAATAACTGTTCTGATGCCTTCAATCGATACAAGCATTCCCTGGTGAATGCCATCTGCAAAAATATCTGGAGAAATTTCAGTTGTCCAGCTGAGCTTACACTCTTGATCATTGAGGGATGCTACTTCCATGGTTGCTAAATGATGTTCAATGGGTGCAGGGGTTTGTATTGCAGAGTACTGAAGAATCATTCTTGAATGGTCTTGATTTAAAATTTTTTCAGTGATCTGCCCCATCCCAGTCATTTTGAAATGTCTGAGATCACCCTCTAATTCAATCTTGTCAATGCTAGGAACCCAGTCGCATCTTCCAATATCAGACAAAATAGCCCAAAGTTTATCAGCTGAACAATTAAACTTAACCTCTTCTTTTAGTGTTTTCATTTATTCTTATTGAGAAACTAATGTTCTTTAAAATTTTTTTCTCTGACATAACCAACTCGGGTTGTCTTGAAATGCTTCAATGGAATTCCAAGACGATTAATTGTTTCAATAACATTTTGAGAAACATTGCCATAGATCTCAATAGTAAAGCCATCCGCTAACTCTGCATGTTTTTCAACATACTCTTGAACTGGTGGATTTGCGTCATGCTTGATAAATGCTTCGCTGTTTGAATAAACTTCTGTCCATGTAAAAGCAAGAGGGTCATCTGGATCAGAATCAAAATTATGGAATAGCATGCCAGGCTCAGTTAGCTCAACCGCATTATCAACTTCGTTGGCAATATCAAGATACTCCTCAACCATTCCTTCTTTAACATGGATCCTAGCAATAAGAATAAATGGATTATTTCCATCAGCAGATTTATTCTCATGATGAGCTGCTTCTGTCATAGGGATGGTGAATAGAGCAAATGCTAATGCAAAAAATAGTTTCATATTGTATCTCCGATAAAAAATTTAATTCTACAGCAATGGATCAGAAATTAGCGCCTTCTTCGGCTTGAAGCATCACCTCAATTGGTATTTCAAAAGCACCGCGATTTAAATGCCATATCTCAGAAACAAAATTAGTGTTTAATTCGCCATAATAATGAGGGAATGAGCTGGTTCTAATTCCAGAAGAGATGGCAGCTTCAAATTTTATTTTGTTATGTGTCTGCGCATGATCTATTTGGAGTAGTACTACTGACTCTTCTTTAGAAAAATATAAAGATAGGGTTGCATTAAGTTGAGTTGCTGTAGAAAGGTGAACAAAACCGTCTTTTTTATCTAATTCTGTAATTATTACGCCAGAAGTCTGAGCAAGCTCCCACTCATCTAGAGTAAGGATTTTGTATATTTGATTATTCAAATTGAACTCCTTGGTTAAACTCATCAGATTCTCAGAAATTGCAAAAATAGAAAATAATAATAAGCTGGATAATATTCTTTTTATCTCATGGGTCTTGATCAAGCTCACCCCATATTAAAAAGAGTTTTGAGAAACTTAATGATTTCATAAATATTTACTGCAAAACTAGATCCACCTTCGGGTTGCTTGCTTATATTTATGAAAGTCTTGAGGGAACAAACTGGTCATAGCTCTTTCCTCAGGAATAATTTGAAATTTTGTTATATAAAAACAAAATAAAACGATAAGAATAACTCCACCGATCAAATTAAAAAATACAGCCATTGAGCTCAATACAAGTACCATCCCAAGATACATTGGATTTCGAGAATATTTAAAAATACCGTTCGTCACTAACTTTGTTGCTTGCTCAGGACTTAAGGGGTTTACAGTGGTCTTATCATTTCTAAATAATCGAACAGCAGATATTAAGATAACAAAGCCCAACAAGAGCAAAAGGGTTCCAATATAAAACGAATGCTTAATATCAACTGCCTGAAATATCTCTCTAGAAAAATAAATAGATAAGCCAAATATCAAGGTAACTATTGGTGGTGGAATTTTTGTTTCCATATTACTTGGCCCTCCTTACTCTTAGACTCACTTTCTTTCCTTCAACCTTCATGATGTAACCACTTATATAGGCTTCGGAAATAGTAACTATTTGCCCTTTTCTTACTGGGACTCGATCATAGATACTCTCCACACTTCGCCAAACTTGATCATTGTCTAGGGTGATGTAGATTTTATAATTTCCACGCTTATTTACATCCATTATTTTTGCAGTAATAGCACTATATTCCTTTGGTTTTTCCATGCCAAAATCTTTTTTCTTTTGTTCTTCTGTTTTTATAGCTTCTATTTTTTTAGGAATGATTGTTACTGGTTTTTCCATGCCAAAATCTTTTATCTTTTGTTCTTCTGTTTTTATAACTTCTATTTTTTTAGGGGTGATTGTTACCTCTTCAATAGATTTATTTTTTTTAAAAATTGCGTCATAGCAGGCAAGTCTTGCAGGTGGGTCTGATATATCTATGCAATTTTGTATGTCAGAATCATAAGAAAAAGCTTGCATGCTTAAAAAAAATAATCCAACCAAAAATACTGAGGTTAATTTATTAAAATTATTCATAGTTATAAAAATATAACCCCCTGACATGAGAAGTCAAAAGTTTTTATAACCAGATGTTTTAGGCCTTGCTTTTATGAGGGCGCTAGGCATCATCTCCATAATCTTGCATGTGCTTTGCGATCCTCTCGTTGGTGCCATACATAAAATGATTTTCCATTTTTTCTCTATATTTGCTTGCTGGAACTGTTAGGCCTGCAGCTTCTGCAACTTCCCTTATATGCATGGGTGTTGCCCCACAGCAAACACCGAGGTAATTAATGCCTAAAGCTACTGCTTCTTTACCAAACTCTCTCATTTCATATCTATTACAATATAAAGGGTCAAGAGCGGTTGGGAATGTTCTGCCATGAGGTGCTGGGCAAGTGCATCCATTTTCATCAGGCAGATTAAAGAAAGTTGGATGTTCCTCTGTGGTTCTAAATGGGAGAGGTAATGCAGCCATGTGACACTTCAGAGCTTCTCTCGCTTCTCTGAGATAAGGCATCATGGTATCTGGGCCTCTGAAACAATTCATCCCAACAACATCTGCCCCCCTTTGCTCTAATTCTTTCATAGTATCGAGAATGGAGACCCCATCTCTCATAATGTTTTCTGCCATAGGGGCTATTGTAATGACGGATGGAAGTCCAGCTTTTTGAATAATCTCTAGGGCTGTATATGCTTCTTCGGCATAATAAAAAGTCTCACCAACAAGCATGTCGGCGCCTTCATCAACCGCCCACTCAACCATTTCGCTAAACATCCTATAGACCTCTTTTTGAGCATCTTTGTCATTTTCAGCCCAAATATTTGAGTTAGAAATATTGCCAGCCATTAAGTTGGGTTCACCGCCATCAATCGGATTATCAGCAACTTTTTTTGCTATTTTTAGTGCAGCTCTGTTTAAAGGCTCCAATAACTCTTCTTTTCCAATGACTCTCATTTTTTCTCTGTGACCATTGTATGTAAAGGCTTCAACAATATCAGAACCTGCATGCTGGAAATCTTTATGCAGATTTTCGAGCGCTTCTGGATGCTCTAATGCAACCATGGGTACAAATTCACCCGAAGCCAAATAACCTCTTTTTTCTACCTCAAATAAGAAGCCTTCTGCACAAATTACAGGGCCTTCATTTAATCTCTCAATTAATTGTCTTTTCATACTCATCTACCTCATACATAGACTTAATCATTGTTGCTTAATCGCAAACGGTAAGTCTTAATTAAATCCTGGGAATGTGTTCCGTTTTAGCTCTTTGGTTAACATCGCAGCAATAGGATCAAATCACGATGAAATCATTTTATTCTTAAAAAATTATTTTGCAATTACTTTTTAATTAATGCTGGCTTAGCTTAAGTCCTCTCTAGGTTTAAATTCGAGCACAGTGGCATTAATACAGTATCTTGGCATCCCATTTGGCCCATCCGGAAAAACATGACCCAAATGAATGTCTGATGTAACTGATCTTATTTCTGTTCGTCTCATCCCATAACTATTATCAGGTTTTGTATAAACAGAACCCTTAATTGGTGCGGTGAATGAAAGCCATCCAGTAGAAGAATTAAACCTATCTTTGGTATCAAACAACGGAGCTCCGCTTAATTTATCTACAAAAACACCATCTGGTGTGTTTTTAAAAATTTCATATTCTTTGCAAAACCTTGCATCGGTACCTTGCTGAAAAGCAACTTTATAGGCCTCTGAATCTCCAAGCTTGAAGTAACCAAGAGCTTGATAAAATTCTTTTGGGCTTAGATAGCCTTGATAACCAAAAACCTCTTCTCCATCCTCTATAAACAAAATAGTTGGGGTTGCCCATGTTGGTGATTTAATCTCTAAGTCCTGTAGTTGAGATGCAAATCTAAATATAAGCGGAATATTCCCAAGATAATTTTTAACAACCTCAGCTTTAAATTTTTCACAATAAGGACAGTAGCCCTCTGCTTCAATAACAATAATATGCTTTCCAGAAAGCAACTTAGAATTATCCAATATTTCTAATGAATTCCTTTTATCAAATCTAACTCCAGTCGAGTGATCTGGACAATATCCATTAGGGTTTTTTGCTATGTAGTCTTGATGATATTTTTCAGCCTTGTAAAAATTCTCAACGGGTTTGACTGAAGTAACTATAGGCCCATAACCTGCAGATGATAAAAGCGTTTGATAGGTTTGCATAAGGCTATCAACTACCTGTTTTTGCTCTTGGGTTGAGTAAAGAATAATAGATCTATATTGGGTGCCTATGTCGTTTCCTTGTCTGTTTAATTGAGTTGGATCATGGGATTCAAAGTAATGCATTAGCAGCTCTTCAGTAGAAATAAGATTCTTGTTATAAGTGACCTCTACCACCTCAGCATGATTATTAACATTAAACTTATTTTTAAGCTTGGTTATCTCTCTATAAGAAGCTCGGACACCTTTGCCATCAGCATAACCAGAAACTGCGTCTATGACCCCTGGCAGCAATTCATAGCCTTTTTCAGCTCCCCAAAAACAACCTGAACCTAGAATAATTTTTTCAGAGTGAATAGTGGCTTCACTAATATTAGAGGCTGCAAGTAAGCCCATAAAAAATGAAAATGTGCATATGAAGAGTGAAAGAATTATTTTTTTCATAGAGAGCATAAAAATTATAGTCCAACTAATCTAGATGCTCTATTAAAAGTGTTGGGACATTGTGAGTATGAGATTTAACCGTAGCAACCAATGTTTTTTCTTTGATGCCTTTTTGAATGGGTGTGACTTCAACGCCTGCGTCTACAAGCCTTTGATGAGCCTTTTCTATATTTTTTACATCCCAAGCCAAGCCCCACATCTTATCATTGGGTGGCAAGTCATCTTCTTGTTCAATCACCTCAATGGTGGTTTGGTTTAGTCTAAAAAAAAGCATTCTTTTTTGCCAATGCTCAATGGTTTTATCCAAGGCAAGGCGGAGATTAAATACATCTTTATATATCTCTATAAATCCATCCGCATCATTGGTGTTAATAACTACATGATCTAATTTATATGGCTCTGATTCTTTCTGCTCTTTTGGTTGAGGCAAATATCCATGGGTATGCTCAATGACAAATGAAAAGATGCCCCTTGTTAAATCCGGTGGTAAAAATAGATTTTTCCATTTTCTTATTTTTTGATCAGCCGAGTTTATCCCCTCCCCATCTGTTGGCTCTCCGATAAGAAAGCCTTGATTTTGAAGAGATTGATGAACGTCTTTAATGTCATTTGTTGCAAATACAATTCCTATCAAGCCTTCTCCAGTATCCTTTAAATAATAATTTATAAGATCAGCGCCTAAACCTTCGCCGGTTGCAGATAAGAGCTCAAGATAAGTATTTTGAAAATTAAATAACGTGTTGCTGGTTCCCAGACTTTTGTGCTCACCACTCCAAACTGGTGGTACGCCCATGATGAGTTGATAGTTTTGTGTGGCCTTGTCTAAATCTTCAACGGCAATAATTAGGTGATCAAGGCTATTAAACATTTTAAAAAATTATAAGTCTTATTCACTTAGGCTAGTGAACACACGATTGATAAAACCAAGCGAGCCAGTTTCAGGACCATAGATCTTATCAAAGTCCTCGGTTGGTTTGGCGTCTTTGATTTCTTGTAACGTTTTTCCATCCGCAATTAATGCGGCAACTCTTGAGCGAACCGTTTTTAACATAGAAATATATTCCTTTAGAGTTGCTGTATTTGTAACTGGTCCATGTCCAGGAATCACTATAGTATTATCATTGGCAAGTTTAAGAGTATCTTCACAAAATTTAATCATTCCATCGATGCTGCCTCCGCTTCCAACATCAATAAATGGATAGCCGGCATTATTAAAAACGTCTCCCAAATGAACGGCATTTTGTTTTTTAAAAAAAACTGCTGTATCTCCATTGGTATGGGCGGATGCAAAGTTTTTTAAATCAATCTCACCGCCATTAAAGTGAATCTGCATTCCGTGATCATATGTCAATACAGGCAAAGCTTTATCTGGATAAGGTTGCTGTTTATATTTGGCAATTACCATATTGATCACTCCTCCCTTTGCCATATCTGCTCGCGCATTAGCATGAGCTACGATCTTAGTCCCTTGCGGGCCTAATGCGTTGTTGCCCTCAGCATGGTCAAAATGCCAGTGAGTATTAACAGCATAGTTAACTTCTCCGCCTCCAACTTTTAAAATTGCTGCTTGAACTTTATCCATGACCTGAGGGAATTGATCGTCAACAATCAAAACTCCATCTTCACCAATAGAAGCTGCGATGTTGCCGCCTACTCCAAAGAGCACATAAAGACCTTCTGCAACTTTTTGTGTTTGAATTTCAGCCTCTTCAAAATTCCACCCAAAAGCATGTGCTACTTGATCTAAATTCATAGCATCATCATGATCAGCAGACTTAAGGTCGCTGGATATGAAGATCAAAAAAGTTATTACAAAAACTGACAGAGCGATTCTCATTAGCATCTCCTAAAATCTAAAGATTAATTATTACATTTGTTTAAATGTTGTTAAAAAAATTTTGAAAATTTTTAATTCTTTTTACCTGTTAATACTAGGGTCCCAGCCCAATCTTTAGTTTGATTTGCACGCCAGCCTTCGACATTGGAAAAACCTGCTCTCTTAAACATTTCTATCCATTCTGTTTCTTTTAACATCAGCATTTTGGTTCCCACTTTCCCTTCCCAGGTATGAGAGTCTTTATTTTCGTAATATAAATCTATTCCTGCTATTAGCCGCCCTCCTTCTGCAAGCCATGAATTAGATATTTTATTTAATATGGATTCAGGGTCCTCTAAATAATACAAAACTTCCATGGAGTGAATAAGGTCATATTTTTCTTGAGGCTCATAGTCATAGATGTTTGCAAGAACGTAATTCTCATTGTTTCCCCTTGCTTTTGCGTGGGCAATCATCCGATCGGCACCATCGATTCCACTGGCTTTGATGCATAATGGATCATCAACAACCCTCCTAACAACCCACCCGTTACCACAACCCAAATCTAAAAAAGTGAAATTATTGTTGATTCTATGCCTTTCTTTTAAAGCAAAATCTAGCATTTCAGTCACAGCATCGGCATGACCCTTTTCCATTCCTAGATCTTTATCAAGCTCAGCCCATTCATTAAAAACTGCTACTGCATCTTTCATAGTGCTATCAATTAAGTTTCTTTTTTAATATCGATTTTAAAATATAACAAAATGCCAGACAGGGAGCTTATTAAAGCTAATACAGAAAATATTTTTAATAATATATTATCTATGTTGTCTCTTTCTTGCCAATCCATAATGTGAAACCCCCACATTAAATCCCATATACGCCATTGCGCTGATCTTATCGCTACGATATCTCCACTAAAAATATTTAAATATGCATTAATCTCTTTGTCATTGGCATTACGGGTGATCACTTTGTAAATGGGTAATTCCCTGCCTCTGTATTCAGAACCTTTTTTGGATTCACTAACTTCCTCAACTGCAATTGGTTTAAGCAGTGTATTTTCTGCAACTATCTGTTTTGCTTCATCAAATGAAATTTTCTTTAAAGAGCTCCCCTCTTCATCAAAATATCTCATCCCAGCTTCAGTTGAAGCAGTAATGATGGTCTTATCTAATCGCTTTTTTACAACTACTGAGGTGGCCTCAGGAATATCAAACTCTATGTTCTTAAAACTATAGTTAGATGGCGATTGAAGTCGATATTGCTCTCCTCTAACATTTTCAATTTTGTTTAATGCAAAATAAATGCCTGAAACTGTCCACAAGAGTAGCTGTATGGAAATAAAAAAACTGATGTATTTGTGAGTATTTCTTACAATTAGATTCATCTTTTTAAGAGCTTTACAATTTCTTCAATTTTTTTGTCGCTGTCTCTATTTCCATTGAAAGGCTCCTTGATGCATTCTTGAAAATGCGTTTTTAAAACTTTGCCTTCAACATTAGAAAATATATTTAAAGATTTATTAATCGTGACAAACACAGTCAAGTTTTCTGCAAACTTGATAATTTTTGAAGTGAGAAAAAGCAATGATGGTCGAGCCCATCAAGGTTAATGCTTTCTCATTAAAATCTCCTAGGATGTTTGGGCCGAGAAGTGCTGCAAGAAACAGCAGAGCCAAGCCGCATGCCCCAAATAAAAGAACCCAAGATATTTTATGATTTCTATATCCAGAAATTAACGCATACAAGCTTACTGGAACTACAAATATCAATAGCAGCTGATGCACAAGCACGCTATCTAATGAAATAGCCAGAAACCCTGTGCTAAGAATAAAGAAAGAGGGAACAAAAAGACAATGCAAAGCACAGACAAAAGACAGCGCCATTGCCAATTTGTCTGAATTAAGTTGCATGTTCATGATTTTAAAGAAACTTGATTCTATTGGAGATGCTCACTAACTGCAAGCGCTATAAAAGATGCTTTGAGGCATGTTGAGCTTATGATCTACCAATTATCACGCAGTTTACGCAAGCCTATAAAGGTTTTTTCGTTGTCTAAATGTTCAAGTTCTATATTTAAACTTGCTGCAATTCCTGCTCTAACCTGGGCTATATTTAACCTAAAGAAGACATTTATCTCTCTTTCCAGGCCTATATCACTCACAAAACTTTCTGCCTTGAGACCATTTTGAAACTTTTCACGCAAGGATAGGGCTTGCTTATTATCGGGCTCTCGATCAAGAGTAAACTCTAAATTGTTTTCAATGTAGTCATGGCCAGGATAAATTCGAACATTGTTTGCAAGGGGGAAGATCTGATCTTCAAAGGTTTTGTGAAGAATTTTTGGCTCACCACCAAAATCACATCTACCTACACCCGCATTAAACAATGTATCGCCGCAAAATAATGCAGGCTGTTCTTCGTCACTCCCATGAAAATACAAGCAAATATGGCTCATGGTATGCCCTGGAGTGTCCATGACTTTCAAAGTAATCTCTCCACATTGTAAATCATCCCCTGCAATCAACCCCGTATTTACTCCAGGAATTGAATCCATAGCATCTTGATGCGCAACTAACTTCGCACCTGTTGCAGCAATCACTTGGTCATTCCCTCCAATGTGATCATGGTGATGGTGAGTATTGGCAACTATTTTTATTGTCCAACCCAACTCTTCAGCAACTTTCAAGCAATTTTCATGATCTAGTGGATCTATCGCTATAGCATTAGAGGTCTTTTCACATGCTAGTAAATACATGTAATTGCGTAAATCATTCCTAATTGGTATTTGTTTAATTAGCATTCAACAATTATACAATAAGTTACTATGCAGCCTTTGATTAACGATTGCCCTAGAATTTGGTCTTTAACTAAGACTCTTCCATAAATAAAGACAAAAATAGGTCCTGTATGGAGAGTAATGATAGCCAGAGTAATTCTTTGTATTAAAAAAGTTTAAAAGTGCTTTGTTGATACCTAAATCGCCTTCTAAAAAAACATCTGTATCTTCGATGAAAAACATTCTCACGACACCCAAGGTCCATGGCCCAACCCCTTTCAAACTCAAAAAAAACTGCGATAAGTCCTCAAGGGATAATTTCTTTAAACTTTCTTTCGTCATTTTTTCAATGCTTTCGTCTTGAGTAATCCCTAAAATGTATGTTGCTTTTGGCGTTGATAGACCTTGTTCTTTTAAAATATTTAATGTGATTTGTGATGGAGAATTATCCAAAATAGTTTTTACTTTCTGCCAAATGGATTGAGCTGCTTTGGTGGAAACTTGCTGGCCAATAATTGTCTTAACTAAAAAATACTTTAGCGACAGGGAGTGATCGGTCCTTGTTTCTATTGAGATGAGCTCTGTGCTTTGCAGAAATTTATAAAATTCATGATGCTTTGCTTTTTTTGAAACATTCAACAAAAACGTGTGGGCTTTCCTTGCGCTCATCGATTGCTCTTAAATATTTGCTGGCCGCGCTTTATTCATTATGAGAAGCTCATGCTAATGATCCCAACACCATTAGATTTCTAAAGTTTTTCATATGCCAAGCCAAGCTAATGGCGCTGTTGCTCCTGTAATTAAAAACCAATTCATATTTTTTCAACAATCTTTTTTATTTCTTTTATGTGATCGGTTGTAGTTCTGCAACATCCGCCAATTACTGAGGCTCCACTCTTAACCCATTCAACAACAAAATCTTTGTACTCAACAGAGCTTATAGGCTGATGATTGTGGTAATGCCATTCATCTGAATCACTAACAAACCCCTCTAGCTTATTTTTTTTATATGTAGAAGAGTTAGCATAAATTCCAAAACTTTTTTCTTTCTTTAGCTTATCAATTGCCATGCTTGCAGTATCTGCATGAACACAGTTAACCAATTGGCAATCGATATCTAATTTTAGACCCTCGCTGATTGCAAGATCTAACAGCTCAGTGCTTGGCAGTCTATTGAGTTTATTTCCTCGAGTTGTCCAGCTTAACCAAACTTTTTTAGAAAAATTTTTAGCTGTTGAGGCAGCGATAGTGCCTTCGTAAATTGATGCCATAGTTTCGCAGATAATCACATCTACATCGTTCTCATAAATTTTGCCCAATGTCTCATAAAACTTTCTTAGTGTTTTTTCTTTTGAGCTTAAATCCGGTCTGAAAGTAACATGAATTGGGGGGTAACACCCTGCAATCATAGTTTTTGCTCCTGTTTTAATTATTGCCTCCTTGCACAATTCAAGTGATCGCTTTGCTAAATCCTCATATGGAGGAGCAGAAGGCTCTCGCTTTAATAATTCTGGGGTAGCTTGGTAATTCGAAGTTGTAATCACGTCTGCGCCAGCTTCAATGTTATCGATATGAATTTGTTTTATGGCCTCTGGATTGTGTATTAAAGAATATGCCGACCAGATGGATGTTTTAAAGCTTGGCAGGTACTCGCCGCGGTTTTCGAGCTCTGTTCCGAGTGCGGAATCTAATATTAAAGGTTTCATAATTTTTCGACCTCCTTGGTCTTAGAGCCAACCTCTTCAGCTATGGCGTTGGGGATAAGCATAGTCAAAGCATAGTGTGCTATTTTCCATTCACCATTTATTAACTGAACTACTCCGGTCCCCCTGCAATAACCTAGCTTTTCATTAAGAAGAATTTCATCAAACCAACGCGTATCGCCAGCCCCCTCCCAATTTCGCTCGACGACTGCATAGGTCCAACCATGTCCATCTGCAAAAGCTGGCCTAGCATAAGCTTTGAACTCCTCCTTCGTCCACCGCTCTTTTTTATCTGTCCCCAAAAAGACGGCTTTGGAGGTATATCGGGCAAAGTAGGCCTCAAAACTTCCCTCATGCGCATCTTGATGAAGGCCGTCTAAAAGCGCATCAAGAATTTCATTTGCCCAGGTCCCGATTGGAAACAATAACAAGCTTAAAAATATTATTTTTTTCAAATTGTTTTTTTTATAAATAGTTACTCTTAATTTTTATTCACAAAATTTCATTAAAAAAACTGTCTTCTTTTTATTAAACCTACGCGTATTATACTCCTTTATTTTTTTAGATTTTTTCTATTTATATTTTCAAAAAGAACAGTCTTTATCTAGTATCATATCGATATGAAAGTAACCTCATTCATACCACCAAATAGAATTTTAATGGGTCCAGGTCCATCTGACGTTTGTGATCGGGTTTTAGAAGCGATGGCTAGACCAACTATTGGTCATCTTGATCCTGTGTTTATAAAAATGATGGACGAAATAAAACAGTTACTTCAATATGCATTTCAAACACAGAATGAGTTAACTTTTGCTGTATCAGCCCCTGGTATGGCAGGTATGGAGTGTTGCTTTGCAAATCTTGTTGAGCCTGATGACAAGGTAATAATTGCTAAAAACGGGTTTTTTGGTGAAAGAATGAAAGAGAATGTTGAACGATTTGGTGGAATACCAATAGTTATTGATGATGAATGGGGAACAAAAGTAGATTTAAATAAAATTGAGTCAGCCTTAAATGAACACATGGATGCAAAAATTGTTGCGTCAGTTCATGCTGAGACCTCTACCGGAGCTCTTACAGATCCAGAATCAATTACAAAATTAGCTCATGATCACGGGTGTTTATCAATTGTGGATACTGTAACTGGTTTGGTTGGAGTTCCTTTAAAGGTAGATGAATGGGGAATTGATGCAATTTATTCTGGCACACAAAAGTGTTTGTCTGCTTCTCCTGGTTTATCGCCAATTAGTTTTAGTGATGCTGCGAAGGAAAAAATTAAGAATAGAAAATCAAAAGTGAAGAGTTGGTTTCTTGATTTAAACTTAATCATGTCATATTGGGAGGGGGATGGAGGCCGATCTTATCATCACACTGCCCCTATAAATGCATTATATGGGTTGCATGAAGCCTTGGTAATATTAAGTGAAGAAGGCATAGAAAATTCATGGAAAAGACATAAAGAAAATCATCTTCAGCTCCGAGAAGGTCTAGAAAAATTAAATATAGAATTTTTAGTAAAAGAAGAGGACCGACTGCCTCAATTAAATGCTATTTATATTCCTGATAGTGTCAATGATCTAGAATCAAGACAAAGACTTTTAAATGAATTTAATCTTGAAATTGGGGCTGGCCTTGGAGTTCTTTCAGGAAAAGTATGGCGAATTGGACTGATGGGACAATCTTCTAATAAAAAGAATATTGAATATTGTTTAAATTCTCTTGCAGAAGTAATTTAAAATCACTGTTCGAAACTGCTCCACACTGGTTGAGTGGTTTTTTTATTTTGCTAATCATTCAACAAA
>Ga0255779_1002592_pt1 | contig 19037 bp, 10 predicted proteins | sample 011ome_21_FD_179977 | JGI IMG/M metagenome (GOLD analysis project Ga0255779, IMG submission 179977) | Coastal salt marsh microbial communities from the Groves Creek Marsh, Skidaway Island, Georgia - 011508AT metaG (version 2) | ecosystem: Environmental > Aquatic > Marine > Intertidal zone > Salt...
GACATCACTGGCAACGATCCTTCGCATTCAGTGCACATTTCAGAATGGCCAACGATGAACGAAACTGAAATTGACCATGATTTAGAACAACGCATGGCGCTTGCACAAACCGCTTCTTCTCTGGCGCTTTCGTTGCGCAAGAAAGAAAACATCAGGGTGCGTCAGCCTCTACAAAAAATCATGATCCCAGTAATCGATGCCGAATTTGAAAAACACCTAAAGCAGGTGGAAGATTTAATACTGAGCGAAGTCAATGTAAAAGAGCTTCAATACATCAAAGACGATGGGGTTTTCGTAAAGAGTATTAAACCAAACTTCAATACACTGGGTCCTAAGGTGGGTAAAAACATGAAAGTGTTGGCAGGCCGAGTAGCCCAATTTGAACAGTCTGAAATTCAAACGCTCGAATCCGAAGGAAGCATCACGCTCGACTTGAATGGCGAATCTTTCGTCTTGATCAAAGACGATGTTGAAATCAGCACGAAAGATATTCCCGGTTGCAGTGTGGCAAGTGAAGGCATAGTCACGGTGGCGTTAGATATCACCATTAGTGAAGAATTACGTTCAGAAGGCATCGCTCGAGAATTGGTGAATCGCATTCAAAACATGCGAAAAGAGAGCGGTTTGGACGTTACTGACAAAATCTTTCTAATGGTTGAAAAGCAGGCAGAGGTGACACGTGCGGTCGAATCCAATAAAAATTATATTTGCGATGAGACACTTGCCTCTGAGCTTTCGCTGCAAGAGGCCATCACAAATGATAAAGCAATAAACGTTGAGGTAGAGGACGGTATCTCTACTAAGATTTTTTTACAGAAAGCATAATTAGAGGAAGCCATGGCAGATTCAGAAAAAACAAGGTATTCAGATGCGGAGCTCCAGGAGTTTCGCGAGATTATAAATGCGAAATTGGTAGAGGCGAAAGAAGATCTTGATCTTTTAAATTCTACCATGTCGCTTAGAGACAACAACGGAACAGACGACACATCTCCCACTTTCAAGTTGATCGAAGATGGTTCTGATGTGCTTTCAAGAGAAGAAACTTCTCAATTGGCTGCCCGTCAAGAGAAGTTCATCAAGCACTTGAATGATGCTTTGGTGCGCATTGAGAATAAGACTTACGGCATTTGTCGTCAAACGGGTAAGCTTATTTCCAAAGAGCGCTTGCGCATTGTGCCTCATGCCACATTAAGCATCGAAGCAAAGAACCTTCAGCCGTAATTAACCCTATTAATTCAGGAGCTTTTGAAAAAAGCCCTTTTTATATCGTTGGCGGTTTTAATTGCCGACCAAGCCGTTAAACTTTGGATCAAATCAAACATGTATTTGGGCCAAGAGTTTGCTGTACTTGGGAATTGGTTCATCATCCATTTCACAGAAAACAACGGCATGGCCTTCGGCATGGAGTTTGGCGGTGAAATGGGGAAAATTGCGCTTTCTGTATTTCGAATAATTGCCGTTTCTTTCATTGGCTATTACTTATTTAAAACGGCCAAAAAAGGGGCTAAAACAGGCCTCATTGTAGCGGGTTCATTGATTTTTGCTGGCGCGTTAGGAAACATCCTTGACTCGATGTTCTACGGCATTATTTTCAACGACAGTTACCATCAAATTGCTGAGTTTTTTCCTGAAGAAGGCGGCTACGCACCGTTTCTCTTTGGTCGTGTGGTTGACATGCTCTATTTCCCGCTTTTTTCAGGCACCTTCCCCGACTGGATGCCTGTGTGGGGTGGTGAGCAATTCATGTTCTTCAGACCAGTATTCAACATTGCCGATACGGCCATCACAACAGGTATCAGCATGATTGTTGTGTTCCAAAAACGCTATTTCCCGGAAGAGAAAAAGACCTCAGAAGAAGTGTCTCAAGAAGCTTAAAACGCTACAAAAACCATCTTTTTCGTGTCGATTGTTTTTCCATCGATGATGAGGTTGTAGAAGTATGTTCCAACCTTACCATAACCATGATCGTACAAAACTTCATTGATGCCCATTGAAATGGGTGCAGTCAACTGCTGAATGACTTTTCCGTGCACATCGGTAATGGTGATTAATGCTTCGTCACTCTGGGGCCGATCGTGCACCACAAAGCTGATCATGGTGCTCTCATCAAACGGATTCGGTTTGTTTTGAAGGAGCTCTATTCCTCTTTGCTGCGGCTGCTCATCAACCCCAACGGTGGCTATAAACTGCTCTGCAGAAAACAAACTTTCAATACCATCTTCATTGACGCGACACACCGAAAAGAAATGATTCAACCCTGGTTTAATGAGCACTTCTGCGGTATTTTCAGTCACGGTAACTATCGTGTCCCAATCGTTTGTTTCTGTTCGATAGGCAATGCGAAAAGGAGGGCTAGCGCAAAAGTCTCCACCAATGTTCACCCTGGCCTTGTTCCATGTTCTCTGTTCGGCTTCAAAACCAAGGTCTGAACAAACGTTTTGTGCAATCATCGTTGCGGCATTGGCATTGATGGCAGCATTGCGGGCCAGGTAATTGAAGTCTACAAAAAAGCTGTCAAGCAGACCATCATTATCCGTATCTACACCCAGGATATCATCACTCGTGTGCTGCCTGTCGTCATAGTTCGGCCCGTTGGAAGCATCGCCATGCTCGTTGGCTGAGGTGAATCGCATGGCCGGATAGCCCGCTACGCGAAAAGGTATGTGATCGCCTCCTCTTCCAGATCGATCCTCTGCAGTCATGATAGTCAATGCCTGCCCAACATCAACATGTTCTTTCAACTCTTCTTCGTATTGCAATTTGATGTAACGCGCCAACTGCTTGCTCGGTGAATTAAAGCTCCCCGCTGAAAACAGCCTGACTTGGGTGCTATCGATGTTGTTTTCGCTTGGGCACGAGGGTGGAGAACTGGTTTCACCACAAATAATTCCTCCAATCACATCATTGTTCAGCACTGCGGCTATGGGTATGTTATTATCGCCACAATACTTCGCCATAGCCTCAGCACCATGCAAGCCTTGTTCTTCGCCCGTTGTGAGCATGAAAACTATAGTTCGATTATACTCATACTTCGCCATTACGCGCGCCAGTTCCATAACCAATGCGCTTCCACTACCATTGTCTTCCATGCCTTCAGCGAGGCAGCTTGTGTCACAAGAAGTATTACATCGACTATCCAAATGCCCTTCTATAATTATAATACCTGTCTGTCCTCCACCTGGGTCTAGCGTTTGTTTTCCGGGTAAAACCGCCACAACATTCTTGTGTTGAGCAACACCGCAAATGTTGCGATCAAACTGAAGAAAAGAAGCCTGTAAACGCCCTTCATTTTCTGTACTAAACTTTTCAAACATGTGATGAGCCCAGCGCATTGCAGCGCCAATGCCTCGCACATCAGAAACCGTATCTGACCCGGTATTTCTGGTTTGAAAGGCGCTCATTCGTCTTAAATAGCTGTGCAAAGAATCAGGCTTTATGCGATCTGTGAGTTCTGCAGCTATCGCATGTGGGTCGCTAAAAGAAACATTAGGCGAATAATCATTCGGTTTATAATTTCCTTCGAGGATATATGCAACTTCCGGATTTGTCAGCTTGATATTTGTTTGGCCATAGACAACAATTGATGCTGCAATGCAGCAAAAAACAAGAGTCGATTTGAGCATAGATTCAAAGTTTGGAGCAGAAAAGTAAAGATTTAATCGTTGAAATTGTTCAACAGCGAACCGGCACTACATTCGCGGCATGAATTCAGAAACTAAAAACAACACCCACTTCAACCGATTCATTGCAGTGAGCAGAGCTGAAGGAATATCTTTTCTTCTCTTGGTTTTTATAGCCATGCCGTTGAAATACGCTGCGGGCATGCCCCTAATGGTAAAGTATGTCGGTTGGGCGCACGGATTGCTGTTCATGGCATACATCGCTCAAATGCTGTACGTAGCATATTTGCTGAAATGGGATGTCCTCAAAATCATCTATGGATTCATCGCTGCTTTTCTTCCTTTTGGTCCTTTTGTGTTTGAGAGAAGCCTGAAGAACAAATAAGTCTATTGAATTATGATTCGCTTCAAAAAGGCAGAACCATGAAGTTGAATCGATAATGTATAAACTCCCGCCGCAATAGACTCAACATTAAGTTCACCCAAATTCTCTGCTTCAATCACTCTGTTTCCGGCAAGGTCATACAACATAAGAACTTCGGGCATCTCGCCATTGCTCAACTGAACATTGAGGTTCTTGCGCGTTGGGTTTGGAAAAATCTTAACACTCAACGATTCTAACTGTTCTTGACCGAGAATCAATACAGCATATATAGTATCGCTCATGGCACAACCTGCTTCATTGAATACCGTCAGCGTATAGCTGCCAGATGATTCAACACTGGTGGTTGAATCTGTAGATCCAGTAGACCATGAATACTGGCTATAGGTTCCTGGAGAACCAATAATGGGTGCAGACCATAAATAAATTGTATCCTCATCAAAGGTCATTTCTGGAAAAGCATTGTCGGATTCAATAGTGAATGAGGTAGAAAACACGCACCCTGCTTGGTCAGTGACTGTTAAGCTATAAGTGCCCCCTCCAATACCTGAAAGGTTAAGGGAAGTTTCATTATTACTCCACTGATAAGAATAATTGCCCGCCCCGCCTGTAACCGAAAGGTTGATCGCTCCGTCATTTTCGTCTGGGCAAGTCGTATTTGTAATCGAAACTTGAGACGTATCAATCTCAGGATACACTTTGATTAAAACCGTATTGGAATATGATTCGTCACCACAAACCAAAGACATTGCTTTTCTTCTGAAATAAGTGTCTTCCGTCAATGAACCTGCTTGGAACGAAGTATCGGTATTGGCGCCAGCAGATGGCTGCCAAGAACCTGCAATGGTTGAATCCTGCCATTCGTAAGTGTAAATTCCATTAGAGCCTTCTGGAAGTGAGCTGTTTAAAAATACAGGAGGCGAAGCATTGAAGCATATTGTATCAACAAACTGAGCATGAGCGCATACAGGAAGCCATATAAGCCCATAAACTGCTATGAACAAACTAATTCTATTTTTTCTAATAAGCATCCTAGTTTCCTATTATAATTGATCCTCCAGAAAGAACGGATGGTTGGCTTATTGTTTCTGATGTAATGTCGCTACAACCGTTAACATCAGTAACTATAACAGTATATGTCCCAGAAGCAACTCCACTCAAATCTTCTGTTACCGAACCGTTACTCCAACTGTAGCTGAATGGAGATGTGCCGCCTGATACCGTTAGGTCAACTGCCCCATCTATGCCACCATTGCAGGTAACATCTGTTGAGGTTGTGCTCAGCACGAGAAGAGCCGGCTCTGTCAATGTCACATTCTCGGTATCTGTGCATCCATTGGCATCTGTTATGGTGACTGTATAGGTTCCTGCTGTCAATCCAGAGGCAGTCACAGTAGTAGCTCCATTACTCCATGAGTAAGTATATGCAGCTGTCCCTCCCGAAGCGCTTGCAGTTGCAGATCCAGTGTTTCCGCCATTGCAAGCAATATCGAATTGTGAAGAAATGGCTGCAACAAGGGCTGTAGGTTGAGTAATTGAGACAACATCGGTATCAATACATCCATTGGCGTCTGTAACTGTAATGGTATATGTTCCAGCTGCCAAACCAGTCACAGTTGCACTACTCGACCCATTACTCCACAAGTACGTATATGCTGCTGTTCCTCCCGAAGCGCTTACAGTGGCCGATCCATCATTCGCACCATTGCACGAAACGTTACTTGAAGATGAAATACTCGCAACCAAAACTGCTGGCTCTGTAATGGTTACAACATCAGTATCGGTGCATCCATTTGCATCTGTAACAGTAACTGTATACGTTCCTGCCGACAATCCAGTTGCAGTTGCCATAGCCATACCATTGCTCCAGAGAAAAGTATAAGCCGCAGTTCCTCCTGAGGCCGAAACGGTTGCAGATCCATTGGAACCGCCATTGCAAAGAATATTGGTGGATGAACCAATGGAAGCAACCAAAGCAATAGGTTGAGTGATTGTAACTACATCAGTATCTGTGCAGCCCGAAGCATCCGTAACCGTAACGGTATAGGTCCCAGCCGTCAAGCCAGTATTTGATGCCGTTGTTGCGCCATTGCTCCAAGCATAGGTATATGGTCCTGTTCCTCCCGAAGCCGTGGCAGCAGTAGCACCCGAATTTCCTCCATTGCACAACACATTCGTGGTTGAACCTATTGAAGCAACTAATGCCGTTGGTTGATTAATAGTGAATGAGTAGTTTAATGTCCCACAACCAGCAGCATCCGTTACGGTTACAGTGTAGGTGCCAGCCATTAACCCCGTTATCAAAGCTGAATTTCCCCCATTAGACCAAGAGTAGGTATACGGTGCATTTCCTCCAGTCATGGTAAGAGAAATCGCCCCTGTATTCGCGCCATTGCATGCAACATTCGTAACAGCGGTTGAAATAGTGTCAAAAGCATCGAACACATGAATTTCAACAGGGTTAGAATACGCAACGCCACAACTTGCTGAAGTAACCTTTCTTCTAAAATAGGTTGTTTGACCGAGTGCTCCCGGCTGATAGTCCAATGCGTTTGAAGCGGGAATTGCGGTCCAAGTTCCACCAGACACTGAGTCTTGCCATTCGTATGTAAACACGCCATCACCACCCGTTGCAGGTGCTGTGCTTGTCAGCGTGTCTGGAATTCCATTGAAGCAGACACTATCAATAGTTTGAGCATTCATCGCCAATGGAGCAAGAAACTCCAGCAGTAGGGTCGCCTTGATCAGGTTTGAAAGAAGTCGTTTTTTCATCATTAGTTCGTAGTAATTATTCCCCCATCTAAAAGGGCTGGTTGCGTAATTGTTTCGTTTGCTGATTCCGTACACCCGACATTATCAGTAACCGTTACCCCATATGCACCTGCGCCCGCATTGATAATATCTTCCGTATTTTGACCACTGCTCCAACTATAGCTCAATGGGGCGTTTCCTCCTGAAACGGTCAAGTCTATTGCTCCATCGGTATTTCCATTGCACGATGCGGCTGTGGCAACCGTGCTCAATGAAAGTGTGTTGGCAATTATTGTCAGGTTCAATGTCGCCACAGAATCACATCCTGAGGCATTGGTTAGTGTGGTGGTGTAACTTCCTGAGGCAGCATAAGTAGCGCTGTTCGCTGGCCAAGTATAAGACCCACATGCTGAAACGTTTTCAGAACCAGAAGTGCTGCCATTGATGGTCAGGTTTAATGTGACAACAGAATCACAACCACCTATGCTTGTTACGGTTGTAGTGTATAACCCCGAAGACAGATAGGTGATACTATTCAGTGGCCAAGTATACGTGTCGCAAGCTTCCACGGTATCTGCACTCGAAAAGGCGCTATTGATGGTCAGGTTGAGAGTTGCCACTGAATCACAGCCTGACGCGTTGGTTACGGTAGCAGTGTAAACCCCAGAAGAAGTGTAGACAGTGCTATTCGCTGGCCATGTGTAAGTGTTGCATGCAGACACGGTGTCGGTTCCCGCGTTACTGCTATTGATGGTCAAGTTTAAGGTAACAATGGAGTCGCAGCCTGCGGCTGAGGTGTTCGTATCTGCGTAATTGCCGCTTGAAGTATACGTTAACCCGGTATTGCCCCATAAGTAACTATCGCATGCAGTTACTGGAATGCTGGTATTTACGATTGAGCACGATGCATCGATAACAACGTTGTCAACATAGAGCAACCATTCATCCGTGGTGTTGGAATATATGGAAACGTAAATCGATTGGCCATCAAAAGCCGATAAATCATAAGAATAATCTGTATAACTGCCTGTAGATGGATACACATCTTGAACTATAATGTTGGTAAAGTCTCCGGCAGCATTTCCAGTCGTTGAAACATATACATCAAAATCTTCGGGATATGCTAAATTGTGATTTTTAGCAGAAAAGTTAAACCGATTTGAAACGCCATTGGTCACCGTAAATTGGGGCGAAACCAAATGATCGTCATGGGCAGTTAAACTGAACGTAATGTTCGCGCTGAAACCCCCACCAACGCCCTGTCCCGAGCTCAACACCCAGGTATTGGCATCGCCACCATTGATCACAGTCCAACATGGAGCACCTGATTCAAAACCCATTGTGTAGGGGAAGGTGGTTATAGGGCCACAAACTGTTGCGAACGAATACGGACCCGCCCATGCACTTGTTGAACCCGCCCCACAATCGGCCTGAACATAAAAATCATATGTAAATCCTGTAGACAGGCCTGAGAGGTTGTAAGGGTTCGATGATGTTGACACTGTAGTGCCTGTGCCTTGTGTAAACCCGGACAAACCATACTCTATGTTCCAAGACGTTTCTGTTGCGCCCGCTGTCCACGAAAGATCAGCAGAACTCGCCCCGATATTACTTGCCGATAAACTCGTTGGATAGGAGCACACTGAGCCGAGGTATGAAGAAGAAAATAAACCACGACCATGCGTAGCCGCAATAACCTCTGAGTCGCTGGAGCGCATTTGCAACATGTCTACGCGAACATTGGCTAAACCAGAGTTTGACGGGTTCCAAGTTGGGCTTGCACTTTGAAAATTGCTAGTCGACCACACTCCAACTTCTGTGGCAAGAATAACTTCATTATTGTCTGTTGGGTTCATCATAGACCACCGCACAGGCATGTCTGGCAGGTCTCCTTCTTTTGAAACCCAGGTGGTGCCGCCATTAGTTGTGTACCAAACACTGTTTACCCCGTAATTAAAGAAGGTGACAATGATTTCGTTTTCTGATGCACCAAACTCAATGGATGAGATAGATGCATTCGGAAAGGAACCACCAGTAATATTAACAGTTGTAGGGGTAGTAGATGTGTTCGCACTCGTAACCCTGTATAAATTTCCTCCCCCAGTTCCGATAAATAGTTTTGAAGAAGCTGTGGTGTAAGGCGACACCTTGATGTTCGTGGCTTTCGATGTCATACCACTTATTGTTACGGTAGACGTAACTGGCGATGTGCCAATTCCACTAATACGATAAATCGAGTTCACATCTTTGCAAGAATACAAGATATCCTGATTGTCATCATAATCAGCCGGATTGATAAATGACCCTGTAGCTTGATCAGCAATTAAGGTGGATGAAAATGACGCTCCTCCATTGCTAGAATAATAATAGCTGTTGTAGACATATGAGGCGATAGCCTTATTCGCATCGGTTTGATCTATAAAACAATAGGCTCCGTCTCCTCCAAAAACTTGTGTAGTCGCGTTTACTCCAATCGAAGTATACCGTTGGGTCCCATTATCTTGCGAACCAGCTAAAAACACGTTGGATCCCAATGTTGGATTCATAGCGCAAGCATAGTACTGTGTTACATTGTAAAACGACACGCGCTTCGAAATAGCTGTTGGTGATGTGGCAGCCGTAGAAAGTGAAGAGGCGTAATACACCCCGCCATCGTTGCCAATAACGGCTTCGTTTGCCACACCTGGTCTAAAGACAAAGGCATGTTGATCTGCGTGAACCAACGGGCATGTCAAAGATGCTAAATTGTTATTATTGCTCCACTTCGAGATTTGATCCCAAGTCAATCCAGCGTTTGACGATCTGAACAGGTCAATCCCACCGACATACAGCGTATTGGCATCAGTAGGATCAACAGCGCAAATAAGATCATACCACGCTTGCCCCCGAGTGAAATCTGTGTTGGGTATTCCCGTGTCTGCATCAGCCGGCTCTGTGATTGTTGCCGATGTTGAAGAACTAGTCCATGTGGTGCCACCATTGGTTGTTTTTATAATCTCGTCTACTTGACTAGATGCTTCCACAATTGCATACACCACATTACTATCCGTGGGTGCGCAAGCGATCTCTACGCGCCTGTTGCTTCCTCGGGTTGTAGCAACGGTCCAAGTGGTTCCGTCATCAGAATACAATATGGCTCCTCCTCCTTGGCCATAAGAGTTTGCTCTAGTTCCAACCCAAATTCGATTGTTCGCTGCGATCTCAATGTCAGCCGGAGTGTAGTACACTCCGGGTGATCCAGAGCTTGGCATAACTTGGGTAAATGATGTTCCGCCATTGGTCGATCGGAACATGCCCTGAAAAAATGTGGCAACACCTTGCCAAGCGCCTTGGTAAAACAATTCGCTTACCCCAACATACAAAACGCTGCTTCCACCTTCATCCCTCACTACGAGATCGTTCACATAATAGTAGTCATCAGTGGCGGTAAGTTGACTGAAAGATATTCCCCCATTTGTACTCTTCCAAACCCCGGCTCCTCGGCTACTACCGGTGCCAAAACCTTCCCCTGTACCAACATAAATGGTCTGATTGTCGTTCGGATCGAAGGCTATAGCCGTAACAGCAAGGTTGTCCCAAAAATCATTTACCGCCAACCATTGCGAAGCGGCATTCGTAATGTCTGTATTGTACCACAAGCCGCCTGTTACTCCACCTGCCCATACTTTTTTATTGGTCGGGTCATTCGGGTCGAAAACGATGGCGCGCGTCCTGCCTCCAACATTGTTTGGCCCACGCTCTACCCATGGTATGGTAACCGAACCAGGTATACCCATCGTGCTGTATTGGTAGGCATCAACCGCATTGTAGGCTGTTATTAAGCGCTCGTTGGCTGGTCGACCCAAGGCGGGGTCCATGGTTCTTAAAAAGTCTTGTTCCCACGCCAAATCAGGCCGATCTTCTTTCGGAATAGCCTTAAGTTCTGCCTTTGAATAGTGTTTTCTCTTAGAAAAAGGATGGTTCTCTAGATATTGCTCATACCTTGCCCGGTTCGCTGGATCGGCAACATCAAAATCCGGGGGAATCACGATCGGAGCACGCTGAGCAAACAGCGAAAAACTATAAATCAGTATAAGAAAAAATAGTATCGATTTGCGACACATGATCCGGTTCAGTGTTGGTTTAGTCCGCGATGAAGCTTTGAGCAACAACTTAAAAAAGGGCGTAATTTCTCTTAACGCTTGTTAACAAATATATTTGAATAATTCAAAGAGGAAACGAAAACCAAGATTTTCGCATAACAGTCCTATCACCAACCCACTGTTCATCGCTCTTGAATTTGGTTTGAGGTCCTGTGAAACCGCAGCTAAAATCAACGCCAATCTTGGCTGAGCACAAATCCGATCTCTTCCTTCGTGGGTTGAATGGAGACCCAAGAAGATAAGTATGGCTTTCCGTTGAACGAAACTTTTCCTTAAGAAGAAATCAGCTCCTTACCTTCTTCAAGGTAAAGTTTGTATGCTCTTTTATCTTCTTCCTCGGTGTTTGGATTTTTCCAAACAACCTCCGTCTCGGCCAGAAACAAATCACCTTTATCGTCCCAAAACCGCTGGTGAACTTCTGTGCGATCTGTTAACTGCAAAACAGCATGGATCATTTCAGTATCTCGAGCCGATAACTTGAAGCGCACATTTCCTTTGATGCCATTGCTATCAACATCATAGTCTGATTCGAATGAGCTTCGATCATTCTCTATGATGGTGCGGATATCATCCATCGAAGCTTCCAATGGTTTAAGTAAGTACTCTCGGTCTTGAGTAGGTAAATTCCGAGTTTTTTATTGTTTCACTGGTATGCCATTGCCTTGCGGTTCGCAAGAAGCGAGCAATAATACCAAACAAATTACTACGCCAAAGCCAAGTTTCATCCTCACAAATCCTTCACGATTTCGGCAATCTGCACGGCATTGGTTGCCGCTCCCTTTCTTAAATTATCTGCTACCACCCACATATTTAATGCGTTTGGTCTCGATGTGTCTCGTCTAATTCTGCCTACAAAAACTGCGTCTTTTCCTTCAGCATACAAGGGCATTGGATAGGTGTTGGTTTCAGGAAAATCTTGAACCGTAATTCCAGGAGTGCCTCCAATGAGCTTTCGCACATCCGAGAGTTCAAATGGTGTCTTGGTTTCTACGTTTACAGCCTCGCTGTGACCGCCTTTTACAGGCACGCGCACTACTGTGGCCGTGATCTGAATGCTGTCATCTCTCAAAATTTTTCTGGTTTCATGCACCAATTTCATCTCTTCGCTCGTGTTTCCTTCTTCATCAAAATCACCTCCATGAGGCAAACAATTCATGTCTATAGGATACGGATATGCCATTTCGCCCTTCACACCATTACGTTCGTTCTGCAATTGCTCGATTGCTTTTACGCCCGTGCCTGAAACGCCTTGATAGGTTGAAATTACCAATCGTTCAATGCCGTACTTCGCGTGAATTTCTTTCAATGCCAACACCATTTGAATGGTGCTGCAGTTGGGGTTTGCAATGATCTTATCGTCTTTCGTAAGTAGATGACCATTGATTTCGGGAACGATCAATTTTTTGTCAGCCATCATGCGCCATGCCGATGAATTGTCAACTACGGTGGTGCCCACTTGTGCAAATTTTGGCGCCCACTCTAGGCTGGTTGATCCTCCCGCTGAAAAAATGGCGATGTCTGGTTTTAAAGAAACCGCTTGCGCCAAGCCAATGACTTTATGGTTCATTCCTCCAAACGCAATCTCCTTTCCCACTGATTTTTCACTGGCCACCAGATACAATGCTGAAATGGGGAAACTTCTTTCAGCCAATACTTTGAGCATTACTTCGCCCACCATTCCTGTGGCCCCTACTACCGCTATTCTCATGTTTTTAACGCTAACTTAATTCGTGGCCAAAAGTAGGATAATTACATTTGTTCAAATCACTCTAAACTGAGGTCGTTGAAGCATTTATTTACCTTCTTATTTTTCATTCCATTGACTGTTTTAAGTCAATTCAATGACGCGTTTACTGACGGTGACTTTAGCAATAACCCAACATGGCAAGGTGAGGAAATCAATTTTGAAGTTGACGCCAACAATCAATTGCATTTGAATGCGCCTGCCGTTACCGATAAGTCTCATTTATTCACCCCTTCTGTAGCCATTGATACTGCCAGCTGGCAATGCTATGTTCGATTGGAGTTCAACCCTTCTGCAAGCAACAAAGCGCGCATCTATTTGGTGAGCGACCAAAGCAATCTTGAGGGGTCGTTGAACGGGTATTTCATTCAATTGGGAAACACCGAAGACGAAGTAAGCCTTTACCGACAAACGGGTACATCGGTCACCGAAATCATTGATGGAACTGATGGCCTGCTCAACGAATCAATTGTTGAAGTGCTGGTAAAGGCTACTCGAGACACGGATGGAAACTGGGAACTGCTGGCCGATACCAGTTTGACTTCCTCATTTGCCTCGCAAGGCACTGTGCAAGACACTACCTCCCAATCGTCTCAATATTTTGGTGTGTTGTGCGATTATACCAGTACCCGATCAGACAAGTTTTACTTTGATGATTTTATCGTTACCGGCAATGCATATTTAGATGTTGAGGCGCCTGAAATCACGAGCGTAATTGCGACAAGCGCCACCAACTTGCAGATCACATTCAACGAGCCGATCGACCAAGCAAGCGCTGAAACACTGGGCAACTACTCCATAAGCAACGGCATCGGAAATCCAGCTAGCGCCACACTTACCTCCCCAACAATAGTTGAATTATCGTTTACCTCGTCTTTTCCGATTGGAACAGCGCTAACACTTACTACGAATCAAGTTACCGACCTCAGCGGAAACCCCATTGTTAATGCATCTAACCCATTTACGTTCTATGAATTTGATGTGGCGGCATTCAAAGACATCGTGATCAATGAAATCATGGCCGATCCAACGCCATCGTTTGGGCTGCCTGAATTGGAATACGTTGAGCTTTTTAATGTGAGTAATAAGCTTATTGACATCAGCGGTTTGGTTTTTTCAGATGCTTCAAGCAGTGGTTCGGTCACCTCATTTGAGGTCTTGGCGCCTGGCGAATATGTCATTCTTTGTGATGTTGACAATACTGCTGCCTTTAGTGCCTATGGTCGAGTAGTTGGGCTTTCTTCTCTTCCTGGATTGAACAATGATGGTGATGATGTTTCCATTGCGATTGACAGCGTGATCATTGATCAACTTTCGTACAATTTAAGTTGGTACAACGACCCCATCAAAGACGATGGCGGATACTCATTGGAGTTAATCAACCCCTTGACTCCTTGTGGTGGAAAAAACAACTGGACGGCATCGCTCAATGCCAGCGGTGGCTCGCCTGGACTGCAAAACAGTGTGTTTAATGTTGACCCTGACATCACCTCTCCTTTGGTGCAGGAAGTTTCTATTGTTAGTCTATCCAAAATTCAAATCGATTTTAATGAAGTGATGGATAGTGCATCGCTCGTCAATGGAAATTATACGATAGACAATGGCATTACCATTCAATCGGTTGAGCCAGGCGCCTTTTTCGAATCGGTTGCTTTGAGTTTATCGCCAAACCTTGATTCGAGCGTAATCTACACGCTCTCTATTGCTGGACAAAGCGACTGTGTGGGAAATGACATTACTTCATCAAGCTTCGAATTTGGAATAGGCTCTTCTCCTGAACCTTTTGACCTGATCATCAACGAAATTTATCCGATCCTTTCTGAAACATCGGGCCTTCCCAATGCAGAATTTTTAGAAATCTACAATCGAAGTGAAAAGCTGATTTCTACGGAAGGCATAATGATTTCCGATGCTTCTTCATTTTCAAGTTTATTTTCAGGAGCGATTCTTCCTGGAGAGTACATCATCGTTTGTGATGATGCCCACGAAGCATTGTTCAGCACATTCGGAAAGGTTATTCCCTGTGGTTCGCTACCTAGCTTAAACAATGCAGGCGATGACCTCCAACTTCTGACCGAAAAAACCATTGTCGAACGCGTGACCTATTCTGATGAATGGTTTAGAGACGCTCAAAAATCGGATGGCGGCTGGAGCTTAGAGCGCATCAACCCCAACGATCTTTGCGGGATATCCAGCAATTGGCGCGAAAGCGATGCTGCTCTGGGTGGCACTCCTGGTCAAGAAAATTCCATTTTTGATGCATCACCTGCACCACCTGTTTCGATTGAGTCAGCACAATTCGTTTCCAGCGTAAGTATTGAGATGAATTTCAGCAGCCGATTGGATTCAATGAATAACTCGGCTTACGTAAATGGCGAGTCCTATTCCATGATCTTGGATGCCTCATTTAACAGCGCTTTGCTGTCATCAGCTGAAATATTTGACGGAGGCCAAGTGTATTTCATTGAAATTGACTCCCTTGAAAATTGTGCGGGGATAAGCAGCTATAACTTGACATACGAATTGTATTTGCACGATTCTGGCGATGTAGTGATTAACGAGGTGCTTTTCAATCCGCGTGGATCCGGTAGCGATTTCGTAGAGCTAATAAACACCGCCCAATCAAACATCAACCTTGAGGGCTGGTCTTTAGGATATTACGATTCTAAAGACAGCTTGCGTTTCAACTCCATTGCTACAAACCAAAAAAGCATTGGTGCTCAAGGCTTTAAAGCCCTCTGCGAAGATGCCAATGATGTAGTCGCAAACTATCCATTTGCAGTTATTGAAAACCTTCATCTAATGGATTTGCCAAGCTACCCCAACAGCGAAGGATCGGTGATTCTGTTTGATCAACTCGGTCGGCAAATGGATCGATTCGACTATTCAGAAGAACTTCACTTTTCGCTGCTCGATGATTTGGATGGCGTTTCGCTGGAACGGTTGAGTGCTTCGCGCACCAGCAATGACCCCGGCAACTGGCATTCTGCTTCCTCCGCTGAAAACTATGCAACGCCCGGCTATCAAAACTCACAAGACTATGCCAACGCTAATGTGGAGGCGGGAGTTGCATTGAGCAGCGAATTCATTTCGCCAGACAATGACGGCTACCAAGATGTGGTCAACATCAATTACAATTTTCCTTCAGCAGGATACTCCATGACGGTGCATGTGTTCAACGACCGTGGTGTTGAAATAAAAACCGTAGCCAGCAACCAGTTAATTGGCTCCACTGGCAGCTTTACGTGGGATGGAACCAACGATAATGGAGAAAAGGCGGCCATGGGCATACACATCATCCTTGTCGAAGCCTTCAATTTGAAAAATGAAAAGGAAAAATTCAGGCTCCCCGTGGTAGTTGCATCAATGCTCAACTAACTCAAAAAAAGAGCGTTTATTAATCTTTAATTAATATTCAAACGCATTGGTCTTTACACTTTTGCATAAACAAAAACTTTAGAAATGAAAAAACTTTTACTCTTTGTATGTCTATCAGGTTTTTTTAGCGGAAACATCTTAGGTCAAGCGACTGACTTAATTATTTCGGAATACGCTGAAGGAAGCTCAAATAACAAGTATATTGAAATTTACAATGGTACTGGCGACTCTGTAAACCTTGATAATTATCAATTGTGGCTGATCTCCAATGGAGGAGCTTGGGCCGAAACTATAAATCAACTCACAGGCTGGATACAGGATGGAGATGTATTAGTGGTTGCTAATTCAAGTGCAGATCCAATTATTTTAGCTGCAAATAACGCAACTACGGCTTACAATAGCGCCACCTTTTTTAATGGTGATGATGCTGTTGGATTAGCGAAAGATAATGGTTCTGCCACTTTTGTTTTAATTGACGCTGTAGGAAAGCAAGGGGTCGACCCCGGCACTGGTTGGGACGTAGCTGGAGTAGCCAACGCCACTGGTGAACACACCTTGGTAAGAAAACCTGATGTTTGTTCTCCTGATACTAACTGGATTTTAACCGCAGGAACTACACCTGCTAACTCACAATGGATTGTTCTACCGCAGAACACTTGGGATAGTGTTGGTGCTCATACCATGAATTGTGCAAGTGGACCAGCTCAAATTGACCTTCCTATTACATGGGACGACACAGCAAATGTTGATTACACTACCACTCCATTTGGTGGCAATTTCTCTGCCTTGGCTTTGGACCCTACTGACCCTACCAACAATGTGTTGGAAGTAATAAAACCTGGAGGTGCTCAAACGTGGGCAGGAGTTACATTAAGCACGCCTGCTGGATTAGCTTCTGACATCCCTTTTACCGTTGTAGAGAATAAAATCTCTGCAAAAGTGTATTCACCAGCTGTGGGTATGACAGTTAAGTTGAAGGCCGAAGTTGTGGGTTCGCCCGCTCAGAGCGTAGAAACCGACATGCTTACTACAGTGGCCAATACATGGGAAACATTGGTGTTTAACTTCACGAACAACTCGCCAAGTACCCCGGCTATCAACTACGCTTTGGATTACAACTTGTTGTCCATTTTCTTCGATTTCAACGTGCCTGGTGCAAACGATACGTTCTATTGCGACAGCGTTTACTTTGGAGGCAATGTACCAACACCAGAGTTTAACTTTACCAGCAGTGACTTGACCACTGAAGAAGCAGATGCTGCAACTTACGAATTGATCTACACCTGCAATAACTTGGGCGCTGATACTGCCATGGTTGAAGTAGCCATTGATGGAGCTTCTACAGCAATGTTAGGCGCTGACTTTACATCATCACTTGCCCTTCCACTTACAGTAACCGCCCTTCCTTTTCAAACTACTACTGACACGATCACCATCACCATTGTGAACGAAACAGTGCGTGAAAATCCAGAAAACGTGGTGTTTTTATTGCAAAACCCAACCAACGCGTTGATTGGTGACGATAATGAAATTGAAATTACCATCAATGACGATGACAATTTCTACCCAATACCAGTAATCAATAATGATGACGCCAACGGTGAGCCAGATTCATTAGGCAATACATACTGGACTACAGGTGTTGTGTTGGGTGTTGACCTCGATGGAAACAACGGACTTTCATTCACATTATGGGATGAAGAAGGAATCAATATTTTCAACTTTGTTGATGTGAGTGATTATGTGGTTACTGAAGGTGACTCCTTATTGGTAAGGGGGGAAATTGATTTCTACAACGGATTAACTGAATTATTCGTTGATTCCATCGTGGTCTTGAACACAGGAAACCCAGTTCCTGCTCCTATGATCGTTTCAGCTCCAGGACAAATGACAGAGTCTGAGCCTATCAAAATCAATAGCGTTCAAGTAATTGATGCTGGTGAGTGGCCGAGTGGCGGATCAAGCAATGTGCGCTTATTGACTTGTGCGGGTGATACGATCATTATGCGAATTGATTCTGATACGGACGTAGATGACAATTGGGCTGTGGCCCCAACAGGACTTTTCAACGTAACAGGAATAGGAGGTCAATTTGATAACTCTGCTCCGTACCTTGAGAACTACCAGATTTTCCCGATGTATTTCACTGACATTGATACGATGACAATGCCAGCTCCAAGTTTGGTGATCAACGAATTGATGGCTGAAAATGCAACTGCATACCAAGATGAGAATGGCGACAATGACGATTGGATCGAATTGTACAACTCAAGTGCTTCTTCGGTTTCTTTGGCCGGTTTGTATTTGACCAATGACAATCAAGACCTCACTAAGTTTCAAGTAAGCATGATGTCAACTGAAACTGTTGCTGCTGGGGGTTACGTTATCGTTTGGGCCGACAACGAAACAACCGAAGGTGATTTGCACACCAACTTCGAATTGGATGCTGCTGGGGATTACGTTGGTTTGGCATACATGAATGGATGTACTCCAGAAATCGTTGACGAAATCGATTACACCGCATTGGCTGCTGATGAATCATTTGGTCGCGAGACAGATGGAAACGAGCCATGGGTAGTATTTACGATCTCTACGCCAAATGCAATGAATGAATACATTGTTTCAGTCGAAGAATTGAATACTGGCACACTTAAGGCTTGGCCAAACCCAAACAAGGGTGAGGCGCTTTACTTCAATCAAAAAGTGTCGTTCAGCCTTTACAGCTTGACTGGTCAAATGATCATGTCTGGAACTGATGTTTCTTGCACCGATCTTTCTGGTTTAGACCAAGGATTTTACTTGATTGAAACCACTTCTGGAGAAACTTTCAGAGTTGTGGTGAAGTAATCCGCGTTTTTCAATAAAATGAGGAGCCCCGCGAAATTCGCGGGGCTTTTTTTGTATCAACCTTTCACCTCGGGCGCTGTTTATACTCTATGGAAAGTACTTCGCGCGATGAAATTGTTCTGGCCCTTCGTCCTGAGCTTAACCTAGTCGCTGCGTCAGGAAGTGTTGAGGCG
>Ga0255779_1002601_pt1 | contig 19001 bp, 18 predicted proteins | sample 011ome_21_FD_179977 | JGI IMG/M metagenome (GOLD analysis project Ga0255779, IMG submission 179977) | Coastal salt marsh microbial communities from the Groves Creek Marsh, Skidaway Island, Georgia - 011508AT metaG (version 2) | ecosystem: Environmental > Aquatic > Marine > Intertidal zone > Salt...
GGCAGAGCGGTTGAATGCACCGGTCTTGAAAACCGGCATAGGTTAATAGCCTATCGAGAGTTCGAATCTCTCCTCCTCCGCCATATATAAAAACCCGGCCTTGTAGCCGGGTTTTTTATTGCCCTGTTTTTTTAACCAAAACACCCCAAAGCCAATATAAAAAAGCGCCCAAAGGCGCTTTTTTTTTGATTCTGCCAAAGAGTTTACTGGTTTCTTAAAGCCAGGGAGACATCACTTTGTTGCAGGCTCAGTATGTCGAGCAGTATTTTCCCGCTTTCCAGTAAATAAGGATCGGCATCGTCATCATCTTCACTGATGAGCTCGTCTGAGACCACCGGGTCAATTCCTGCCGTATTCTCAATAACTTCTTCTACCTCATCAGCGCCTTCATCCATTGCGTCCACCGATTCAAACGGTTCCTGTCCTTTGGCAAGGCGCCGTGTGTTGGTTATCTGCAAACGCCATTGATCTGATTCTTCGCGTTCGGCAATCAAATCAGCTTCGTTAAGGGTAAGCTGATTCTTCTCTTTATTTTCCAGTGCTCGTGCTATCTGGGCCTCAATGAAGGTGAAATCCGGATCAGCCTTGCGACGATTCTCATGAGCTGTAATCAATTCCGGCAGAATAGTTTTCAGGTCGGAATAGGGGCGATAGTAATTCGGATCGATAGTGTCCCAGGGCAGGGCAGTGGGTAATGCACTCTCGCCGATGCCGTCTGCAGTATCATAGAGATCAGGCATCATAATATCCGGCATCACGCCCTTATGCTGGGTGCTCTCACCTGAGATGCGATAAAACTTCGCGCGGGTAATCTTCATCTGGCCTTCACCCAGCGGTATCAGCTCCTGAACTGTGCCCTTGCCAAAGGTCTGACTACCAAGCACGATGCCGCGCTGATAATCCTGAATTGCGCCAGCAAAAATCTCTGAGGCAGACGCACTCAAACGGTTCACCAGGACGGCCAAGGGACCATCATAAACAAGCTCGGGATCGGAATCGCCCTGAACAATATTATTGCCATCAGCATCGCGTACCTGAACGGTAGGCCCACGGCGAATAAACAAGCCAACCAGGGAGTTCGCTTCCGACAGTGAACCACCACCATTTCGACGCAGGTCAACAACCACGCCATCGACACCTTCCGCTTTTAACTCATCCAGAAGATTGCGCACATCTCGGGTGCTGCTGCGGTAATTGGGATCACGTCGTTGCAGGGCCTCAAAGTCGATATAAAAAGTAGGGAGCTCAATCACTCCAATTTTGTGGGTTTCACCACCATATTGAACTTCAACAATTTCTTTTTTCGCGGACTGATCTTCAAGCTTTACGGTATCGCGGGTAATTTTGATTTCCTTGCGCTCCAGCGAGGATCCGGTCGGTAATACTGAAAGGCGAACCACAGAGCCTTTTTCACCGCGGATCAGCTGAACCACATCATCAACACGCCATCCCAGCACATCAACATAAGGCATATCGCCCTGGGCTACACCGACGATGCGATCAGACGGTTGCAGCTCTCCAGCCAGATCAGCAGGCCCACCACTGACAATACTCACCACTTTGGTATATTCGTCTTCAGTGGTAAGCACGGCGCCGATACCTTCCAGCGACAAGCGCATACTCATATTGAAATTTTCAGCTGCCCTGGGAGCGTAATACTGAGTATGCGGATCAAACGTCATGGTCATGGCGTCCATATAGCGCTGGTATACATCCAGGCCATTGGTTTTCAGTACCTGACTTAGCTGGGAACGATAACGTTTGCTCAACTCTTCGCGAATATCGGCCATGGCTTTATCTTTTTCATCCAGCTTCATGGACAACACGCTGCTTTTGATACGTTTGCGCCACAAGTCGGTCAATTCAGCCTGGTCTGCAGGCCAGGCGGCCTCAGCACGATCGACAATAATGAATTCATTAACAGTAAAATCAAAATCAGCCGGGTCTTGCTCGATACGTTTAAGGCTATATACCAGTCTGTCCATGAGGCGCTGACGATAACGATTAAAAATCAGGTAACCGAAGTCAACATTACCGGCCTGCAGCAGATCATCAAGTTCTGAACGGTATTGCTCGAATTCATCAATATCCGCCTGGGTAAAGTAGATTCGCGTGCCATCCAAAGTCTTGATGAAGCTATCCAGCATCTCGCTGGAAAACTCATCATTGAAGTTAATTTCGGAATAATGGTTTCTGGTCAGTTGGCGAATAATATTCTGCGTGGTTTCACTGTAAGCAGGTTCCGGTTTTAATTCTTCAAAAATCACATCCACATCGAGGGGTATATCCGCTGGCAGGTACAGCGGTTGTTGCGCCTGAACCCCACTTAAGCCCAGCGTAGCGGTAAAACCAAACGCCAGGATGAGTGAGAAAGCCTGATTCAATGTGCGATTTTTCATAATACTGCCTTATATATAAATTTAACTCTGTGATTCTGTGATTTAACCAGCCATTTAATGGCTTAAGTTAAGCTGATCAGGAGCAGGGCACATAGAGCCGACAAGAACCTGTCGTCATAAAATTGCCTTACATCTTACTATCTTATCCCTGAATTTTGGCAAAAAAATGCATTCTGCCTTCAGTTTGGGTTCAGTCCGTGATCTTCAAGAGTGTTTACGTAAATTATACTAATCCGGTTTGATTCTTTTCTTGCGTGCTGAGGCATGGCGCTCATTGAGCTGGACATCAATGTAGCGATCAGTAATGGCACTGGAACCATGGCCTGCGTCATCACGCACATGTTCACGGGGTCGATGTTTCACATCTTCCGAAATGCCGGTATGACGCAGCCAGTGCACGGTCGCCGCGGTGAGTTGTTGCGCCTCTTCCACAAAGCCATCCTTGCGCAGGTTGGTTTCCGCACCATCAAAGCAGTCCTGCACAATGCCACGAATCTGTCGCGTACTGGTGATGCCGCCCTGACCGCGAGCTTTATGAACCAGGGGCGTATATTCACCAGGTGAGGGCAGTTCAGGCAGTCCTCTGGCCTGCCGATATCGTTTCAGGGCTTCCAGCATGGAGTCACTGACGGATATCTGGCGCTCCTTATTCCCTTTACCGACGGTTCTGAACCACCAATTACCCTCCAGATCGCGTTCAAAATCACCCATTTTCGGGGTCCAGCGGTCAGTTTCAACCAGTTCAGATATGCGCAGATACATGCCAAACAGCGCATTCATGATAAATAATGTGCGTTCATGGATTTTCTCTTCTGCAGCCATTTTTTCTGCAGTTTCCAGCACATAACTCCACTGTAACTGGGACAGTCGACGAATAGCCTTGGTGGACTGGGTTTTTCTAAGAAATTTACCTTTCTGGCGAATCTGGGATACCGGGTTAAACTCAAGATATTCCTCTTGAATCAAGAAGTTACAGAAACTACTTAAGACACCAAAAATACTCTGGATGGCGCTTTGAGAAAGGAAATAGGGGGCTTCTCCGGAGCTTTTGGGGTGTACAACGTAGGGCCTCCAGTCAGGGTTAGGCACCCTATCGCCGCCTTTAAGCTCATACCTGGAGACATTTTTTTCGCCAATCCATGTTTTCGGTGGATTGCTGGCAAACTCTATATAGCTCTCAATATCCTCACGTCTGATGCTTTTCAGCGATTTTTTGGCAATCAACCAGCACCAATGCAGGAAATGCTCAATTTCACGTCGGTAGGTAGAAAACGTGTCCGGGCTGCCACGATAGGAATACAGGAACTCACTGGCAAGCTGGTAATCATCAGTCGCATTTTCAGGTTCATCCTCAAGCAGGTGCTTTACCGTGGCGATACGATGCTTATATGGATTCGCCATTTCTTCCAGGGTATCGAAAAACGGGACTGGTGGCGTAGCAATAGACATTGAGTGCAAACTATCCTTGGTTGTTAATTTTATTTGGTAGCAGGCGTATCATCGGTGAAATCTATATATAGAAACAGCTTTATAATATTGTCATAACTAATTGTATATCAATGATAAATGACTACATACAGGCCTATATCGTCTATCTTACTATTTCCGGTAATAAAGATTACCGGAAATAGTAATGCAGGTCTATAGTCCCTTTTTATCAATTATCAGTATTACTACAAACCAGCAGCAAAACTAATTAACTCTCACAGGTATTACCGCAGTCAGGATCTCGCCTGACGCATGGTGACAAACTCTTCTGCGGCTGTTGGATGTATACCAATGGTGCTGTCCAGTTGTGCTTTTGTTACGCCACATTGCATGGCAACGGCAAGGCCCTGAATGATTTCACCAGCGTCTGCACCCATCATATGCATGCCAACAACCCGGTCTGTGGCTTTATCAACAATCAATTTCATATAAGTTCGCTCAGGATTGCCAGACAGTGTGTGCTTGAGATGACGAAAATCGCTTTCAAAAACCTCAATATCAGCAAATTCAGCCTTTGCCTGCTCTTCGCCCAGCCCTACAGTACCTACATTTGGATGACTGAATACCGCTGTTGCTATATTACTGTAATCCATTGTTTTTTTTGTATTTTTATACAAATTTGAAGCCAGAACCATGCCTTCGGCGATGGCAACAGGCGTGAGAGCTATTCTGCCAACAACGTCGCCAAGCGCGTAAATTCCGGGCTCTGTGGTCTCAAAATGATCATTGATAGCAATTGCACCGTTAGGCTGAAGTGAAACGCTGGTATTTTCAAGCCCCAGGTTTTCAGTGTTGGGTTTTCTGCCTGTGGCATAGAGCACACAATCCACAGTCAGCACGTTCCCCTCTTTAAATTTGATTTGTAACTCATTGTCTTTCTTGATTATTTCTTCAACATTGCTATTCATTAGCATAGTCATATGGCGCTGACTTTCAAGAAACAGTTTTTCGCGTAAATCCTTATCAAAATGCTTCAGGGGAATCTCCCCTCTGTATGACAAAGTGGTATCAGCACCCAGCCCGGCAAAAATGCCGGCAAATTCAAGCGCTATATAGCCTCCGCCGACCACCAGAATGCGTTCAGGAAAGCTGGGCAGGTCGAAAATCTCGTTTGAAGTGACTGCCAGCTCGCTACCAGGGAATTGCGGGACAAATGGCCAGCCACCCGTGGCAATGAGTATTTTCTCACTGGTAACCTTTTGATCGCCAATTTCGACCGTATGCTTATCAAGTAGTCTGGCGCGTGCGTTGTATAAAGTTACGCCGGAACCATCCAGAAGCGTGTCATAAATACCATTAAGGCGACTTATTTCCGCGGTCTTGTTGTCTCTGAGTACATTCCAGTCAAACGCAGGCACACTACCCTGCCAACCAAAGCCTTTACTGTCAGTGCAGTCAGAACGAAAATGTGAGGCATAGGAATACAGCTTCTTCGGTACGCAGCCAACATTGACGCAGGTGCCTCCCATGTAGCGATCCTCTGCGATCGCAACGCGGGCACCATAGCTGGCAGACATGCGGGCGGTTCTGACACCACCGGAACCGGCGCCAATTACAAACAAGTCAAAATCAAACATCAAAAACCTCATTTCTTAGACATTACAGGGTACTTTGCCGCGCGTAAGGCTAACCTTAATTCAGGGTAATTCCCATAGTAGCGAGGCTAAAAATATACCTATTTGTTTGTGAAAGGTTTAATATTAATTGGTGCTGATTTTTTATACACTTTAGCCAATAATTTTTGAAAAACATTACGGAATATCAGAAAGGGATTGAATAATGTCTGATTACAAAGATGATAACCAGGAAGTGTTGAAGAATTTGATGTCAGCTGATGACAAGCAGCAATCTGATTTCAGACCTTCTCCTGCACTAATAGAAAAGTTCGTTATCCGCTTACCCAAGGGACTGCGTAAGAAAATAAAACATTTATCTGAACAGAACCGTCGCAGCATGAATTCTGAAATCATCATGGTACTGGAGCAGCATATCCACCAACACCTGATGGACCATACTGATCTGGCAGAAACAACCGCTATTTCTGGAGAGCGTGACAATGTTGAAAGGGAAGCTCAGGGCCTTGAGAAGCCCACACAAAGTGAGCTGACGAAAAGGCTTGAAAACCTGCCTGAAGAAAAGAAACAGGCCTTGCTGGAGCTGCTAGGTTAACGCCTGAATAAGCCCTGAGGCCGGCATATTGAAAAAAGCAGTTTGATGTCAACATCACTGCTTTTTCCTTAAGCATATCATTTGCCCTGTTCTTTCCAGGTGATTCCATCACCAACGTTCCTTCAGCATTACTGATTACTGATATTTTATTAACAACATTTTCTTATGCAGAGTTTGCAACTACCTCTTGAGCCCGGACATTCATCTGATGTGATGGAAAAGTTGACCTTGCCAGATGCAGAAATTTTTATCTTGCCGGAATTTCTCTCTGCCACAGATGCTGATCAACATTACGATGAGCTGCTTTTACAAACACCGTGGCGACAGGAGCAGCTGAATTTTGGCGGAAAATCAGTCCCTATTCCTCGCCTGCAGGCCTGGTATGGAGACAAAAACAGTCGCTATGCATACTCTGGCCTGGCACTAACCCCCCTGCCCTGGACCCCCTTGCTTGAGGAATTAAAACGCCACATTGAACAATGCAGTAACAGCGAATTTAACTCTGTGCTGTTGAATTATTATCGAACAGGTCAGGATAGCGTGGCATGGCATAGCGACGATGAAGCAGAGCTTGGCCAAGACCCGGTGATTGCATCGCTTAGCCTGGGAGTCACTCGGCGCTTCGAACTCAAGCACCGATTCAGAAAAGGCATAAAATCATTCTGCGACCTTTCTCATGGCAGCCTTGTCGTGATGGGAAAAGGCGTTCAGCAAAACTGGCAGCACCAGATACCGAAACAGCCAGGTATCGACAATGGCCGGATTAACCTTACTTTTCGCAAGATTTATTAGGCCCCGATATTAGAGGCCTGTGAGCTAAAGCCATTCACACAGACCATCATTTTTTTGATAAGATTTCATTTTTCGTGCCGCTGCCAATCATCACCATCCTTTTCGGGCCGGCTAACTTAGTCACGATCCTTAACCCCTTACTATTCTTACACCACCAACTATGGATAAACCAGTGAATCGTCTTCTACTCCTACTTTCATTATTCATCTTTCCGGTCTCGCTAACTTTTGCAGAATATCAGCGGGCAGCCCAAGGCATGGTGTCCTCACGATCCGATATTGCCTCTGAAGTCGGTAAAGAAATACTGGAACTGGGTGGCAACGCCATAGACGCTGCCGTTGCAACCGGGTTTGCGCTTTCCGTTACCTACCCCTCTGCCGGCAACCTGGGCGGCGGTGGTTTTATGGTAGTCTCTCTGGCAAACGGTGAAGTACTAACTCTGGATTTTCGTGAAAAAGCTCCTGCTGCCGCTCATCGGGATATGTTTCTGGATGACAGGGGCGACGTTGATAGAGAGCTTGCTTTAAACAGTCATCAGTCTGCAGGGGTTCCAGGATCAGTAGCCGGATTACTTGAAGCCCTGGATAAATATGGCATCCTGAGCCGTGAACAGGTACTGGCCCCTGCCATTCGACTTGCTGAAGAAGGATTTATTCTCAACCAGGAAATTGCCGGGCAATTCAGAGGCCACTTCAATAGTTTTCGAAATTTTCCCGCGTCACTGGCAAAATTTTCAGCCAATGGTTCACCGCTGAACGCCGGAGCCCTATGGCGCCAACCAGATCTTGCAAAAACCTTAAGCGCTATTTCCGATCAGGGACGTGACGGTTTTTACAAAGGCTCCGTGGCCGATTTGATCGTGGCAGATATGCAGGCAAATGATGGCTTGATCAGTCATGAAGATCTGACCAATTACCAGCCCGTCTGGCGCGAACCGGTTCATGGCAGTTATCGTGGCTATGATGTCTGGTCAATGCCTGCCCCCTCTTCAGGCGGCGTGCTGCTGGTACAGATGCTGAACATGCTTGAGCCTTATGCTATTGGCGCGTTGGGTTGGGGCAGCACGGAAACTGTCCATTTGATGATTGAAGCCCAGCGCAGAGCCTATGCTGATCGAGCTGAACATCTCGGCGACCCGGATTATGTCGACGTTCCTTCATCCATGCTGACCTCCAAGGATTATGCTCGACAGCGCTTTGCCAACTTTGATTCGCAGCTGGCCGGTGATAGCGCCACCATTACAGCGGGAAGCTGGGGCGAAGAAAGTCCGCAAACTACGCATTATTCCGTGGCTGACGATGATGGCAATGCGGTGTCAGTAACAACCACACTGAACCGCTCTTATGGCAATCACATAGTCGTGCCCGGCGCCGGCTTTTTGTTAAACAATGAGATGGATGATTTTTCCAGCAAACCCAATTCACCAAATTCCTATGGCCTGATTGGTCGAACTGCCAATGAAATTCAGCCGGGCAAGCGTATGCTCAGCTCCATGTCGCCCACCATCATTACCCGCAATGGCAAACCTGTCCTGCTGACCGGCTCGCCCGGCGGATCAACAATCATTAATACAGTGTTGCAGGTGGTTATGAATGTCATTGATCATGACATGTCTCTGGAAGATGCCGTGACCAGCCCCCGCTTTCACCACCAGTGGATGCCAAATGTTGTGCGTTACGAAATTGGCGCCATCAGTGATGAAGTGGCTGGCGAACTGGAAGCCATGGGGCATCAGGGCTTAAGTGGATCACGTCGTACTATCGGAGAAGCTAACTCGGTTATGTTTGAAGAGGGCTTTATAGACGGCATGTCAGATCCGAGAATAGTGGGCGGTGTGGCCGGTTACTGAACATTGAGCTCGACTCTTTACAGCATCCTTTTCCGGCTCTGATTTCATGTCAGAACTGGATCATCAAGATATATGCATTGTTGGCGCAGGCGTTGTTGGTCTCGCCATAGCCCAAAAAATCTCTGCGCATGCTGTTTTAGGAAAACGATCTGTTGTGCTGCTTGAACAAAACAGGCAGTTTGGTCAGGAAACCAGCAGTCGTAATAGCGAAGTCATTCATGCCGGAATTTACTATCCTACCGACTCCCTTAAAGCGCGCTTTTGTGTAGACGGACGTCAACAGCTCTATCACTATTGCAAAACCAACAATGTTCCTTTTCTCAATACCGGTAAGTTAATTATTGGTGGGCAACACCAGGAACACGAACTGAACTTACTGCATGAACAAGCTATAGCGAATGGGGTTGATGACCTGCGGCAATTAACAAAGGCGCAATTAAATTCCATGGAACCTGAAATCGATGCTTGCGTTGGCCTTTTTTCTCCTTCAAGCGGAATTATAGACAGCCATGCTTATATGCAGTCACTGCTACACCATGCAGAAAATGCCGGAATATTATTTGCCCCGCTTACACAGCTTCTGTCCGTTGAAAAAAGCACCAAAGGTTTTCTGGTGGCCTGCATGAGCCAGGATATGGATTATCGCTTTACTTGCAGCCAACTGATCAATGCAGGAGGCTTATCAGCGCAAGCGGTTGCCCAAGGTATTGCTGATTTCCCCGCAGAGCAAATTCCGCATCAGGAACTGGTTAAAGGCTCATATTTTACGTTACAGGGCAAAAGTCCTTTCAGACATCTTATTTACCCTCTTCCTGAGAAAAACCTTCGCGGACTTGGTATTCATGTCACACTGGACATGTCCGGCCAGGTGAAATTTGGCCCTGACGCCGAACCTGTTTCAAGTCTCGACTATTCTGTTGATATTAAAAAAGAACTGCACTTCAAGAAAGCTATTGCAAATTACTACCCGGGTATTCGAAACAGGATATTGCAACCGGCATACAGTGGCATCAGACCAAAGTTGAAAATCCAAAACGCGACTGCAGATTTTGTTATTCAGGATGGCAAGGATTTCGACTACGAAGGGCTTATACAACTATTCGGCATTGAGTCACCAGGATTGACAGCAAGTCTGGTAATTGGCGATGCAGTGACGGAGCTTCTGTCTCGTTAAACCCCCTATCGTTTAGCTGGAAATATGACGATGGAAAATATTTTAGTTCTTGTTTCCTGGCAGTCTTATACCGATATATCATTTCGTATATCGTTCACATCATAAAATGAACACTTTTCCCAGATGGATTCTCTGAAACATTTTTTGTTTCAGAAAGGCAGCGTTCTATCAGTCCTCGAACCTTGTTCTCCGAATCGATGAAGCGCACCCCAATGCCTGGGTATTTATTTTCCTGGGATTGAATTGGCGTTATCCATATTACTGCAGCGCATAAGGGGATTTTTCTTTCTTCCTCCACCAGCGACAGTAAGACAAAGACCTGATCCCCCAACGTATAGCTCCCACTGGTTGGAATAAAGACACCGCCATTTCTGATATAAGCCAGGTAAATAGACTGTAAAATTTCGGCACTGGCAATGGAGAGAAAAAACAGATTGGAATGTTGCCTGACAGGATGCGATGCTGCTTGACGGTCTATATTTTGCTGTTTTTTTGGCTTTTCAGGATAAACTGGTGTCATCTTAAACACACTCCCTGTGTTTATTTTTTAATAGAGGCGCGACTGCTCCGGGTCGACAAATATATTATCTGATCGTAGCTGACCAGCTAAAAAACAAGCCTTCAAGTACCAGTAATCTATTCGGGTTTGAGGTGCTGCTAATAGCGCGACGGGCTTTTAGTAATTCCTGATAAAACCCATGGAGTGCTTTCAGTGTAGTACCATCCTGGAAAAAATCTGAAAGATTTTTCAGATCATGATCATGCAGGGTCTGTGTGGTGTTGCTATCCGATATCTGGTTTCTTGCCAGAATATCTGACGAACAAAGCATCATGGCTTCAATATTATCTTCCAGAGTGAATTGTTCGCACTGCCCTGCCGCTTCAGCAATATCCATTTTTCCCTGTAGCAATTTTTCCAGAACCGTATGCAAAACCGTTCTGTCATGCAGCGCATCCTCGTCAGCATAATGCAGCGCCCGCAAAGGTACGTTGTTGGCCATTCGTAAAAGTTCAGCTGCCGAGGCGCGAATGTTTTTGGATTCCAGCCAGGGGATCACGAGATCGGCTGCAGGACGATGAAACTTCATTAAGTGACAGCGACTGCGAATGGTGGCCATTAATAAAGCCGGTTGATGCGAAACAAGTATTAATAACGTGTTGTTCGAAGGTTCTTCAAGCACTTTCAGCAGCGCGTTGGCACTATTAATATTAAGGGCTTCCGCAGGCGCAATGAGAATAATTTTATAGCCACCGCGCTGTGAAGTCTGTGAAACAAAATGAATGCAATCTCGCACCTGCTGTATTTTTATCTCACTGGAATCTTCCGGCTGAATCATTTTCAGATCAGGGTGTGTTCCTGAGGTCAGTAACTGGCACTCACGACATTCTCCACAAGGCTGATTATTGACCGGATTTGTACATAATAAATAATGCGCAAAATGTTTCGCCAGGATAAGTTTACCCAACCCCTGCTGACCACCGAAGAGGTAGGCATGCGCAAGCTTCTTACTTGCTTTCAGCTCAAGCAGACGCTCGTAATCCTGCTGTAACCATGGCAGTAATTCTGTTGCATGTTCAGCATAACTCATGCAGATAATCTCAGCGTTAAATTGAAATGGGCGTTTACACAATCAAGAATTTTTTGACTTACTTCATCTACAGTCCCGGAGGCATCAATCAGCTTTCTCGATTGTGGCGTCATTTCTGCAAGCTGCCTGAAACCCTGTCTGACCCTGGCCTGATAGTCGATACCTTTTTGCTCAAAGCGATCTTCAACACCGCCACGAGCGTCAGCCCGTGAAAGTGAAACTTCAGGGTCGAGATCCAGAATAAGGGTTAAATCCGGATTAAAATCCCCCAGCGTTTCCTTATGCATTCTATCCACAACATCTATACCCAGGTTTCCAGCAACGCCCTGGAAGGCTCTTGAGGAATCAGCAAAGCGATCGGAAATTACCCAGGTACCATTTTTTAATGCAGGCTTGATAGTATCCATAACATGAGAGCGACGCGCCGCGTATATCAGTAATAGCTCCGTCATGTCATCCCATCGATTGGTTTCTCCTTCTACAATAAGCCGCCTTATTTCTTCAGCGCCGGGGGAGCCTCCAGGTTCACGTGTAAGGATGACATCCAGCCCCGCGGCTTTCATAGCAGATAGCAGCATGCGGCTTTGTACACCTTTGCCAGCGCCATCGACGCCTTCAAGAACAATTAATTTAGCATTGTTGGGGTCGGATTTCATACACTAGTCCAGCATGGGATATTTTGTTGGGAGTTATTTAAAACTTTATGTCTAATCAATTAAGGTTGTGTTGCGCGATTAAGCTTATTCCGAAATTCCAAGTTGATACTGACGCACCGCCTGTTGGTGCTCCTCAAGTGTGCTGGAGAAATAATGACTGCCATCCCCCCTGGCAACAAAATAGAGTGTATCACTCTGGTCAGGATGCAGGCTGGCTGAAATCGCTTCCCGGCCTGGCAAGGCAATCGGTGTTGGCGTCAATCCACTATTCATATAGGTATTGTAAGGTGAAGCTGTACGCAAGTCAGTCCTGGTAAGGTCTCCATCATAGCTATCCCCCAGTCCATAGATGACAGTAGGGTCTGTCTGTAGTCGCATTCGCTGCTGTAAGCGCCGAATAAAAACACCGGCAATCTGTGCTCTTTCCGAGGCCAGACCGGTTTCCTTTTCTATGATGGACGCCATAATCAGCGCTTCATAGGGCTCGGAATATGGCAGCCCGACGTCCCTGCCTTCCCACTCTTCAGCCAATACGTTCTGCATGGTGGTTGCGGCACGCAATAATAAATCACGATCGCTGGTTCCCCGTCTAAAATTATAGGTATCGGGAAAGATAAGCCCTTCAGGGTACTTATCAGTTTGCAGTAGTTCCTGTAATTGGCTCCGGCGTTGTTCCGGGCTGGCAGCCTCCAGGGTACTGGTGATCATGGGATGAGCCTGAATAGCGGCCAATGCCTGCGCCAGCGTCCAGCCCTCCAGCAAAACCACCTGGTAAATAATGACATCACCCTTGACCAGTTTTTCCAGCAGCGTGCGTGGAGTCATTCCTGCACTCAGCCGGTAATCACCTGCCTTGATACTGCTTGAAAGTCCGGAAATGCGCCCATACAACCTGACATCAAAGGGATGCTCGAGAATACCTTCTGCAGCCAACCTGTTGATCAATCCGGTAAAACTGGTTCCGGGTTCAATAACAAGGCTGTAGCCGTCCAGTTCGCCATTTACAGAATTATTCTCACTGCTTTGCTGGCTCTGAAAAGCATCGAGCTGGAGGGGGGCATTGATATGCTGAAGAAAAAAGATGCCGCGCAAGATCGAACACGCAAGTACTATATAAACCCAGAGCAGAACTCGTTTTTTGTCAGGCAGCATCGGCTTTCAGTAATTCCTGAAACAGACTTTGAGCCTGCCGGGTGAAATCAGCCTCTGAACCATCAAGATCCAGAGTCACTGTCTTGCTCCCGGTTTGAATACTACGAACCGGCCAGACGCCGAACACGCTGTTACAAATAAAAATTTCATCAGCCCCCAGCAACCTCTCCACAGAGCAGTCTTTGATTTCTACAACCCCGGCAATACTGCTTAACAAATAGTTACGCATGATGCCCGCAACACCAGTATTGGAAAGTGACGGGGTAAACAATCGGTCTGACTCACTCCAGAAAATATTACTGCGGGTCCCCTCAATAATATTACCATCGGTATCCAGCATAATACCTTCCATAAAACTCTCATCCGGCCATTCCTGTGAGGCCAGTACCTGTTCAAGCCGATTCAGATGCTTGATCCCCGCCAGAGCCGGCTGAATGGCAAGGCGCTGATTACAGATAAAAGTAGCTATTCCAGAGTTGCCGGGCTCCCCTTCATAAACTGGCAAGGCATGAAGGCTCAGAATACGTGTGGTGTCAGGGGCGTTTGCCGGCCGATAACCTCTTCCCCCCACCCCGCGGGTGAGAATAATTTTAAGCACTCCCTGTTCGGGAAAGTGTTGAGAATAATCGGCTATTTCCTGTTCCAGTTGTGTTCGGTTCAGGGGGATTTTTAAACGCCTGGCTCCTGACGCTAGTCGATCCAGATGCGCTTGCAAGAGAATGGGATGATGCCCGTAAAGCAGGATGGTTTCAAAAACGCCATCACCGTAGGCCAGCCCTCTGTCATTGATGGCAATGGTATCCTGACTTGATCCATTGACGATCATTACCTGTCCTCAGACTCTGGTAAAGATGAGACTGCCATTGGTACCGCCAAAGCCGAACGAATTACTCATGACGGCATCTATTTTGACGTCCCGCGCACTATTGGGTACGTAGTCCAGATCACAGCCTTCGCCCGGCTCATCAAGGTTGATGGTGGGAGGTGCGACGTTGTCCAACAGGCTCTTGATAGAAAAGATAGCTTCTACCGCGCCAGTAGCGCCCAGAGAATGGCCCATCATCGACTTGGTGGAGCTGATTGGCAGATTTTTGCTGTGCTCGCCAAATACAGACTTTATCGCCATGGTTTCAGCCTGGTCACCTGCAAGTGTCGAGGTACCATGAGCATTAATGTAGTGGAGCTGATCGTTATTCAGGCCAGCATCACTGAGTGCATTAACCATGCAACGGGCAGCCCCTTCACCGTTCTCCGAGGGAGAAGTGATGTGATAGGCATCACCACTCATGCCAAATCCTGCAACTTCCGCCAGAATATTGGCGCCACGTTTTTTTGCTGCTTCATATTCTTCCAGTACCAGCACCCCGGCTCCGTCACTCAGAACAAAGCCATCGCGATCTGCATCCCAGGGTCGACTGGCTTTGGTTGGGTCGTCATTGCGTGTTGATAAAGCTCGTGCAGCGCAAAATCCGGCGAGACCAGCCTTTGAAATTGATTTTTCCCCTCCACCTGCCACCATCGCATCCGCATCACCATAAGCGATCATACGCGCTGCCAGTCCAATACAATGGGTACCGGTGGTACAGGCTGTCGCAATGGCAAGATTCGGCCCCTGAAGGCCAAATTCAATAGAAAGTGAGCCGGAAATCATGTTGATGATGGAGCCAGGCACAAAAAACGGGGATACCTTGCGCGGGCCACTGTTCTTGATAAGTTCAACGGTGTTCTCAATATTGGTGATACCGCCAATACCTGAACCAATAGCCACTCCAATACGAAGTGGCGAATAGCCAGCGTCTTGTATGCCAGCATTAATAATGGCCTGTTTTCCCGCTGCTAGCCCATAATGCAGGAACTCATCCATACGACGAGCCTCCTTGAGAGGCATGTAGTCTTCAACATTGAAATTTTTGATCAGACCACCAAAGCGAGTGCTATAGGCGGAGACGTCAAACTCATCAATAGCAGAAATACCACTCTTGCCTTCTTTCAGGCCTGACCAGGTTTCTTCTACACTGTTACCCAGCGGGGTGATTGCCCCCATACCAGTTATTACTACTCTTCTTTTGGACAATTGTGAATCCTCTGGAACTCAATGCCTGGCGGCTAGCTGCTAACTATACTTAATTCTTTTACGATTAAACAATGAGGAAAGCCCTTTAATTCGCTTACTTGCTTGCCTTGTAGTTTTATTAACGTCAGTGGCGTTAGCTGGGTTAAGCAAACGGGTTTTTTATCTGGCACCTGAAACCCGGGCGAACTCTGGCAAACTCCTGGCAAACAAAAGCGCCAATAAAAAAGCTACTTCCGGTCGTCCCGGAAGTAGCTTTTATTGTTCACTAACGCTGAACAGTCCCTGAAACAAAAAGTGTTACAGGTGTTCGTTAACGTAATTGATTGCCAATTGAACAGTGGTGATCTTCTCGGCTTCTTCGTCAGGAATTTCAGTTTCGAATTCTTCTTCCAGAGCCATAACCAGTTCTACTGTATCGAGAGAGTCTGCACCCAGGTCTTCAACGAATGATGACCCTGTGTTCACCTCTTCTTCTTTAACTCCGAGTTGCTCAGCGACAATCTTCTTTACTCGTTCTTCAACGCTACTCATATTTTTTCTAGCTCCTGGATTACAAAGTTTCTTTTTATAAGTAAAAAAATAAATAATTCAGACTACAGTTTAGTCTGACATCTAGACTAATATTTACATCAATAACAGTGTTAACTGGTAACGGGGCCTGACCCGATATTGAGCGCAGTTTACCGTAACTTAATTAATTATGTAATGTTAAAAAACCTTTAATTTTTTCTTTGAAAAAACCCTTGTTTTTCGGGTTTTGCTTTGCTAACAAAACTAAATATCAAAGGTAAAATCGACGGCAATCATGCCATGTACATTCCACCGTTTACATGGACTGTTTCGCCACTTATGTATCCGGCTTGATCTGACGCAAGAAAAGCAACGACGGCGGCTATTTCTTCAGGCATTCCGTAACGCCCAAGCGGGATTTTACCGAGTAAGGCCTGAGTCTGATCCTCAGACAATTCCCGGGTCATATCTGTATCAATAAAGCCTGGTGCCACTGTATTCACGGTTATTCCACGAGAACCAATTTCCATCGCCAGTGCCCTGGAAAACCCTTCCAGCCCGGCTTTGGCCGCAGCATAATTTGATTGTCCAATATTGCCACTGGAACCTACCACTGAACTTATGCTGATAATGCGTCCCCAGCGGGCCTTGGTCATGCCTCGCACCATTGCCTTGGTCATACGGAATATTGAACTGAGATTGGTATTTATTACCTGATCCCATTCCTCTGCCTTCATACGCATCAAGATATTATCCCGGGTGATACCGGCATTATTGACAAGAATTGCTACTGCCCCGAATTCTTCCTGAATCTGTTTTGCCATCACGTCAATGGACTCTTCAGAGGAAACATCAAGACAATAGCCTTTACCACTAATGCCTGCTTGCGCAAGATAGGCCGAAATTTTTTCCGCACCTGACTCACTGGTGGCCGTGCCCAGCACAACAGTCTGTTTTCCCAGTTCAAGCGCAATGGCCTTGCCAATTCCTCGACTGGCCCCGGTGACCAGAGCCACTTTCCTGTTTTCATCACTCATAGTTGGTTTTCCGATTTATGCGGCAGACTCGCCTAGAGACTTTGCCTTTTCCAGGCTGGCAAGATCATTCACTGATATTGCGCCCATTTCTGGCTGGATTCGCTTGTTAAAGCCGGCAAGAACACTTCCAGGCCCTATTTCCAGCACCTGTTTTATCCCCGAACCGGCAAATTTATTGATGGTATCTATCCAGGGTACCGGGCTGAATATCTGATTTACCAGGTTGTTACGGATGACATCAGGGTCAGTGGCGCAATCGAGGCCAAAGTTCTGGAGTACAGGGATTGCAGGAGAATTGAAGGTAATAGCATCAAGTACAGCGGCAAATTTTTCGGCAGCCGGTTTCATGAGTACGGAATGAAATGGAGCACTAACGGGTAACGGCAGTGCGCGCTTGGCTCCCGCCTCCTTACATAACTCCCCTGCCCGTGTGACGGCTTCACTATGACCGGCAATCACAATCTGTCCGGGGCAGTTAAAATTAACTGCCGCAACCTCTTCACCCTGTTTGGCCTGTTCGCAGGCTGCTACCACCTTATCGTCTTCCAGACCGATAATTGCAGCCATGCCTCCAACTCCGAGCGGGACTGCGCTCTGCATAAACTGGCCACGCTGCTGAACCAGGCTCACGGCATCAGTAAAATCAATGACGCCGGCACAGGTGAGCGCAGAATATTCGCCAAGGCTATGGCCAGCCATCAGCCCGGGGTTTATGCCGCTCTGGTCTTGCCAGAGTCGCCATATGGCAACAGATGCTGTCAGTATTGTGGGCTGTGTAATATGGGTCTTAGCAAGTTCTTCAGAGGGGCCGGTTTGGGTCAGTGCCCAAAGGTCATAGCCCAGAACGTCACTTGCTTGCGCAAAGGTTTCTTTCACCAGGGCGAAAGAATCAGCCAGCTCAGCGAGCATGCCAACTTTCTGGGAGCCCTGTCCTGGAAAAATAAAGCCTGTATGACTGGAATTCATCAGTTAGAGTCCTTATTCCCGGTTCTAATCCAGCTAACTAGATCAGCACACTACATAAAACAGAAAGCAGCCTTTGCGAGGCTGCTTTCTGGAGTCACTATCCTGATCGCTGTTCCCGAACCTGGGGTCTTGAAGCGCTGTTTAAGCAAGCAATCAAGATCGTCGAGAATCTGACAACAGAATTAGTCTTCGTTGCTTCTGACTATCTGCCTGCCTTTGTAAAAACCATCGGGAGTCATATGATGACGACGATGTCTTTCACCGGTTTCAGCATCAGTTGAAATCGTAACGGTGCCAAGTGAATCGTGGCTACGACGCATGTTACGTCTGGATCGTGAAACCTTACTTTTTTGTACGGCCATGGTGAACTACCTCGGTTGTATCCTGTTTATATTCTGATTTTAGTCTTTCTGGCTAACTTTTGTATGTATTATACAGGCTATGAGCTAAATATAAGGTCTACATCAGTTTTAATCTTTTTTCTAAATACTGCTAATCCTGCTAATCCTGCTATTTCTGCTTGTCGTTTTCTTCTTTCAGCGCCTGTTTAAGTTCTGCCAGAGCTTCGAGCCCCTGGATTGAGCCTGATGTCTGGCTTTTTCCAGCCTGCCTTGCCTTTTGCTGAAGTGATTGCAGCGTCTTGCTACAGTCCTTATCAACGTGGCTGGCAACGATGGGCAAGCTCATAATCAGCTCGTCCTCTACCAGAGATAGCAGGTCAAGTTCACCATCTTCACTACGAACAACTTCGAGCTGTTCCAGAGAATTGGCACTTGATTGCGCTATGTCCTGAGCTTCCTTATCAGTTTCAGCCACTTTAATGGCAAAATCTGACGCAAGTTTTACGTCGGTTGCTTCAAGACAACGCTGGCAAACCATTCTGACATCAGCTGTCAGACTGCCTGAAATCAGGCTATGGCCCGCACCATCCTTTTCAAAACTTAAACTTACCTGTGCCTGCCCATTATTGTCATGCAGGAACTCACTTAATCGCAGGAGTTTTTCTACAGGTAAAATGCTGTTAATTGAGTCATTTCTGTTACACAATTTGCGCGGCGACACGCGCTCTGGAAATGGGTCAATCGACATAGGCGCGCATAATATGCATGAAGGGGCTTCCTGTCAAAGAAATTTGCCTGATTTTAG
>Ga0255779_1002626_pt1 | contig 18918 bp, 10 predicted proteins | sample 011ome_21_FD_179977 | JGI IMG/M metagenome (GOLD analysis project Ga0255779, IMG submission 179977) | Coastal salt marsh microbial communities from the Groves Creek Marsh, Skidaway Island, Georgia - 011508AT metaG (version 2) | ecosystem: Environmental > Aquatic > Marine > Intertidal zone > Salt...
ATCAGGTGGTGCCGTCGTGCATGTCTCTGGTAACTTTCTAAGGGCGGGTGCGGTGGCTAGCGACTGGGAAAAGTACGACGCGGACACGACATTTTTCCACACCAGCGGTCCGACGGTTTTGTCTTGCGCCTTTGGCTCAACCGCATCGCGTGGCGTCGCGGTATCATCAGCGTTGGCAATCGTCGAAGCTCCACCTTCTGCGTCTCAAACGACGACTTCGCTTCGTCTAGGGGACATCGCGTATCAAACGTCGGGTTATGGCGCGTTCTCGTACGTCGGCGATATCGTGGACGTATTCACGACCGCGAACACCGTAGACACTACCGGGGAAGGTGGAGTTGTTGTTTCTGTCGACAGAGCTATCGACGTATCGGCCACAGAACGATTGATATTTGATCAATGGAGGTGTCTATTTGGCGCAATAAGCGTCGCAGCGAGGCGCGAGGTTGATGGTGATTACAGTTGCGTATCGCCAGCGATTGCGAGTGGTTCATCCGTTGACGTGAGGTTTGGTGGAAGTCTTGGGGAAGGATCAAAATTTCTTGGCCAGCACTCAGCGCCAACAATTTCTAGCACGTACGTTGATTCCATCGTCGATGTCGTCGGCACGCCTTCGGCTATTGAAACGTTGAAAGCGATCGAACGTGAACTGTCTCCGTTATTTTGGGAACCGCTCAAGTGGATTTCAACCGCCCACGCGCTTGTCTCAACTCCTGGAGGATATTTCACGGGTACAGGTCAGGGATTCGGGCACGGAACGAGTGGCATGGCTAACTGTACATTTACCACCGATGCCGGCGTTGTAACGACGCGAGTCGCGGTGATAGTGTCGTCGGCGCTCGTGATTTGTGAAGCACCCGCGGTAAGCGTCACAACGGCGTTTGCATTGGTTGTGTCAAATTCCATACAATCTTCAGCTGGATCGTCTAGAACATCTCTATCGCCTTGGTTTGACGCCACGACGCGCGTGCATGACATCACCACGGAGTTCGTTGACGATTGGATACCGTCTGAGGTGTCCGCCAGCGGAGGCGTCTACGTTCTTCCGAGTGGAAGCGTTGCATCACCGACGTCTTCGACGACGTGCTACTTTGGTGTGTCTGAGTCAACCAACTTCTCGAGCTCGCTCGGGTGCTTGATCCCTCGCGCTATCGCTCCCGGGTTCGTGACTCTCGCCATAGGATCGTCTACCACATCTGCTCTTGATTTTACAAGTCAAATTTTAGTCGTGCCACCTCTGCGAGCGCAAAAGGTGTCGCCGTACTTTGTTAATGGTGACGGTGGCGCCATCTTCGAGTTTACCGGTTTAGATTTGTACTCTCCTCCTGGGAGTCAATCGCCAATATACTGTGGATACAAGGAGTCAGGCACTGTCCTTCCAGTCGAATATGTGTCTTCCGCTTTGGTGAAATGCGAGAGCATAAAAGACAGCGGCACGTATGGTTTTAGAAACGTCGTCGTGGGTCGAAGAGACGATCTCGAAGGCGCGCTGCAACTCGAGTTGTCTGCATCGCCAAATACCACAACCCTTGTAGGTTTAGTTGGTACTTTTGGCGTGCAGCAATACAGCACACCCACGGTGACATCGATTTCGCCGTCGGGCGCCTCGGCGAGAGGCGGAATGATTGTCGGCGTCACGGGCGCAGAATTTCACATCGCCAGTGGTGCCGCCAGGTGTGCGTTTGACTCAATCTTCGTCACCGCGGCAGTGTTCAACTCCACCTACGTAGAGTGCGTCTCCCCAGCATCTTACCCGATGAGAACGTACGCGTTCACAATCTCAACATCTGGAACGGCGGCGCAACGCACGCTCGACGCGGGATACCGCTATGCAAACGGCACAAGCCTCACATTCGCCGTCTTCTAGCGCATGCATCCATGACACTGGATGCGATGCATATATATATAGTCATCGTCTTAGACAAAATAGCGTAGTTAGCGCGCATTCGATCGCTTCGAATTGCACTGTATCATCAGAACGCGACGTAAAGTCCCGCGCACCTGTGTCGCATCCCCGCCTCACTTCTCAGCGCGCACCCATCCTTGTGTGCACGATGGCGAACCCGATGACGAACATTTGCGCAAACTTTGACCAAGTTGGTCAGGTACGTTCTCGTGTCGCGCGACGCCCGTGCCCCACGCGCGCACCCGCAAAAGGGCACACGCGCTCAGGATTAATCGCACGAGAGACAATGCGCGCGATGACGCCCTTTCGCACGCTCATCCTGACATTTCTCGCGTCTTTTCGCACACACAGGCGTTTGCGCAACACTACTACAACACCTTCGACGCCGATCGCTCGCAACTCGGTCCGTTATATAACGACACGTACTCCATGTTGAACTTTGAGCACTCCAACGAGCGCCCGGGGCAATACAAAGGCAGCGCCGCGATTGTGGAAAAGCTCAAGTCTCTGCCATTTCAGCAAGTGAAACATCGCGTGGTGACGTTAGATACCCAACCGTCGCCAAACGGTGGCGTCGTCGTCGTGGTGTGCGGTGATTTGTTGATTGATGGTGAACAACACGCGCAAAAGTTCAGTCAAACGTTTCAACTGATGCCGACGGAAGCCGCCGGGTTGGCGCCGGGGAGTTACTTCATTTTCAACGATATTTTTAGATTGAACGTGGGATAAATCTCTACACATCACATCAATAGAACACTATAGCTTTTTTGCTCTTTTGTAAGTTTTCGCGCGCTCGCGCGTACAAACAATCAAATCAAACACTTTTCACTCGCAGTCGACGCGAGCACTACTATTCACGTTAGCATCAAATCGCCGTGCGTCCGGACAAGCACAAATCAACCTTTTCTAGTAAATTGGCGTTCTCCAACGCCGCGGCGACGCGCTCTTTATCGTTTAATTGCTTATTCACTGCGCGTTCGCTCGCGTGCGTCCCAGGCGCGATGCGGACGTCAACCTTGAAACGCCGCGGTAAAACTCTGAGGAGCTTGACACGAATGCTCAATCCAATGAGCGTAGCCATGGAGCAGTGAGGTACTGTTGGAGTGAATTCTACTTTGATCCGACATTTTGCGTCGTCGACGGTGATTGCGTCGGGGTTTACTACGTTTAACTGTACCGACGCGAACGCGGGCGTCAGTCGCGACGCTCACCTTTCATCGCGCGCCTGCACCGCGCGTGCGCGATATCGCTGCGCACATCAAGACACGCAAGCGCATGCGCACGTTCAACACGCACCTGCTCTAGACTATACGGGTGCTCGGGATCATTAATGTCCCGAACGTGCTCAAAAATTTCCTCGGCATCGAACGCGTCGCGCACAGACTCATCTCCTTCCGCGCGGCGTCTCGCGTTCGCGCTCGACGACGACGCGCGCGCGTGAATCACCGGCACTGGATTAATGAACCGTCCACCGTCGTCGTCGACGTCATCGTCGTCGGTGTCCATCGCCTGGGCGGCCATGGCGCGCGCGCTCGAGTGCGGTGAAGCCTGGAGCCTCTCCACTTCTCGCCTCGCCCGTTCGCGCGCGTACCGGAAATCGAGAGCCATTGCGCGCGCGATGTCGATCTCGATGCGTTCAAGCGCGAGCGCGAGCGCGAGCGCGAGCGCGAGCGCGAGCGCGAGTGCGCGCGCGGTGGCGTCGACGCGACGCGGTGGTCTGAGTAAGTTTGCGTCACCTTCAAAGGCGCAGAGAAATTGGAGCGTGCGGTGCGCAGCAGCGCCGGTAGACGCAGGCCAGTGCTCGACGAACGACGCGCACGATGGATTCGACGTCACGCACCGCACGGGGCGATGTGAAACGTCGACGCGGCGTCATGCGTTGGTGGGTTTGGCCGCGTTCGGGGCGTGGACCGTGCGAGACGCTCGCGCCGCGGATGACGACAGTGACGCGCAAATCGCGGATACCGTACGCGATAACGACGTCATCGATGACACATCATTGACACCGTACATAGATACGAAGTTTGCGTTCGAGTTGAAGTATCCTTCGTCGTGGGTGGTGGCGTCAAAGCCGGGCGCGCAGGCGTTGTTTAAGAACCCAGACGCAAAGTACAGTAACATTGGCGTAACTGTATCGCCAGTGACGATTAATTCGCTCACTTCGTTTGGAAGCGTGACCGAAATCGGCTCAAAGCTTGCGGAGGCTGAGAGTAAGAAGGAGAGCACGATACCTGGAGGAGTGTACGTGTTGAGCGAAAACGAACGCGTCGGGCCAAAATCGGGGGCGACGTTTTACGATTACGAGTATCGTTTAATCACGACGCATGGTAACAAACGAATTTATACATCGGTAACTATCGTGGATAGTACGCTATATATTCTCAACGCGCAAGTGTACGAGTCATCTAATCCAGAAAATCCAACGGATGAGCAAAAGGCGTTTGATGAGGAGAGTGCGGCGTTGTATCGGCGCGTGGGCGCGACGTTTGACGCGTCCAAGCGTATTTTCGATTGATGAATACATTTCTATACCTTAGCTACATTGAATTAAAACGAAAGACTATTATTCTGGCGCACACTCGACAAATCCCTTTGCAGTGTCGTAGTACCACCACTTAAAACGGTCGGTGAACAAACGCTTGACGTGTGAATACCAAAGATTGGACGCCTCGCAAAAGTACATGTCGTTCTCAGCATCATAGACATATCCTTCAGGTACGGGTGCCGGCGCACACGCTTGCGCACGCTCGACCAACTCACGTTTCTCCGCGATGTTTCCCTCGACGCTTCCTCCATGGGATTTGATGTAGCACTTTAGTTTGCTGACGTTCATCGACGAAAAGTCGATACCAGACGCCTTTGCAGGTTCTTCTACCTTTGCCTTCTTCGATTTCGGTTCGATTGCTGGCGCTGATACATCGACTTCATCGTCGTCACTATCGGCGAACATGTCTTTGGTACCGGCATCGTTGGTAATTACTGGTGGCGCGTATAACGCCGCCGCCCGCTCGAACGCCTCCTTTTGAAAAGTATACACTTCATACTCTCCATTACTCATCAACGCACTCGAAAGCTCAGTCAAAGTGTCAAACGCCTTCTTTTCTTCCCCACTCATTACTTTTGGCGGCTTTTGCGGCGCTCCTCGACCCTTTCTATTATCAGTCTTTCCGCCGCCGAGTCGCTTCAAAGCGCCGAGCACCGTCTCGCCTGGTTTCAAATACGCCGCAATATCTCGCTGCATATCTGCAATTTCTCTCGAACTCATCGCCTTGGCGTTCTCCTCCTCTTCTAAGATTGCCGTGCTACGCTTAATCGCGCCCGTGGCGAATCTCTCGTCTACTTTTGCATCCTTTTCCAACCACAAGTCGGTTTCATCCTTCTCCTCGGCGTACTCTACGTAGTTGCCGTCGTCATCAAAATATCCCTCTTTACGTTCTTGCTCCAAATTGAACGGCTCAAACTTCTCACCGTCATCACTCACGTCACCCGTTACCGCTTCTTCAGCCTGCTCGACGCTCTCTCTCGCGTCGACGTCGTCCGCGTCGCGCATGTTTGCCGCCATCTCTGACCTCAACAACGCGCGCTTCTTTGCCGCACCTTCGGCTTTAAGTGCTAAATCCTCTTCGTCGTCGTCGATGTCCGCGAAGGCGACCTTTTTACCACTACTTTTGTCGCTGTTCGCTCGCGGTTTGTCGTCATCGGAATCGTTGCCGCTCGGGAGCACCGTCGCGCGCGCGTCAGAAGATTTCTTCTTTGAGCGCGCGTCTTGCGCGAGTACGTTGGCGACGAGTTCGGCGGTCGACCCAGGGGCGTGCGCCGGGGCATCGTCGTCTGAGTCCCCTTCGCCGTCGTCCATGCGCGATGGTTTGCGTTTCATCGCGAGGCATGCGGTGGTATGAGGTTTTTGATTTTACTATCAACGTGTTGTTAAATATTTTACAACGCAGCTTTCTATGCTCGAGCGCGGTCCATCGCGCGCTCATCTCATGCACCATCCGCGGTTCTATTTCCACGTGATGAGCGCGTTGAAAAACTCATCGTACGAGAGCGAACCGTCGCCGTCAGCGTCAAAGACGGTAAAGACTACGTCGATGAGTTCGTCGCTCAAGCGCTCGCCGGCGACGCGCTTGGCGAGTGATTTGAACTTGGACCTGGTGATTTCGGTGCCCGCTTCGTCGAGCTCTTTCATTTGTTTTTGGAAATCCGTACCTCCGTGTTTAGCGATGCGCGCAAACGCGAGGAAGTCATCACGCTTGATACGTTTCTTTGATTCGTATCCAGGAAGTTTCTTCACGGCTTCGAGAAAGCGTGGCAAAACATCCATCTTTGCTTGGCAAACTAAAGAGTACCCAAAGTCTCTGAGCGTGAGTGTGTTAGTTTTGTTTGTATCGTAGTGCGAGAACTCCAAGTTATCCATCTCTTCTCTCAAAGAGCTCAAGAACTTGTTGAACTTTGCAAGCGTCAACGTCTTGTTACGCTTGGGCGTGAACAGGTAGTCCAACAACCCGTCGCCAATCGCGTCCAAGTTTGTCACGCCCGTTTTCAACCCCGTGCGCAAACCCGTGGCGTTTGTTTGAGACTTTCTCATCGATCTCATCATGCACACGAATTCATCCGCATCCAAGTACCCGTTGCCATCCGCATCAAACTTATGAAACGTCACGTTGGCCGTCTCGCGGTCAATCGTGAGCAACGTGTGAAAGAACAAAAACTCCGAGAAATCAATCAATCCATTGCCATCGGTATCGAACAGCTTGAAGAGTTGACTCCTTAACGGCTCATGTGATTCCTCCGAGCTTGCCATCTCCCCGTGTAAGTGTCCAGCGCGCGTTTTCGTAGACCCGACTGCCGGGTGCAACGGCAACAATGCCCGCACGAGGTCGCTCAACGTCATGTACGTCCCGCTCGAGCGCTGCTCGCTCGCAAAGTAATCAAACACCTTCTCAAGTGGCGAAAACGAACGTAACCGTTTCTCATAGCTAAAGAATACATCTTGCTTGTATTCTTTCGACAGCCCAAGCGATGCTTTCGATAGAGCTCCGCCGTAGAATTCCTTGCGCGCGAGCGCCCAATCCTCCCACGATTCTTTCCGCGTCGACGCGGGGCCGTACGTGCTATCGACGTAGTACGCCACGCCTCCGAACCCACTCAACGTGATGATGGTTCGCACGAGCGACGACGATCCAGACGCGCGCTCACCGGCGGACGCTCGCGCGGTGGCTGAAAACTGTTGCGCGCGGCTCACGTGCGCATTCGAATGCGCACCGCCTTGTCGCGGCCGAAGTGCGCGCGAGGACGCGCGGAGTGCCTGCCGAAACATGTCCGTGCGTGCCCGTGCGCCTGGGTGTGCCTGGGTTCGGGGTCGTGATGCGCGCGTGCGCAGAGAAGTGCGGCGAGGGATTTGGATCACCTGTTGGCTCCCTCTCCCGCGGCGTTTGGGACGCGGCGCGCTCGAAAACAAACTAAAACATGTGATACAAATGAGAAACTACCTAGAGTTTACGCACGCGATGGGGCTCTGGAATCAAAGCCTTGGTACGCGCGAGCCTGGCGATGCAGACGAGCTTGTTATCGATCGATATCGATGGATCCGCGAGCTCGAGGACGTCGGCGCGCACGGTGCGCCATTCATTTTTGGAGAACAACCCGTGGTAGCGTTGAAGCGCCAAATAGAGGGAATTCAAGGCGTAAATCAACATACCTTGCTGCACCGATCGCCGCTCGGCAATTTTAAGGTTGCAAAGCGCGCGCTCGGCTTCGGCGAGAAGTAAACGCATCTCTTCGCGTCGTTTCGCACGTCGACGATGAAACGTCATGGAGAGGTACGCCTTGACGGCGACGACAGAGCTGTACATCGCGAGCGCGGCTGGAAAGCACGCCATCAATGAAAAATTCAACCGATTGGCGCGCATGATTTGGTCCATTTGCATCAACGCGTTTTCCATCTCAACCTTCATGACTTGTGTTTGTAAAAGCAGTAATTGCATCAAGTCGCCCGCGAGCATATTTGTTAACGGCGACTTGAGCTCCTCTTCAACGCGCGCGGTGACGAGACGCATTGGATCGGGCTCGGGTTTCTTCTCCTCCCCTGCGACGTGTTCTGAGCCACCGACAGATTTATAGGCGCGATAAAGCGATTCGGAATACCCCGGACGCGACGCTTGCTTGGTGTATTCTTCGAGCATGCGTTCCAACGACGCCTTGCTCTCCTCTAACAATTCGTTGGCGTCGTCTGGGCGGTCAGAGACAAAAGCCGCGCGAAGTTCGTCGCGCAACTCTTTCACCGGGTCGCGCAGATTTGCTTTCCAGAACGAACGAATGGCCGCTTTACCGGCGGCGATCATTTCATCCAATTCCGTACTACCGCAGAGGTGACTGCGTCGAACTGTCATGTACGCGGCGACGGCGACGAGCGAGCCACCCGCGGCGTAGAGCATCCAACGCCTCACGTGCTTACTTGGTTTCGCGTGTAGCGCGAGAGCTTCGTGCGAGGCATCGCGCACGACCGTCCACTGCGCCTCCACGCGCTTCAAACCCTGCCAGAGCGTGTCGTTTACCTTTGGCAACGGGAGATTCTCACCATCCACTCGAATTTGCTGTCGAAATCGATGCGTGACTTCGCCGTCAATCTTGGTCAAATCCATGCTGGCCAATCGCTGTAGTCGACTCGTTGGACGCTTTGGGTCCGTTGCACTCGGCGTAAATGGTCCTTGTCGATCACCATCGACGCTCGCGCGCGGCGACCGCGGTGTGGGTTCGGGTAAATCCGGCATGAAATCCCGTCTCAACCCGGGAAATCCCTTCAACGCCTTTGACAATAATTTCGGGCTCTCGGCGTTTATCGTCACCGTGCTCACCACTCGCTGTAAATCTCCAACCTTCTTTTTACTCTGCTTGGAATACTTTGCGACTTGTTCTAAACACTCGAGCAATCCATTCGTGGCTGTCATCAACGTCGCGCGCGTATCTTCTCTCGAATGCGACGTCCCCACCGCGTTGGCGATGGCGTCGGCGTGATGGTGCACCTGCCCGACGACGCTCGCCAAGCTCATCTGCAATTCAGCCAGTGCATTCACGCGCCCATCGATGATGACGCGCGCTGACGCGTTCGGCAACGCAAACCTCGCTGGTTTCCCAGACACACCGGCGGAGACGTGACACCAAAAACGATACACTCCGTCTCGCGCGAGCGCGCAGAAATTTCTCGGCCCGGTTTGCGTCAGCAAAAAACGCGCCTGCCCGTGTCGTTGATCTCGAACGAGTTCCCAAAAATTTAACGACCTCGTAGCGACGTGTAAATCAGTGAGTAATTCTCTAGAAATATCCTGCGCAAAGAATAGCGTGGCGCGCGCGGCGTGTCCCAAGTCGCTGTCTTCGGCGGCGGTTTCCGCCGAACCCGCGTCGCCGTCGAGCGCCGCGCTTACCGCGAACGCATCGCGCCACCACACCGCGCTCGCCCCAGTGCGCCCATCCTTATCGAAGAACACCGGTAGAGACTTCACGGCGTGCGACGATGACGACGATGACGACGCCGCCAGCGACGTCGCTGCGCGCTTTTGAACTTCGCGAGCCACGTCCCAAAACGACCTCAGCATCTTTGACGCCGTCGAGCGCTCTTCGATGACTTTATGCACCGCGTCGCGGAACAGCGCGCGCTTGGGGGTGTCCGCGCTCGTCGGCGATGTCGTCGCCGACGTCGGCGTCGGCGCGTCGGCGCTGGCGTCGTCGGGCATGGCGCCGACGACGGGGAGAGACTGACGTGCGTCAGCGACTGACGCGCGCGGGCTCTCGCGCCATGTCGCTCGATGCGGTGCCGGTGGCGCTCGCGGACCGCGCGTACGGGGCGCTCGCGCGCGTTCGCGTCGCGTGCAACGCGCCGTTGCGCCCGAGCGCGCGCGCGCCCGAGCGCGCGCCGCCAATGTTGAGCGATAAAGTGCGCATCGCGGGCGCGTGCGCAGAGATGGAGTACGAGGATTTTATCGCGCGAGAGGGCGTGGCGCGCGCGCTGGGGGAGCATTTGTGCGAGCCATTGATTATTCGCGGTGGGGCGGCGATGTGGGGCGCGCGTGGGTGGACGCTGGAGGGCATGGTGAGGGAGTTTGGGGAGTGGAGGTGCGCGACGCGGGTGAACTCTTCGTCGACGCGCGCGGGACGACAGTTTACGTACGTCGAAAGCGCGCATGCGGACGTCGTCAGTGGAGTTTTCGATGCGCCGTCAACGACGGAGGTTATCCCGTTCGCCGCGGCCGTGGCGCGGGTGTTGAGATGGCATGGGAATGGTGGGTACGTGCAGAGCGACGCGTCGGAGGAGATGTCGGCGATGTGTCGAGGAGGCGCGAGCGAGGTGTTTGCATCCGTTCCTGGATGGCGAGAAAGTCAAAATCAGCGGCTGTGGCTAGCGCTAAGTGGAAGCGTGTCAACCATGCATTTTGATGCGTCGATTTCGACGCTCACGCAGGTGAGCAAGGGGAGTAAACGCATGTTGTTGTACCCACCAGACGCTTTACGGCTCGTCGGATTGTGGCCAAACTCACATCCGTTGCGACGGCGTGGAAAAGTGGATTTGGCATCCGACAATCTCGAACGTGACTTTCCAGAGTTCGCGGAGAGCGCCATGGCGTTCGAGGCGATCATTCATTCGGGGGATGTGTTGATTTTTCCGCCGCGGTGGGCGCACTATACGGAGAGCTTGGGCGACGACGTCTCAATGTCAATCACACAGCGTTTTCGACAAGGTCGACAAGGATCCGGGACGAGATCCGCTGCGTGTGTGCAATGGCTAAAGTATCGACATTCGCCAATGGCATTATCGCGTCTTGTGTCAAGCGGTCTAGTGAGGAATGACGTGGGCATGAAACTACTTCGGGATGCAGTTACGGGAGAGATTGAACAAGACGTCAATGGCTGGGGCGATCCCGTGAATGCAGCCTTCCGACAGGCTGCGATAGATTGTGCCGATGAAATTATACGACTCATTCCACAATCTGACACAGCTGATGATAATGTCATTGGGATTTACGTCAGAGGTTCAATCGCGCACGGACGCGCCGTCGCTGGCGTATCTGACGTTGACTTGATTGTCCTGGCCAAGAGACCGGTCGATGAAGACGCCGTTCGCGAAGCTTTGCGCCAGAATTGGCTTCCGAAGTGGAATAAAGTCATAACGAAAGCTGATGTACGATATGAGTACGTCGACTGCGAAGTGACTACTTTGAAAGGTGATGAATTATTGACAGCTTTGTCGAATTGTGACGTCGACGTCTTCGTCCTCGCCACGCAGAGCGTGACTTTATCGGGACTTGACTTGCCAAACATTCTACCATCACGTGCGCGCATTCCACAAGAGAGAGTTCTGCAAACGTTGTCTTCGGACGTTGAAGAAGCTCTACGTTTTGGAAGTCAGAGGGCGTACACATGGTGCTTGAAGCGTCTCATTCGCGCCGCATATGAAAAATTCGTGTTAGGAAACAACACGGCGGTGTATACGAGAGATTTATATAATTGCGTTGAATTAGCTATAGAGTACGCGGATGTGGACGTTAGAAGTGATCTGGCTACCGCCTTATTAGCCATCGTGCAAGGTCCGGATGCCGTTTGGGGCGCACTTTGGCCCGCATACGGCGCGGCGATATGTCAAAGGCTCGAGACTAAGATCAACGGCGCGGCGCGCCGTTCTTGCGCGTAGAAAGCTCGCACGAAGAAAATTGTATTGTAGTTGAATGTATTTGTTTTGATTTGTTGAGTATTTCATTAAAGCGTGATAGTTATGAATGACATGAAAGACATAGTTTTTACATAGCCTTCATGATGCGCGTGCGGTCTTCATCATTCATCCCCTTGAGCTCGGCGACGAACTGAGCGACCTTTGCGTCACGACCCTTTGCCATGACAGCGCTGACAACCTTTTCACTGTCTTTGGCAAGCATCGCAACAACTGCGTTGTCATCGCTCGCATTGGCAGTCATGCTCGCGATAACATCTTCGACGTGGGCCTCTAGAGACTTTTCGAGTTCAACGTCTCCGAGTTGCTCTCGGATTCTACTAGCTAACGCATCCACTGCGAGGCGGCGCTGCAATCTCGCGTGGAAATATCGGCGAGCGTCTTGCCACTCCACAACGTCGCGAATGACACCCTTCGCCTTCATGCGGCCACTACGATCGTGCAAGTCGGCAAACTCGTGCGCAACTTGCGTGTACATCGGCAGGAGGTTTGCTTCGCGCTTCTTGATTTCCTCCTTGTTCTTCTCTGGATCTTCATCCAAAGTAGCGAGGATCGGGTCGAGGCGATGCATAGCCGAAATTTGGTCCTTGGAACGGAATTTGACTTCGCAAATACCTGGTGGTTCGAGGATACCACCGCGCGACTCCACATCTGCGTACATTTCCATCTTCGCTTCGTTGATGGTCGGGTCGACGACGACCCACGCGCCACCGCGAAGCTCACCATTCGGCGGAATGTACACAAACACCGGGTGACGGTAAACGCGAAGTTCATCGACAATCATCGCACCAAACTTCAAGATTTCACCGTACATGTCCCGAGTACCACCACTGAAACCACGCCAGTTCGCAAAGATGAACAAAGGCAAGTTTTCAGCGTTGTTGAAGTCACGAATCGCGGTCGCCGTCTTGTGCGCACTATCCGGGAACCAGACTTGGCCCGCTTGGGCCAAGACCGCTTCGCGAGACTCAGGGTTGGCAGGGTCAGCCGGGATACGCTGCTCCATCAAGCGCGTTTCAACGGCGATGACACCACACGGAATGCCACCGAGGCGAGCGCGGCCAGTGACGACAGACTTACCCCAGTCGGGCAAAGTCTCAGTCCACGAGTTGACATCGAAGAAACCCTTCGCGAAACCGCCTTCGGTTTTGACACCGGCAAGCATGTTACGGGGATCATACGGCGTCTTCGTCGGCATGAACTCAATCTTACGATCAACTGGATCAGAAGACTTAAGTGCCGGGGACTTGGACTTCGACGTTGCGGGAACGTACGACAACCACTTAAGGATAGACTTGACGCCTTCTTGGTCATCGGCAACTTGCAAGTGGGACACGCCGTTGGGCATCATCACTTGCGGACCGCCAAGTTGGTCTTGACTTGTGTACACTTCACGTCCGAGGAGCTTGTTCAACGCCAAGTAACCAGTGAGGATGAGCGGGCCGTTTGTCATTTGGATGTTACGTTGGCCGAGGCGACACAAGTACGCACCAATCCCGACGGAACGCCCAGTGACATACGAAAGCGTGAAAGCATCAGCGTATGCAGCAGACTGCTCACCAGCAATCATGCCCGAACCGCGCAAGTTTTCGACACCAATGCCATGGATTTGGCCGATGATATCAGTGAGCTTCATACGCGTTTCGTTGCCGTCGATGATTTCTTGCGCCGCCACGGTGCCCTCAGGGAAGGCCTTGTAATCCTCAGGAGTGAGGTAGAGGTATCTGAAACCCATGCTCGGATTAGATTCATCAATCCAAGCAACTTTGAAGTACGGCTTGAGCTCCTCGACGAGGCCAATGCGCGCACCAGAGTTGGAGGCAATGTACACACGCGGCAAACCAATTTTGCGCGCGTATTTGGAGATTGCATCATAGTAGTCGTCTTCCTTGACACCAAAAGAGCCAGACATGAACGTGCAATCGTTACCAACAATAACAATTTCGCGACCCGCCGGATATTCCGGGGTCTTCATGCGAATGTGCCAGCCAACCATACCGACGTTGTTTGAACCAGCCGGGCGATCTTGCTTTTCGAGCTTGCCATCTTCACCCAAGACGAGTTCGCTGGCGCTGAAGAAGTCGGCAGGCATGACGCCACCGACGTCAGCAACGTGCTGACGCCAGTCTAGAACGAGAGCCTTCTCGAAAAGACCGAGGAAGTCGAAGATGTACGTCGTGCCGATGGCGCGCGCAACAGCACGCTTTTGTTGAAGCGCACCCGGTTGCGGGTAGGGCTCCAAGAAGCAAGCTTGTTCTTCGCCGTTCGGGCCAAGAATACAGAACTGTTCCGCTTTACCAGTGGTAGGCTCCAGGTACTCCTTGTACATGTCAACCTTCAACCACTGACCGGACGTGGAGGTTGCCATGAGGCGCAACGGCACCTTCTCCTTGCCGACGCGGACACGAATTTCAATTTCATCAACGCGTCGAGAGAGCAACGAAGCAGATTCGCGGCTAATAAAGTCGAGAAGCTTCGCCTTGAGCTGCGTGACAGCGACACCGAAGTTTTCTTCTTCTAAGAACGGCAAAAAGTTGACGTAAATTCTGGAGGAAGACACTCCCTTTGAGCGGCTGTCCATCATCGATAAAGACAAAGCTTCAACGGCTTTGTTCAAGACGCGTTCCAAACCACCGTCCATGGCATCCTTAGAATGAGAAAGACGGCGAAGCAACAAGTGCTTGGCGGGCCCACGCTTACCCTTCATCGCGGACGATTCACCGACATACATGTGCAAGTCGCGGTTGACAGTCGGGAGACGAGTCAAGTCGTAGTTCTCCAGGCGGGCAAGTTCAAGCAAGTGAGCCACGGTCGGGCGTTCACCACGGTAGAGCTTATCTTCCGCGAAGTCCTTGGAAGAGTGGAACGTGTAGTACGACGGCAACTCCAGGTTGGCGTACGCGAGAACGTTCACAAACTTGACGCCGAGAGCGTCAAGGCGGGGCTTGTGCGTAGCGATGAAGGCTTCCATGTCGGCGGGCAAAGACGCATCCGCAGCTTGCTGGCACATGGCGATGTGAAGAACGTGCATCTTCTCACGAGAAACACCAGTATCGGTGATGGACTTTTCAAGACGATCCAAGATGGCGGTGAATCGCGCCTTGGCTTCAGCCAAGTTTTCGACGCGAGCCAAAAGACCGCATCGGAGCGGGCTCTCATCTGGGTACGTGTTGAACTTGAAGTTCCAGCCAATGGAGGTCATGCCATCGTCACGAGAAACGTTGGAGCTGATGACGTTGTGAGCACGATAGACACGCTTAGCGTAGACTTCGAACGCAGCATCTTGGACGGCTTCATCCTTGTCCGAGAAGAGCGCCGGGAGAAGATCGACGGCGAGCGTCGGCGACTCAACCAAGGATTGGAGGTCACCGGCCTTCGCCTTGCCCCAAGCGCGGCTCAAACCCTCAGAACCCATAAGAATCTTACGGAGTTCGTCCAAGCGCTTATCGATGGACGGCAAACGGCGCTCAAGCAAAATGTTAGATGCTTCAAGCGCAATGTCGCCATATTCCGGACCGCGAAGCTTGGACAGTTGCTCGATGCTCTTGCGGAAAGAATCTGAGATTGGTGCGTGATCGTCCGCCCATGAAATCGGGCCACGAGCAATTACTCGCTGCGGCAAAGTCGGCGCTTGCTTTAATAGAGACAAGATAAGAGCTTGACGTTCCTTGGAGCGCGAGTGCGCGCGAACTTGCGCCAACACCGGCGTCAAGTTCTTGCTGTTGGAGCGAATCAATTGCGCCATCACAGCATCCATCTTCTTACCCGCAAAGACACTTTCGACAGCAAGGTAACGCTCAATGATTTGTTCGAGCTCAGACGTGGCACGCTCCCAGCGACCTGCGTCAGCGGGGAGAGCTTGAAGGGCGTTGAACAAGTCGGCGACGCACGTGTCGGCGTCAAGTTCATAACCATCCAAGAATCTGTGGACGCGATGAACCGCAGCGTCAAGAACTTCTTGCGGCGTCGCGCTGTTGTCCGTGTCAACTGGAAGGCGAAGTTGTCCCTCGAAGGCGCTAATCTTCTTCACCTTACTCGGGTCCTTCAGCGTGAGAGACGCAAGCAAGTCGCCTGCTTCAATCACGGCGCCAGCAGACTTGGCGTGCGAAACCTTACCACTTTCCGTCGCAATGAGAGGCATAACCATCTTCATCGCTTCGACTTCCGCAAACGGCTTACCAGCAACGACTTCGGCGCCATCGTCTTGAAGGAAGCGAATGAGCTTACCGGTCACGTCCGTGCGAAGTTCAGACGGATCAAAGATGTTCGGCAACAACCAAGTTTGGCCGTCGAGAATCATTCTCAAGCCAAGCGGTTCCTCCAAACCTTCGATTTCGTGCTGCTGACCACCGAAGAAGGCCACGAGCGCACCATCGGCACGTTCGCGAATCTTGGCTTCGATCGTTTGGTCACCCAGCTTGACGACGAAAGAATCCGGGCCCGGTCGCGTCACTTCGAAAGAGTACTTGACGTCTTGGTACGTAATTTCCATCGGGAACTTGATCATCTTTTCAATACCCTGCACAGATACTTGCCCTTTTTGCCAAAATTCCGTAAGAGCCGTCTCTTCACTCTGGGCCATTTTGAACGCGCGGAACAACGTGGCGCCGAGAACAATCATGTGCGGGTCTTGCTTGTTGGCAATTTCCTTCTTCGCAATCAAGCCATCCAACCAAGAGGTATCGATGGTGTTAGCCTTGAACTCATCAGTTTCAAGCAATTGAACCAAGTATTCGACGGCTGTACGAATCTCACCACGAACAACCATACCCTTGAGCGCGAGAACGAGCGCCTTGCGCGCCTCGTTACGCGTCGGCCCAGAGGCAAAAATGTGACCAAACTGAGAATCAGCAAACTCGTGCACACCACCATTGGCACCAACAGAGAAATAACCCCACACGTTCGGCGTGGACTGGAAGTGCACGCGTTCGATGCCACCAGACGTCGGCTTGAAACCTTCATCAGGGTTCTCGGCGGTGATGCGCGCCGCGATGACGTGGTTCTCTGGCAAGTGGTAGTCTTCCTCCATGAAGTCGATGTCATCCTTGGTGTTCACGTCACGACCGTAGAACTGACGGATTTCCGGGATTCGCGAAAGAGGAATACCCATCGCAACTTGAAGCTGCGTCGCCGGAAGGTTAACACCGGTGATACCTTCCGTCACCGGGTGCTCGACTTGCAAACGAGGGTTGAGCTCGAGGAAGAAGTACTTGTCAGTCGCCGCGTTGTACAAGTACTCGACGGTACCAGCACCAATGTAACCAATGTTCTTCGTCAAGCGCTGCGCAGCCTTTTCCATTTCTCTGAAAATCTCCGGCTTGGCAACAATCGGCGGACCTTCTTCGAAAATCTTTTGGAAACGACGCTGCGTAGAGCAATCGCGCCCGTTGAGCGCGATGGCATTGCCGTACTCGTCGCCGACGATTTGCACTTCCAAGTGACGGGCTTGGGTGCAAAGCTGCATCATAAACATGGGAGAGCCTGGAACTTCAGCCTTGACCTGCTCAAAGTTGACACGAAGTTGCTCTTCATCCTTGCTCATACGAATCCCCTTACCGCCGCCACCTTCAGACGCCTTCAACATAACCGGGAAACCAATGCGGTTCGCCGCGGCGACGCACTCTTCCACGGTCGTCACCATAGCCTTGTTGAAGATTTCCTCCGGAATCGTACCTTCAGCGGTGAGCTCGGCGACGAGACCGTCACCAGACCACGGGATTGAGGGCACCTTGGCGGTTTGCGCCAAAATGTTCGCCGCAATCTTATCCCCCAACACGCTCATCACCGGCGCGGTGGGACCGATAAATTGAACACCAATAGCCTTCAAAGACGTCGGAAGCTTTGGATTTTCGGACGCGTGACCCCACCCAGGCCACACAGCGTCGACACCTTCGCGTTGCGCAATCTCAGTGATGAGGGGCACATTCGCGTAGTTGTTCTTGTTGGACCCACCCGGCACCTCGACGTAGTCGTCGGCGAAGCGAATAAACTCAGCGTTCGCCGCCAAATCTTCCGGCGTCGCCATGGCCAAGAACTGAATCGCATTCTCATCACCAAACGTATTGTACGCCCACCGACGCATAGAGAGAATACTCTTCGTCGCCGCCATACCGTTATTCGCGATGAGCACCTTGCGAATCACGCGCTTACCCCCGCGCTCCGCCACGTACTTGGCGAGCGCATCCGCGCTCGACGTCCCAGACGTACTCGGCGACGAATCCGCCACCGCATGCACTTGCTGAGCATCCCCTCTGTGTGCTTTCGCCACGGCCAAACGACGGATAGAATCCGCACGGCGCACAGACGCGCGCGCGGATACCGCGCCTCGTCGCGCGTCGCCCAAAACTGCGCATTCGAACACGACGCGCGCGCGCATTGAAAAGTCAGTCTCTCAAACCCCATCACGAGCGCGTCTCCGCGCATGTACACACACGCGACGTGTCGCACATCACGCGTCACGACGCGTCACGACCGCGTCATCACGCGCCATGGCGATCTCAACCGCGTCCCGTCCCGACTCACGACTCGTGAAAACCTCCCTCGTTAGGTTACCCCCCGAATCAAAAGTAACGACTTCGTCGTTATCCGAGTCTCCGTTTAAACCCACGCACGACGCGCGGTCGCCGGGTATCGCCGGCCGTCGTCGGCCGTCGCGTCGCGTTCGACACGCGCGAGTTCGCGTATTAAATCATTCGCATACGTACATGTATTTTTCGTCGCCGCGCGCGACGGCACCGCCATCGCGCTCGGCGTCGTCGTCAGCGCCATCGTCGTCGGCGATCCTACGGTCGCGAAGATTGCGCGGGTTCGGGTTAGTGTCAGCCATCGTCGTGCCATTATCGGTGCGGCGGTGCGTCGCGCGGCGTTCGACGCGCGCGTCACGACGCGCGAAAACGACGGAGAGATATGGTGTGATATATCCCGCGCGTGCGTATACGCCACCGCCGTCGTCGCCGTCGTCCACGCGCGTCGAACGCGCGTGGTTGATTTTCCGACGCGGCCTGGGGCCACGCCACGTGCGTGTGCGTCGTCCTCGCCGCGCGAACCGCCGTCGCCGCCGCCGCCGACGACGACGACGCGCGACGGCGCCGGCGACGACGACGACGCGCGAGACACAATCGCATTCGACACGCATTCGACACGGCGTACCTCAACAATCAACGACACGACGCGCGTGGAGCGATGTCGCGACGACCCGCGCGCGAAGGTCCGCGGTCCTCGTCACGCGGGGCGTGGCTCGATCGTACCAACGACACAACGTTTTTTTATCATCCAAAATACACCGTATATT
>Ga0255779_1002627_pt1 | contig 18907 bp, 19 predicted proteins | sample 011ome_21_FD_179977 | JGI IMG/M metagenome (GOLD analysis project Ga0255779, IMG submission 179977) | Coastal salt marsh microbial communities from the Groves Creek Marsh, Skidaway Island, Georgia - 011508AT metaG (version 2) | ecosystem: Environmental > Aquatic > Marine > Intertidal zone > Salt...
AAATTAGTTTGGGTGTAAGCGGAGGTACGGAGGTGGCTAGCCGATTCGCTGTGGCTATCCGAGATGTCCAGAGGCTCTCAATTGCTGGTCCGGCCTCGGCGGGCCTAGGAGAATTGCCGAACTTCGACCGGCGTCTTTCCGCCAGAGTATTGTCTCCCTTAAAAGGTAGAGATTTGTGGGGCGCCGTTGTTACCAGGTTCCGGTTTCCCTTATCGAAGCATCGGGTCGAGTTTAGGACGAGACGCCACAACGTCCTATACGAGAATTACCGAAGAGGAACTCTCGGCGAGGCTCTTTCTTGGCTACTTCATTAGTCTGGCGCGGTTGAACGGACGGTCTTTCTTCGTTTTTCTCATTCAGAGGCGGTAAAGGTCAATCGAAAGCGCTGACTCGAACTTTCTAGTTGGGTCGCCATTTTGATTAGGCGCGTTAGAGGAGGTGGGTAACGCGGAAGATGACTTGTTCCCTCTTTTCGGTTCAGTCGATTGGTGTGTCGCCGGTCTCTAAAGGATCCGCCGGTCAGCAAGAGCGCTAGAGTTGAGATATCCGAGTGCCGAGCTCGGAAGGAAGGTCTAGTAAATTTCCCCCGACAGTCCGAGGATAACTTCGGCGTACTTCAGGGCGTAAAAATTATTAACGCTAAGGCACTTGTCGCGGAGCTGATGGGTGAAGGATTCCAAGAAACCGTCTTCCAGAGTTGGCTTGGCGAAATGAAGAACAGGCTTGGTTCCAGCGCCGACTCGGGGAAAGCTTCACTCATGGGTTGCCTCATGTCGAGTGTCCGTAGCGTTTCCAGGGAACCCCGTTGGATTCTCAGGAGTCGAAATTGTTCTGCAAAGTCGAGACCGGTAATAGAGTGGTCGAAGTTGTCCTCTTGGCCGCGGAACACGGTTTGGGTGTCCCGACGGGTCGGTCTAGTGAGGCTTACGGAAGGCTGACCGTGATGGCTTTACTTGGCGACCCGCGAACCGGTCACTGATGTCAAACACCGACTTCTCAAGAATGACGGCCCTAAGTCTACCAATCGAGCAAGGAAGTTTGTCTCAGCAAACTCACTGAGTGACAGCATCTCAAGCTCCGGCTCATTCAATATCTGCTTCAGTGGCAGGCTCTGCCAGCACGGGTACCTCTCGCCTCTTTTTCCTTCAAGTCGAAGTTAGGGTGCGCCATAGGCTGTTCCTCACCTCTGTGATTCTAGATTCCTCCCGCATCGTATTGACATCCCCACGCGGAGCAAGAATCGGATCAGCATTCCGAGTCTTTGAAACGATTTGCTTCTCTGAATGCCGCTTGTTTCCCTTGGCCATGATGTTCACGGTCTTCCCGTCAGTCAAGGCCGTCACCAACACTAGACCAGTAACCTCCTGATTTCGAACGCGGAGCCACGTCAATGAATGTATTGGCAATCGACTCTGAATGTTATTTGGCAAGGCCAAGCTAAGCCCCCAAATCGGTTGCTCGCCCTAGTGACGTTAGGTTCATGCGTTGAAGCGGGAAAATAGGAGAACTTGACAAAATTTGCTCAATAGAATCCTCCATTTAGTAAATCGCCCCACCGGGAGCAAACATCGGATGGTGGAGCGTATGAAAAAACTGTCCAGGTATTACAGATAGATTCGGAAGCAACGAGGGCGGTGAAATGGCTACCACAACACAACGGATCGACGCGCTGCAGGGAACGCTGCGCAAATCTTTAGTTCTGGCCATGCGACAAGTAGGAATAAGTCCACGCGGGACCATAAAAAAACTCCCCTACATCTTCATCATCGGCTACAACAAGTGTGGCACTACGGCGCTGCAGCGATTCTTTTACTTGAACGGTTACCCAGCCATTCACTGGGATCAGAATCGCTTGGGACTGAGAATTATTCACAATCTCGTCAAGAGAAGACGAATCTTGAGTGGCTATGATCGCCGTTACCGAGTATTCTCTGACTTCAACATCTCGAACGAGTACCTTGCGATTGAACTGAATCATCTGGTAGCGAAGTTTATGTTGGATTATCCAGATTCTTATTTCATACTTAATACGCGCCCGGTCGAACATTGGATAAGAAGTCGCGCCTCACAAGTAAGTCGAGAAAACGGAACAAAGTACATTGAAATCCGAGCTGAACAGCTGTCATGCCGTACCGAAGAAATCGCAGACCGCTGGCGGAAGGATTGGGAGTTGCACCACCAGTTTGTTCGACGGTTCTTTTCTGGCGCAAAGGCCAATAAGTTATTGGAGGTCGATATTGAAGATAACTCGACACCCGACAGAATTGGAGAATTCTTAGGGTTTGAGCCCGTCAGGGGTTCTTGGCGCAGGGTAAGGACAAACTAGGTGCCCACACCCATTGGGGGTGAGTCCTTCAAAACGCCCACTCCGTTCCAGAGGTGACAAGCGAATGCCACTCAGTGCGCTGGCATGTCGTCCCAGGGACTGCAGGGGACGTGATTGACGACTTCGAGTACGGGTCACAGAGAAAGAGAAAAACAATTTTGCAGATATTCACGGATCCCATGCGCAGGGAAATAGGGTCAGGAACCGCATGGTTCAAGCAACTTACTTCAATGTGGTTAGCGCTTCATGTTGAAGTTCGTGTCAAGCTGGTCGGGTATCTTTTCCTGAGATTGTTCGGCCTGGTCCTTGACTTTATTGGGATTGCGGCAATCGGGATTCTAATCTCTGGTTCGGTTGAAGGTCACGTTCAAATCACGATTGGTCAGTACCAACTAGTCTCAATCCCAGATTTCAACACCGAACACACCATTCAATTTTCAATTTTGGCCGCCGTAGCTTTTTTGCTCAGGTCGGCATATTCGGTGCTTATCACCAGAGCGTACTTTCGATATCTAGGTGCTCTGGCGACCGAAGCATCAGTCCTTCTGTTTAGGAGAATGCTCAATGAGGGGCCTGAATTTCGAGCCAAATACTCGGTCTCCGAACTGCAGTTCTTGCTGACTTCTTCGACAAATGTGCTATTCACGCAATTGCTCGGAGGAGCGCTAGTTCTAGTCAGTGATGTAGTCAGTGCCACTGTGTTCGCGGTGCTTTTGATCGCGATTAACGTATCTTTTGGCATCGGGGCCCTGCTGTTTGCTCTCACCGTGGTGGGAATCATTTACTCTCTGTACGCGCTGAAAAATTCGCAAGTTGGGAGGAAGGCTAAGTCAGCCGCTCAAAGGACTATACAGAGCATTGTGGATACATCTAATGCTTATAGCGAGTTGGTGGTGTTTGGTAAAACGTCGACGTTTGAAGCACGGTTCCGCGATCCGAGAGAGCAATTATCCAAATCAGTTGTTGACAGTCTTATTTTTCGAATGTCCCCACGAACCGTTATGGAGGCCGCATTTGCACTAGGACTGATCGGGTTTGTGGTGGCAAACTCCATTCTTCCCACCGGTATGGCGCTAGGCGGAGCTGAAATTGGAGCGTTTGGTGCGGCGGTTATGCGACTCTCATCTACGCTTCTTCCGATTCAACAGTCTTTGGCGTTACTCTCCCAGGCCGAAAAACAGGTGGTTCCGGCTGTCGCTCTCTTGTACGGTTCTCGAGCGCCTACCTCAAGAAACTGGAATAATCCAAAGAGGAACTCTCCTGGTTCTGGCGCGCGAAATAATTCAATCACGCTGAAATCTGTAAGTTTTACCTACGAAGGGTCTAATGTCGCTGCGGTAACGGACATTAATATTGAGGTTCCGTCCGGAGGCTACATGGCTATCGTAGGGCCGTCAGGAGCTGGGAAATCAACGTTAGTTGAACTAGTGTTAGGTCTTGCTGTTCCGAACGAGGGTGCCGTGTCCCTTGGCGGGTGCACACCAATAGAATTTAGAAACTCGCGACCCGGTAACTTGGCGTACCTGCCGCAGAAGCCGGGCTTCATTTCTGGAAGCGTGGCGGAGAATATTGCTCTTGGTGAACCGCTTGAAGATATTGACTTTGATCGGGTCTTGGCCTCTTTGGAAGCGGTGGGCTTGATTGAGGTAGTCAAGAATTCGCTCGGTGGGGTGCAGGGCCACCTAGGCGCCCACCTCAATCGTCTCAGCGGGGGGCAGCTTCAGCGATTGGGGCTTGCGCGAGCCCTTTACTTCCAACCATCAATATTGGTCCTAGACGAAGCGACTAGCAATTTGGACCCTAAGTCTGAGGGGCTGATAGAGCAGGCTCTGCGTGGGCTTGAAGCGACCACCATCCTTTCGGTCGCACACAAATTGCACACGATTCGCAACGCAGACAGTCTTACCTATCTCGAAAATGGACGGGTTGTGGCTAGCGGGCCTCTGGAAGACATGAAAAAGGAGTTGACAATTTTCACTGAGTACTCAGAGTCCACTGGAATCTGGACACGAGCATAGTGGAGTCAGTCTTTTGTAGCTAGGAAAAATTTGGTCGCGTCGCTTCGAATTGAAGGGTACCACTGATTCTCTTCTTAACGTCCTCGATTCGAGCCCCGGTAATTCTGGGCCCCAGGTCTACATGGTCCGAGGACTGAATTGTCGGTAATAAGTCACTGGTAATTTCTTGCTTTGAAGCCCCCACGGTAATCCATAGTCCACACCGTACTTGATCTCCGAAGACTGCCGTCGTAATTTTTCCGGTGGATATACGTTGCCTAATGGGGGAAGCTATCGGCCGCATAGGCCGTTGCGCACTTGGGGAGTGGACCACAACTACTTCGGCCCCGATTTCACTGGACAAATCCGACAAGAGAATCCCGATTCTCGACGTTGTTCTTAGGGAAAAGTCTCCCGATATGACTACGTTGCAGGCCCGGCCAATATTCTCAACCGCATGGGGCAACATAGGATACGGCACCGGAAACCGTCGTTTGTCGGAACTGGAGCGAGGAGACAATTGACGTAAATCGCCCGTTGGAACCGACGCGTGCCAATATCTGAACGATTCTGCGTATTCCCGACGATATCCGGCGTAGGACGTCAAACCGTGCGAAACTGAGGTCTGGGTGAGGGATTTGGTGTGTAGAAGACCGAAAGACAACGCAGTTTTTCCTACCAACTGGATGGAATGACTCCCAAAGGCCTTCTGGATTCTCTCGGTAAATTCTCTGTCCCCCGAGTACCTCACCTCGTCCCACGGTCCGATTTGGCTCACAAGTCGCGCCCTAAACATTAGGGAATTTGGATTCAAATGTACGAACTTTCCAATCGTTTCTCTCGGATGAAACAGCAGGTCTTCAGAGCACCTAACCCATTGGGAAAAGGTTGCTTCAACTCCATCGTTCTTAATTAGGGGCTCTACTTGTCGTTGAATCTTTTGGGGGTGGGACCAATCATCCGCATCATGCGTTGTGACGAACTCCCCTCTTGCAGCGTCCAAACCAATGTTTCTAGCCGCAAAAAGCCCTTTAGAAATACGATTGAGGATAAGACGAACTCGTGGGTCGGATTGGACTATGTCGGAAGCTACTTCTGCTGTGCAATCGTTACTACCGTCGTCGATAATCAGAATTTCGAGATTCTGCCAGGTCTGATTCCGGATTGACTGGACTGCATTGGCGAGCCACTTCGCACCGTCCCGAACTGCAACAATCACGGAAACCAGGGGCCCATCTTCTATACGCCCAGCATTGAACGGGACAGCCGATAAATCCGACAGTTTCGTAGGGATTCTCGTGGAGAGTCTCAGTGGACTGAGGTTTTCCCCGATAAACGCTCTGTTTAGCCGGTCGACCCAGGCAATAGATTGCCGACCGTCAACATATCTAACGGCATTACACGAGGCAAACACTTGATCTGCGCTCGACGGGACTAATCCAGAGAGTGACTGAGCATATCGATTCGTGAGTGCACGGTATGGCTCGACCGATTCCAAACTACTCAGAAAAGCGAAAGCGAGGGTCTTTTTCTTCCAAACCACGTTGTGAGATGCATCGGCGAAAAATCTCCAAAGCTCGCTATCTATTTCGTCGGGCCAACTGTTGAGCGGAGAGTTGCGAATTTGGATTAGGGCGTTGGCAGCTCCCCATCTCCGAGAGGAAAACGGACTATTTAGGATTCTTCTCAAATGCTTCACGGCAAGCGGTGAAAACCCAACCCGGGCCAACACCAGAAGTTGCAAAGTCGAGAAGACGCGTGTGTGCATCTGAATAGCGCCCGTCTTGTCCAGCGTTGAGAACACGTAAGGTCTGATTGCGGTTCTCAATCTCGAGTCCAGGAGTCGATCACGAATCTTCTCAATTCTGATTGACATAATTAGTACCAGCCTTTCCGTCCACGGGCATAAGGCTTCCTGTTCAGATGTTTCTTAGCGACTCTATGGCCATCGAAATTTCGGGCCTTGTTCACTTCCGTGGCGGGGGAACTCCGAAACTGAAGAGAACGGACCATCCACTCATCCAAACGTGCAAAAAGATGCCGATTGCTGAAATCGCCACATAGTCCAGTAACGAGACAGACTTATCCGCCCACAATTTTTGGGCAACACCCCTTCGGAAGCTTGCTAGTTTGAGAATCCACAAGAGCCGGTTCTTCGGGCCTTCTTGACAAATAACATTACCAGCGAGTCGAATACGGTGCCGCATAAGCGCTCGAAGGGTTCCCCTAGTGGGATGGTACACGACAGCAGAATCGACAAGAGTAGTGGAAAAGCCAAGTCGGTTGAAACGCATCGACCATTCAAGATCACCCCCCGATAGACAAGTCTCGTTAAAAGAGCCCACAACTGAAAGAATTTTCTTAGAAATCCCCATGTTCGCCGTGGCTACATGCCCTCGATAATTGATGGACCTAGCTTGATCAAATGTAGTTGCCAGCTCAAATCGCTCGACGACACCTGGAGTGGTCGAACGGGTGATCAGCTTAATGACCCCGCCTACACGATCGGCGCCAGCTTCAACTGCTTGGACCATTCTCTCCACCCAATATTTGTCCGGAATACAATCTGCATCAGTAAACAGGAGAACGTCCCCCCTCGCCTTTGAGCAGCCAAGGTTCCGCGCCGCAAACTGTCCCGGCTTCGGTTCATGCAGAAGCACTAGATGATCTTGCCGGGCAAAAAATTCTGGATTTGGAACTGGGGAATTGTCAACAAAAATCATTTCAAACTCATTGTTGGGAAATGTCTGAGCCGACAAGGCTTCAAGAGTCAGTTTTACTGAGTCATTCATCTCAAAGAATGGAATAATCACACTCGCCCTCATTGCCACCCGCCTCATTCTTAGGGCCGAAATCTCTGGCATTATGTTACGTCACGACAAAAAAATAGTCAGTTCGTAATCACTCAGGCTAGAAAACAGCATTTGGTTCTTGCCCGGGTTTTAGGCACACGCTACCGGGTTTGTGACCTTGGCTGACGTGTGTGGCCGCGGTCCAATGTTCGACTTGGCAATCGAATTGGAGCCCGTAATCCGTTCGGTTGCTCGATTTTCGAAATAATGAATTAGGTGAGGGGAGGCAAATTTCGGTGGGTGTTGGATACAAGGCCTTAAGCCTACTTTTTAAGCTCCGACTTCCACTGGCACGGAGACTCCTGGAGCGAAGAAGGTCTTTTCAATTTGGCCTAAGCGTCGGGTGCATGATGAAGAATGAGGCCGCGTACCTCGAGGAATGGATGACCTTCCACATTGCAATGGGTGTGGATCACTTCTTCTTGGTGGACGACCACAGCACTGACAATTCCTTTGCTTTGCTCGAATCATGGGTCGCAGATGGGAAAGTGACCCTAATTCGACCCAGGAAAAGGGTTTTCGATCAGTGGTTTGCATACCGACAAATTCTGCGGCGTGCCAGATTCAAGACAAAATGGCTAGCGTTTCTCGATGTCGACGAGTTCCTCTTTTCCCCGAAGTATCTTGACCTGCAAATTTGTTTGCAAAAGTTTGAGCACTCACCGGCCGTTTTTGTTTACTGGGTGCTGTACGGTTCGGGCGGAAGAAACGCCAAACCAAATGGCTCCGTTGTCGAAAACTTCACACGTTGTCTTCCGCTGAACCTAGTGGATGACGATTCGTTCGCTCATCGGGCCCCTGGGGGTTATGTAACTGGGTGGGCTCGGGACGGAAAATCTATCGTGAATCCTCGTGCGGTCTGGTGGCCTGATCCCCACTACCCAAAAGGATTGCTCTGGGGGCAAGTTGTTGATGAAAATGGCGATGCTCCGGTTATCAAGGATGAACTAGCAGTGTGTCCGCCGACAGCGGCTTCGTTACGAATAAATCACTACTGGTCTAAGTCTCTTGAAGAGTTACGGGAGAGGGTTTATCGTGAAAACATCGCAGGAAAGGGCAGGCCCAAACCGCAGTGGGACCGTCTGCTCGAAAGAGAACGCGGCCTTAATCACGCAGTCGACCCAATCGCCCAAGAAATACTCCGAAAAGTGAGTTTTCAGCGCATCAGGACTGAAACGGTGGGTCTCGAGAACTGGGATTAGGTGAAGCTCCATCTCAAGTTCTTCTGAGTGAATGGCGCTGACGATGCTCGTAGCGAATGGCCCATCGCGAAGATTGGAGTCCTCGTAAAGGTATTGTCCTTGGTTTCTTGATGCTAATCCCTGAGCCCGAGGCGGCAGTCTCTGCCTTTGCGAGGGCCGTGCACGAAATCGATCGCAACCGCATTGTGCCTCGCATCGAGCAGTAAACTAGTGGTCCGGTTGTTCGTTGGCGTACTCACCTTTGCCTGGCTAGCTAAGTGTCAGACTCGGCTTCGCTCAGATCTTTCAAGGAGCTGTCGCTCATTGAGCTGTCTGAGTTCGTGAAGAAGTTCGAAGAAGTATTCGAAGTAACCGCAGCCGCTCCGGTTGCCGTTGCTGCTGCTCCTGCTGCCGCTGGTGGCGGAGAAGCTGCCGCTGCTGAAGAGAAGGACTCGTTCGACGTCGTTCTCGAAGCTGCTGGTGACAAGAAGATCCAGGTCATCAAAGAGGTGCGTGCTCTCACCAACCTCGGCCTGGGTGAAGCCAAGGCTCTCGTTGACGGCGCTCCGAGCACCGTGCTCGAAGGTGCCAACAAGGAGACCGCTGAGAAAGCCAAGGAGCAGATCGAAGCTGCCGGCGGTACCGTCACCCTCAAGTAGTTTTCACTACTCACACAAGGGGCCGGCACAGTGTGCCGGCCCCTTGTCGTTGGCGAATCAATTTCTCTTGTGGCAGATGGTGCGTGGATTACGCGGCGCCGGGTTGGAGCGTTCCTGCCTCGTCACTTGATGACGGGGGAATCTGGCACCATTTCTCAGCAATCAGGCCACCCACCATCAAGAGGAAGCCACCGATTGCCGTTGATAGGGCAAAAAAAAGCGGGCCTGCAGTGATCACTATTCGGGTAGCCAGGAACAACACGATGCCTATCCCAGAACCGGAGAGCAACGAACCCGTCAGTGCTCCGGCTTTGGCGAGCAACACCACGCGGGTGGCATAGAACGGGTTTATGGGTTGGGGCGCATCCCGCTCGGGCTTATGCCGGGTCACTTTCCTAATCGGCCAGGCCAACACCGGCAGAATGACCCCAATAAACACCAATGCCACCCCCAACGTAATGGGGGGAATGAATTGTGGTTCACCCACTCGCACCAGGGTGCCTTCAGTCACAAACAACGTGGCTACTCCGAGCACAAACAACCCCACCAGGGTGGTCACTCGCGTCGTTGTCACTGACCGGCCTTATCTAGCCCCCCGAGGAGGTCTAGCACATTGCCTTTGCCGGCAATCGAAGCATCAGAATCAATCTCAGCCCACGGCGCCAACACGAAGACTCTCTCGTGGGCTCTGGGGTGGGGCAGGGTGAGACCTTCGCTCGCCAATACTTCCCCGTCGTAGTCGATGAGGTCAATGTCGAGGGTGCGCGAGGCATAACGCTCATCAGTTCTCACTCGACCATGGCGGGCCTCGATAGAAAGCGCAATCTGGAGTAGCGCCTGAGGCTCCCACACTGTGTCAACGATGATCACCTGGTTTATGTACTTCGGGGCTGACTCGTCATAACCCGATTCGGTGAGTGCCACCGTCTCGTGGACGTTCGATTCGGCGACGAGGCGAATCCCTTCCGTGGCTTTCAGATCAGCCACAGCACGAAATAACTCATCATCGCGCTCACCCAGATTGCTCCCTAGAGCCAGCACGGCACGGTGCCAACCTGATTCCACCTCTGGCAGGCTCACGATTGCACCTTCTCTCGCCTAATGTTGACAGCAATGTCTTGAACAGGGTGGCCCACGGGAGCTTGGGGCTTGTGCACGGTCACGGTCACCGCGGTGGGTTGAGGGTGGTTCAGAACGATTTGGGCAAGGTCGTGTGCGAGGGTCTCAATCAAATCAACGCTTTCGCCCGTCACCCGCTGTGCGACTTGATCAACCACGACCGAATAGTCGAGGGTCTTCTGAAGCTCATCGGTGCTTCCCGCCGAGCTGAGGTCAAGCTCAATCTCAAGATCGACCACAAATTCTTGGCCGTCTCGCTTTTCATGGTCAAAGACACCGTGATAGCCCCTAAGCCGAAGCCCGGTAATCGCGATGGTGTCTGACACAGCCTCTACTCTTCCGTATTTTGGCTTTTCGCCCACACCTCAAGGGCCTCGTGGTGAAGCCGTGGCTCATGGACCCGAAAGGCACTAACTCCACTTCCTGCAAGGCTCACACTCAGCGCCACCGCGACTCCGTCGCGATCCTTGGGGTGGTGGCCCTCAGGTAGCAGCGCTCCCAAAAAGCGTTTGCGAGAAGCCCCCACCAACACGGGATAGCCCATCGCCACAAACTGGTCGATGTGGCGGCAGAGTTCCCAGTTGTGCTCGATGTCTTTGGCAAAACCCAGGCCGGGGTCGATCCATATTCGCGAGGCGTCAATGCCGGCTTCTTTAGAGGCATCTAATCGAGCCAAGAGCTCCGATATGACATCACCCACGACATCGTCATAGTGAGCGAGGGAATCCATTTGGTCGCTATGCCCTCGCCAGTGCATGAGAACGTAGTCGACGTCGGCGCCTGCGATGACCCCAAACATGTCTGGGTCAGCTAACCCCCCTGACACGTCGTTGATGATGGGCACACCAAGGCGGATCATCGCCTGAGCGGTTTCCGCGCGCATTGTGTCGACACTGACCTGGATACCCGCAGCCACCAGCTCCGTCACCACGGGCGTAAGACGGGATATCTCTTGGGAAGCGTCGATTCGGCCTGCTCCTGGCCTGGTCGACTCAGCCCCGACATCAATCACCGACGCGCCGTCGCTAACCATCTGGCGGGCACGCTCCAGAGCACGATCGACATTGACGAAATCACCGCCGTCACTGAACGAGTCGGGAGTGACATTCAGCACACCCCACAGCGCCGAAGGGTTAGCCACCACGACTAGTCCGTGTGCTCCATGGCGTGCAACGCCTCACGTCGAGCATTAGGTTCGCGGAGCGAACCCGCAGATGCCATGGTGACCGTTTCGCTCTCTGCCAACCGCGGACCACGGTGTTGTACGCAGCCGTGCTCAGCACGAATGACCACGAGAGCACCCGATGCCACCCCCGAGCGCACCAGAGCATCGGCGACCATGTCACCTAGACGCTCCTGCATTTGTGGCCGGGCCGCGGCTAGTGACACCAAATCAGCGAGAACCCCTAAGCCGACAATTCGAGAACCCGGGGCGTAGGCCACATCCGCTGTGCCGCGGAAAGGCAGAAGGTGGTGTTCACACACCGAACTAAATTGAATACCCCGAAGGGCAACAAGGTCGCCAAATTGGTCATCGGACTCAGCAAGTGGCCGAGCTGAGTCGAGCACAGTCACCGGGTCAATGCCCACTCCCCGGTATAACTCGGAAAAGAGCGACGCGACCCGCTCGGGCGTATCGGCTAACCCTTCACGGTTGGGGTCTTCGCCTAATGCCTCTAGGAGTTGTTCGACCGCGACCCGGACTTTGGCATCATCCACCCGAGGTGTCCTCTGGTTTGTTGCGCCTAGCCGGTACGGTCTTTTTCACACCTCGAGCCGGGCCGGTCCGACGGGTCTGCCCCTTGGGCTTTGCGGGGACTTTCACCGGCGGTTTTTTCGACGCGGGACGTCCTTCGTAGGAGAACCACTGCGGGCGCTCAGCTAGCTTCTTAATGCCTGTGAAGATCTCTTCCAACTGGTGGTGGTCGAGCGTTTCTTTCTCGAGCAGCTCGGTCGCGAGACGATCCAAGATGGCGCGGTTTTGGCTCAGCACTTTCCAGGCTTCTGCGTGGGCGTTATCAATGAGCTCCCGCACTTCACGGTCCACCGTCGCCGCGACCGCATCGGAATAGTCACGCTGGTGACCCAAGTCACGGCCTAAGAAGACTTCACCGCTTGATTGACCAAGCTTCACAGCCCCCACATCACTGCTCATACCGAATTCGGTGACCATTCGACGGGCGATGTTCGTGGCTTTATCGATGTCGTTTGATGCACCGGTGGTGGGGTCTTTGAACACGATTTCTTCTGCCACGCGGCCACCCATGGCGTAGGTGAGCTGGTCAAGCAGTTCATTACGGGTCACCGAATACTTGTCATCGAGGGGAACGACCATGGTGTATCCCAGTGCTCGGCCACGGGGCAGAATAGTGACCTTTGTCACCGGGTCGGAGTGGCGCATCGCGGCCGCGGCGAGGGCGTGACCACCCTCGTGATAGGCGGTAATCAGCTTCTCGTGGTCACTCATCATCCGGCTTCGCCGCTGTGGCCCCGCCATGACGCGGTCAACCGCTTCATCCAACTCTTCGTTGGTGATCGTGGTCTTGCTCGCACGGGCCGTCAATAGGGCGGCTTCGTTCAGAACATTCGCCAAGTCAGCGCCGGTGAACCCCGGAGTCTTTCGCGCAAGAACCTCTAGTTCAACGTTCTTTGCCATCGGCTTGCCTTTGGCGTGGACGTCGAGGATGGCCTGGCGACCCTTCATGTCGGGGGCATCCACCTGGATTTGCCGGTCAAAACGGCCCGGGCGCAGAAGAGCGGGGTCGAGGATGTCGGGGCGGTTGGTCGCGGCGATCATGATGACGTTCAGTTTCGGATCAAACCCGTCCATTTCAACGAGCAACTGGTTCAGGGTTTGCTCCCGCTCGTCGTGGCCGCCACCCATACCGGCACCACGATGACGACCGACGGCGTCGATTTCGTCGACGAAGATAATCGCCGGCGCGTTTTCTTTGGCCTGGTTGAACAAGTCGCGCACGCGGCTCGCACCGACACCGACAAACATCTCGACAAAGTCAGAGCCGGAAATCGAATAGAACGGGACATTCGCTTCACCAGCAACCGCACGTGCCAGCAAAGTCTTACCGGTTCCTGGGGGGCCATAGAGCAGAACACCCTTGGGAATACGAGCACCCACCTTGGTGAATTTTTCGGAGTCTTTGAGGAAGTCTTTGATTTCTTCGAGCTCTTCGATGGCCTCATCGGCCCCCGCCACATCAGCGAAGGTGACAGTGGGGGTTTCTTTGCTCACGAGCTTCGCGCGTGACTTACCAAACTGCATCACCCGTGAACCGCCACCCTGCATAGAGGAGAGGAGGAACCAGAAGATCACACCGATGATGAGGAAGGGCAAAATGAGGCCCAAGAAGCTCACAAACCAGTTCGCTTGAGGGACCTCGTCGGTGAAGGTGTCTACTTGGGAAAGATTGACGGCTTGAACAATTTCTTCGCCGCGGGGAGCCACATAAGAAAACTGAACCATGGTGCCCTTGTCGTCGTAGGGCTGGCGCAGTTCTAGATCGACCCGCTGCTCGATGTCGATGATGGTGACGGACTCGGCTTTGTTATCGCGCAGTAGCTCTAAGCCCTCTTGGGTGGAAATGGTGCGGAACCCACCTACGTTCATGAGCGACAACCCGATAAACACCACGAGGGCGCCCGCGAGGATGTAGGGCAGAGGCCCGCGCAGGAGTGATTTGAACGAGAATTTCTTCGTGGCCATTGGCCAAACGCCTCACTTCGTGGTTAGACGCGTCACCGCGTGAAATATCAGGCTACCTGTTTGGGCATCAGGCGAAAAAGCCTGTTCGCCGTGGGCGAGGGAATCATTTTTTGACAGCAAATAACCCTTCCGGCACATCGAGCGAGTAATCGAAGGCCGCAAAATCTTCGGCGTAAAAATCTTGGATGAAATCGAGTCCAGAAGGAGAAACAGCCACTGGCCTGGGCGCGCGACGTGACGGGTTTAGGTGAGGAAGCTCAGACGGTATGGGCAAGTGGGTGCTCAACACTTTCAAGGAACCCTCTAGGTCCTCGAACTTCAACGTTAATGATGGCCCATGCCACGTCCTCGGTCGCATCCACTGCACCATCGGGGCGGCCTGTGAGAGGCCAATCACATTCCATAAGCCCGCTTCAGGCTTCTCCCGAGCAATCGCCTTCAAAAAGGAGTCAAAACTCCAAACATTCGGAATCGCCCGCTGACGCCGCAAATAGGCAAAAAGTGAAACCGCGCGGGCATAAGGGTCTCGCACGAACCCAAAGCTGAACGCAGTTTCGAGCTGGGCGCTACTGAGCACGCCCAGCTCAAAAAGTGAATCCGACGTCAAGTGACCGAACGAGACATTCTTCAGCTGCGCCAATTCGGTGTCCGACATGTCCACCAACTCCTCGAGCACATTGTGCTTGGTCATCCCAATGTGCTCCGAGAGGAGGGTAAATATTGAGGTTCCCGCAGCTTTGGGCACGTGGATGAACAGCACATCGGGTCTCACCGTCACCGGAGAATTACGGTGAACTTGAAGTGTCCGAGCGCGAATGAGTGCCTCACCCTTCTCTGACTGTGAAACCCACCACGGTGCAAGCCATCGAGCGTCGAAATTGGGAACGATTTTCTTCCAGGTATTCGAAATGGCCCGGCTCAGCTTTGTTGGACGAAGCTCTGTCACTCGGTGACTTTTCCGTAGACGCTGGGCTTCAACACCGCCACACCGGTGAGGTTTCTAAACCGGTTCGCGTAGTCGAGCCCGTAGCCCACAACAAAAGCGTTAGGAATATCGAATCCCACGTAATCCAGGGGCACTTCGACCTGCATGGCCTCGGGCTTGCGCAGAAGCGTCATCACTCGGATGGAGCGAGCACCCCGGCTTTCAAAGTTTCCCAGCAACCACGAGAGAGTGAGCCCCGTGTCGACGATGTCTTCGACAATCAACACATCGCGACCTTCTAGGGCCGTGTCGAGGTCTTTCAAAATCTTCACCACACCAGAGGACTTGTGATCGTTGCCGTAGCTCGAAATCGCCATCCAATCCATTTCGACATGGATTTTCAGCTCACGAGCGAGGTCTGCCATGACCATCACCGCCCCCTTCAACACCCCCACTAATAGCGGGGTTGAATCGGGGTAGTCCGCTTCAATCTGTCGCGAGATTTCGGCAATACGAGAGCGAATCTGCTCGGGGGTGACCAACACCTCATCGAGGTGAGAAGCAGCATCCTGGGTGTCCATGGGGCCTCGCAACTAGGAGTTCTTGCGCATAAAACGCAATTGGTCGTCGACTCTCACCACACTAACGCCTGGGATATCAATCGGACCCTGTCCGTGCCAGTCGGTCACAAGCGCCATCACCGCATCGGTGTGACTACGGTGAAGCTCCTCAACTCCGATATGCCCAAGCGCTAGTCGCAGCATTCTGGTCGCAATGGGTTCTGGTTCACCCTCGAGGGCACTGATCGGCACATGTGATTCGTCAAGGTGGGTTCGGTAGGGCTCCAGGCGCTCATGAGCCAAGGCATCGAGGAACTCGTCATCGGCTCGAACAAGATCAGCCGTGCGAGAGAGTGCTACCACCACGCCGGGACCCAGCTCGCTCTCCATCACCTCGAGAACACGGTGTCGCACCCGAGGACGCAGGAATCGCTCGTCAGTGTTGTGCGGGTCATCCCACCACTCGATACCGGCATCTACACACACCTGGCGGGTGTCCTCTCGCCGGAGACCCAAAAAGGGCCGCCACCACAGGCCACTGGTCTCAGCCATTCCGCTGATGCTCGAGGGTCCAGAGCCCCTCGCAAGGCCCAGAAGCGCCGTTTCTGCTTGGTCGTCCATCGTGTGTCCCAGGAGCACGGCGTGTACGCCGCTGTCCCGCGCTTCGTCGGTAAGGGCGGCGTACCGCGCAGTGCGGGCGGCGTGCTCAGCCCCACCCTCGTTACCCACGGTGACCGCGATCACGCGAGCAGAAAGCCCCAGAGACTCGAGGCGCTTCTTGGCAGTATCGGCAATCTCAGCAGAGGCTTCTTGCAACCCGTGGTCGATGATGACCGCTTCGCAGGAATACCCGTGCCGGGGCATTACAAACTCCGCCGCCCAAGCCAACGCCATCGAATCGGCGCCACCACTCACCGCGAGCAGGAAATGGGAGCCTTCGGGGATGCTCTCGTAATGTCGCTCGAGCAGCTTATTTACCGCGCGCCGGGCGTCGGCCATAGGTGGGGTGAGCCGAGGCCGTCTCGGCTCTGAGCCAGCGTTCGAAGCCACCCGGTAAGGTTACTTCACAGTCCCCTTTCCCCCTTTTCGGAGGTCGTCACACCCATGGCTGAATACGCCGCCGTCATTGAAATTCCCCGCGGTTCCCGCAACAAATACGAAGTCGACCACGAAACCGGTCGAGTGTTCCTCGACCGCGTGCTCTACACGACATTTGTCTACCCCGCGGACTATGGCTACATCGAACACACCCTCGCTGATGACGGTGACCCGGTTGACGTGTTGGTGCTGATGGAGTACCCCGTGTTCCCCGGTGTGGGTGTCAAAGTGCGCCCCGTCGCGGTGTTCAACATGACCGATGATGGCGGAGAAGACGCCAAGGTGATTTGTGTGCCCGCGGGGGACCCCCGGTGGGACCACATCCAAGACATTAACGACGTGCCCGAATACACCCGGAAGGAAATCGAGCATTTCTTCGAGCATTACAAAGATCTCGAACCCGGCAAGTGGGTGAAGACCGAGGAGTGGGGTGACCGCGCCGAAGCAGAAAGCATCATCGCCGAGGCGGAGAAGGCCTACGCCGCCGGCCACTAAATGACACCTACTCGCCGCTCGTTCGCCCTCGCCGCAGGGATCATTGCCTCACTTGCAGCCGTATCAGGGTGCTCGTCGAGCAGCGATGGCCTCGCGGCGACCTATGGTGAGGTGGCAGAGCAGGATTATTTCTCCTCAGATGGCGCCTTCAGCTTTTTCGCGTCGGCCAACCGCGGAAACCCCATCACATTTGCTGGCGTTACGGACATGAGTGGGCCGTGGAGTTCGGCAGACCACATCGGCGACCCCATCGTGGTGAACTTTTGGTTTGCCGGGTGCCCACCCTGCCGGTTGGAAGCAAAAGATCTCGCTGCGTTGCACGAAGAATTCGTGGGTGATGGGGTGCAGTTCATCGGGGTGAACATTTTGGACCAACCAGAAACCGCCATCACCTTCGCCAGGGAATTCGGGATCGCCTATCCCTCACTGATGGATGTTGAAACCGGATCGGTGCGTTTGGCGTTCGCCGGTGAAGCGAGCCCGAACGCCGTGCCCACCACGGTCGTGCTAGACCGCGACCACCGGGTGGCCGCGCGCGTGAACGGGTTGATTACTGATGTGGGCTTGCTTCAGACGATGATCAACGACGTGCTCGCGGAAGTGCAAAGCCCTACCACTTAGCCCAGGCGCACTCCCCGGTCTGCCATGAAGTAGTAGGGGTCGACTGCGACCATGTCGCGGCGGGTCTCGTAGTGGAGGTGACATCCGGTCGAGGCACCCGTTGATCCCACTCTGCCAATGAGCTGGCCGGTTTGGACCCGCTCACCAAACTTCACATAGAGCGAGCCGTTTTGGAGGTGCATGTACCCGGTGGTAATGCCATCGCCGTGGTTGAGGCGAATGAAGTTACCCCCGGTACCCAGCCACCCGGAGTAGGAGACGGTGCCTTCGCGGGCGGCGTAGACGGGGTTACCGCAGCCATAGGCGAGGTCGATTCCAGCGTGGAAGCGGACCGTGCCATAGATCGGGTGCACTCGGTTGCCAAAGTGGCTCGAGATGTACCCACCGGTCACCCGTGCCCAGCCGGCACCCGAGATTTGACCGGGGTCGATCATGCCCCGCACAATCGACTGCTGCCGGGCAATCACCCCCGCCTGGTAGTCCTCTTCCGTCGCTTCGCGCTTTTCCATCAACACCGCGAGCTGTGCTTCGAGCTGTGCCTGATTCTCTAGTTGCTCATCGAGAAGGTTCTGCGCCCTGATTGCTGCCGCATTTGCCGCGTCAAAAGCGACCTCTGCTTCTTGTTGAAGTTCTTCGCGAATGTCTGAGGCGACCTGGGCCTGGTCGGTCAACGACTGGGCCGTGTTTTGATCCGCGAGCGCCTTGGCGTAAATGCCGTCTGTTTGCTCGGCGATTTTCGCGGCGTAGCCCAGACGCTGAAGCAGACTGTCTGCCTCATCGGCGTTCACAAAGATGGTTGCCTGCAGGTCCCCACCACCCACACGCGCCAATTCGGCGACGAACTGGCCTGCTTTTATCCGTGACTCTTCGGCGACAATGGCCGCTTCATCGGCTTCTGCTTGAAGTTGGGACTGGGTGTAAATCGCTTCGTCGAGTGCTAGTTGCGCTTCGTAGTAAATCTCACCAAGCCGCATCGCCTCTTCTTCGGCCGCCTGATAGGCGAGAGTGAGTTCTTCTAAAAGCCCCTGCAGCTCTTCGATTTTCTTTTTGGCCTTGGCTTCGTCTTTCCGCGCGTCGAGCACGTCCTGCCACGTCGGGTACTCCTTCGCTTGGGCGGGTTCGGACACCACAAACACTGCCCCCGCAATAAAGGTCAGAATGACGAGTGCTATGGCGGGCAGGCTAAACGAGCTGTCACGAAAACCTCGCACGAAATGTCACGATAGTCACACTGGCCACAGAACCCGCTGAGCGGGTGGGGCGTGGCGGGAATGCCGGCGTTTGCGCTCGAGGGCATCTGACACCTACACTCATACCGTTGGTTTGCAAACGAGGCCCCATCGTTTAGCGGCC
>Ga0255779_1002630_pt1 | contig 18895 bp, 17 predicted proteins | sample 011ome_21_FD_179977 | JGI IMG/M metagenome (GOLD analysis project Ga0255779, IMG submission 179977) | Coastal salt marsh microbial communities from the Groves Creek Marsh, Skidaway Island, Georgia - 011508AT metaG (version 2) | ecosystem: Environmental > Aquatic > Marine > Intertidal zone > Salt...
CAAGCTTCTGGTGTCGTCTTTGGAGCGAGCAATCTCGCGTGGACACAACAACAACGTTTCCATTCGCATCCGCGAGACATTGGGTCTCGACGTGTCGTGGCTTCTCCAGGTATTTCTCAACAAAGCACTCCCCACGCCCAAAAGCCGCGAGTGCCTCTCGTGTGGCGGAGTCAAACTGCTCGGGAATTTCCTCGAGTGTGTAAGCCACCTTGAGGCCTCTACCGCCGCCACCATGGGCTGCCTTGATTGCGACAGGCACGCCGTGTTCCTTAGCGAAGGCAATGACCTCATCGGCTGAGGTAACCGGGTCTGGGGTTCCCGGTGCGAGAGGGGCTCCCACCTTTTGAGCTATGTGGCGAGCGGAAACCTTGTCTCCGAGCGATCTAATAGCGGCGGGGGGCGGGCCAATCCATATCAGCCCCGCATCGATGACCATCTGCGCGAATTCAGCGTTTTCAGAGAGAAACCCGTAGCCGGGGTGAATGGCGTTTGCACCCGAGCGTTTGGCTATGGAAAGGATTTTTTCCGGCACGAGATAAGTTTCTTGCGATGTCTTGCCGTTCAGGGCGTATGCCTCATGCGCCAGGCGAACGAAGCGAGCATTCCTGTCTTGGTCTGCATAAATGGCGACGGTGTTGATGCCAGCGTCTTTAGCCGCGCGAATCACCCGGACTGCGATTTCACCTCGGTTGGCGATGAGGAGTTTAGAGATGGCTTCCACACCCAGAGTTTAGGCGCAATAGCGACTGAGTCGTCAGAGCACGCTGATGAAAGAACGCTAGACCTAGTGTTGCCTTCCTACAAGGGAATGTTGCCGTGTTTGCCCTCAGGGGTTCGGGGTGTCTTGTTGCGCAGGGCGCGAAGACCCTTCATGATGACACTTCGGGTTGCAGCAGGCTCAATGACACCGTCTATTTCGCCACGCTCAGCAGCCAGGAAGGGGCTTGCAACGTTGTATGTGTACTCGCTCGCAAGGCGAGCCCGAACTGCGTTGACGTCTTCGCCTGCTTCCTCCGCTTTCTTGAGGTCGTTGCGGTACAAGATATTGACGGCCCCTTGGCCTCCCATCACCGCAATCTCTGCCGTGGGCCACGCAAAGTTCAGGTCAGCACCGAGCTGCTTGGAACCCATCACGATGTAGGCGCCACCGTAAGCCTTTCGTGTAATCACGGTGATCAAGGGGACGCTCGCTTCGGCGTAAGCGTAGAGAAGCTTCGCGCCACGACGAATGACTCCAGTCCACTCCTGGTCTGTCCCGGGAAGGTAACCAGGGACATCGACCAAGGTGATGATGGGGATGCCAAAAGCGTCCAAGAATCGGACGAATCGAGCCGCCTTTTCGCCAGCATCGATGTTGAGAGTTCCTGCCATTTGATTGGGTTGGCTGGCGATAATTCCGACGGAGCGACCTTCGACCCGACCAAAGCCGATCACGATGTTGGGCGCAAAAAGAGGCTGGACCTCGAGGAACGAGCCAGGGTCAACAATCCCCTCGATGATGGTGGTGACGTCATAAGGAACGGACGCGCTATCAGGAATAATGTCGTTCATCCGCCGGTCGCGATCCGTGATTTCTAGGTCAGTGTCGGCAGCGTACTGGGGTCCTTCCGCACTGAAGTTGTCGGGCAAATAAGAGAGGAGAACCCTTGCGTAATCGAAGGCATCGTCTTCGTCCTGAGCAAGATAGTGAGCAACTCCGGAAACCTTGTTGTGGGTGAGCGCTCCGCCCAGCTCCTCCATACCGACATCTTCACCAGTCACGGCTTTGATGACATCAGGGCCTGTGACGAACATTTGGCTGGTTTTGTCCACCATGATCACGAAATCTGTGAGGGCAGGGGAGTAGACCGCTCCGCCGGCGGCAGGCCCGCAGACAATGGAAATTTGGGGGATGACACCAGAAGCTTTGGTGTTTCGCTTGAAGATCTCTCCATATTTACCGAGGGCGATCACACCTTCTTGGATTCGAGCTCCACCCGAATCCAAGATTCCAATAATGGGAACCTTGGTTTCTAGGGCAAAGTCCATGATTTTGATGATTTTGTCGCCAGCCACTTCACCCAGTGAGCCCCCAAAGACGGTGAAGTCTTGGCTAAATACTGCGACCTGGCGCCCGTGGATAGTCCCGAGACCAGTGACAACGGCATCTCCATAAGGACGCTTCTGGTCCATTCCGAAGGCGTTCGTGCGGTGTCGAACAAATTCATCCAGTTCGACGAAAGATCCGAGGTCGAGTAGCTCATCTATCCTCTCCCGAGCGGTTTTCTTCCCCTTCGAGTGTTGTTTTTCTTGCGCAAGCGCATTGCTTTCCACGACCGCCTCGTGAAAGCGCGCTTTGTAATCCGCGATGCGCTCGCTGGTTGAGGGTGTCGTTGAATTCTGCGAATCGTCAGCCACGACAATCACCCTACTGCTCTTGCTGACGGGAGACAGGAGCCTGGAATCTGCTGTTTCGCCACTTGCTCCACTCGAGCTTGAGCAGTCGGACCTTATGTTTCCACGAGTTGGGGAGAGCGAGCTGTAGGGCTTTCATAGTCACAGGCGCATTCTCTGGGTCCCATGAGGCCCAGTCCGTGGCCTGGTATCGAAGTGGATGCTCTTGGATCATCCAATAGGCGACAAAGCGTTCTGCGCCCAGGGTGGAGGGCTTCCACAGCTCAAGTGCTTGCTCGGTGACATCTGACGGCTTCAGGAGTTGCCGAATGTCTGCGACCTGATCCCACTGAGTTGCTTGGGTTGCCCAAACAGGTTTTCCCATGAGGCTAGCTTCGAGCCCAATGGTCGATCGTTCGACGATGACGTAATCCGCCTCAGACACAAGTTGATAGGAATTCACCGGCGAATTGTGCCAATGAGTTATCAGAGACGGATGTCTTTTCTGAAGCTCCAGAATCTCCTCTACTTCCCTCTGGAAGTACTTCCGGCTCTTGGAGGCAAGGTTGGGGTGGAGCCGCAGGACTAGACGCACACCACGTTTTTCGAGAATAGACATGATCAAGTCGAAAGCCTCAAATTGGCTTGACCACTCGTCAATGGTCCACATCGGGCCGAACGCCAAAAACTCATCAAATGATGAGGCAAAGAAGACCGCGGTTGTGCCCTCCCCGCCGCCGGGCGAGTCCTCCATCGAGTCCCACGTGGCCGAAAAGCTATTGGTCCCCTGTGAGCCGGCCATCCTGGATTCAAGCCATTCTTTCGCCAACTTATGTTTCGCGGCAGGGTCGAGCGACGAAGTAAGGGATGCCACTTCGGCTTGGGACGCGATGCGATCATGCGGTTGGGTAGTTCCCAGGTAGTAGGAGTTCCTCTGGGCTCTCCCGTTTTCATAAAGCCGCACTGGGATGCTCAACGCTTCGGCCACAAGTCGCGCCGCTTTCTGGCGGGAAGTGCGCCCGTTTGGCACCAACACCTCGTCCGGAGTGTGAGCAGACCAGAGGGTGTGAAGTGACCAATAAGTCCGAACAGTATTCACCTCAAGTGAGGTCTGGAGATGACGAGCTTCGCGCGAGCTTGGAATGTGGTCCAAGCGGAAATAGGTCAGGAGCTCGGATTCGAATGCGACCTTGAGGAGCTCTGCGTGTTTCTGAGGGAGGGGCTTCAGAGTGTGCGTCACTGGAAGGAGCTGGTATCCAGCCTCCAGCGCGTAGAGCGCGTCATTGAATGCCGTTGGTTTCACACAATGCCCCCACAGGCGAGCCAGGTACTGAGGGGGAAAGCCTTGTCTGATGGTGGTCGTGGGCTCCAAGTCTACGACAGAGACGTCGTTACCGTCTTTCCGGAGACCTGCAACTAAAGAGGCAACAACGGACAGACTTCGGGCTGTTGCTCCGAAGTAGTGGACGACAGAAATTCTGCTCATACTGTCGTTCGCTTTTTGAGGAGACCAACGACAGGGTCGCCGAGTGGCCCAGCAACAGCAAGCAATCGCATCACCCAACCGGCCAGTGCGCCTTTCCCGGTGTGAAGCCTTCCGCTGAATAATGCGTGGCGCCGCAACTGATTAACGGGTCTTTCGAGTAATGAATCTTTGAGATTGTCTAGCATCCGAGATTCCGAGGCGTACCAGTATTCCCAGCTCGGGTTGATGTCGGCCCATGCTTTTCGGTGCCGCAAAGCAAGGTGCCAGGGCTTGATGGGTCCGGAGTAATGAATAATCGCCGATCGCTCTAACTCTGCCGAGTGTGCGTGCCAACTGGAGAGGAAATTGAACTTCACGTCGGTCACATGAGCAGAATCGGCATAGAGGGTATTGAATAGAAATTGTTCGGAGCTAAATCGTTTTTCAGGCAGTGAAGCAAGTGCTGGTAACCAGTCGGCTCGTGGCTTTCTAGTCCACCCCAAGATTCCTGCGTTGAATCCCTCGAACCGGGTGTGGGGGCTTTGAAGCTTTTCTGCTACGACTAGTCCCGCAGATTGTGGCGCGGAAAAGAGATAGGTAAAAAACTCGTCCCATCCATCCCTAGCGACAGTGTCGAGGTCAATCCAGAGGTGAGGGTCTGGAATCTCGTCCGAAATAACGAACTTGGAAAAAGTGGTGATGGTGAGGTGTCTGCGCTCGGTAAAGAGTGGGCTAGGAGTCAGCTCACGAAGATGAAGGGGTATTCCCAAGTGCCTGGTGAAATCTCGAATTAACACTTGGTGGTGGAGGGTTAATCGACCAGTGAAATGACCCACGACCAGCGAGAAAGGTTTCTTGGCGTTCGAGGCCAGTGAATGAACAAGCACGAAGAAGGCGTAGACCATGTTGTCATCCAGAGCGAGCGCGACGAGATGGGGTGCGCTCGATGAGTTCTGTGTCCGTGATGCCACGACGTGATCCTGACTTGCTAATGGATGGGGTGTGTTCCCCTAGGAACCCATTGTTTCAGGAGCCGGAGCACGTAGACGACGAAAGGTGCGACAGGTCCCAGGCTAGTAAGAAGCCTCAGGAAGTTGTAGCCGGAGTGGTCCCGCCGGAGTCGGACCGTTCCAGTTCTCAAAGCGTCCCTCTGGCGCCTACGAAGTTCCTCTCCAAGAGAGGTGTTGTTGAGCATCGATTGAAGATCTTGCTCTGCTTCAAACCAAGCAGCCCAGGGGCACTGATGGTCCAGACAGGCGTTGGCAAGGTCCCTTCTCAAGTGCCACGGCTTGTGAGCTCCTGCGTAATGAATGATGTGGGGCATGTCGATCGGGTTGAGGGAATCAACCCGATAGGTCAAAAGATTGAATTTCTCTGACACTCGACGCGCGCTAGATGCGTAGAGCTCGTTGAATAGAAATTGCTCCTGAGTGTCGACCTCAGCGAGGCTCCCAAGCGGAGTTTCCCAATCCCTGCGGGCGCCTGCCGGCCATCCGAGAACGCCTGCATTAAAGGGTAGATCTGATGGTTTGCCTTGCGGGCTTGAAGAGTTAGAGCCCCGCTCGGCAACAAGAAGCCCCTCGTTCGCCGTGCACGCCACGACTTCTAAGAACAACTGGTCCCATCCGGGGAGGGCAATGGTGTCTGCGTCAATCCAGACGTGTGGTGTCGGGTAATGGTCCCCCAACAAGAATTTGGCAAAGGTGGTGGGAGAAATATGTCCTTGGGTGATGAAGATGTCCCTATCCGGCAAAGGAAGAAACTCCGTTTCGATTTCAAGCTCCTCCGTGACACCTATGAGAAAGGTTCGGTCATCTTCGGAAAGCCGTTCACCCAAGTATCCAACCGTCAGAGTGAAATCCTCGTGGCTCGTGTCTTTGAGCGAGTTCAACAGCACCGTAAGCCCGTAAACCATCTGAGAATCCACCGCGCACACCACGTGGCGAACAGCCCCCTGGTGTTTTACGCCAGCTGAGCGCTTGCTAGAAGAGGTTGGCATCGCGCTGCCACTTCACCTGGCGAGTTAGGCCTTCTTCAAGAGTGACCGTGTGTTTCAATCCGAGGGCGCGAATAGCCTTCTGTGAATCACCCATGGTTCGGTCCTGATCCCCTCTGGCACGTGGTAGAAAGTTCAGATTCAGTTCTCGGCCAGCTGCTTCTTCAATAATGCCCAACGCCTCTAACAGTGTTTGTTCGGTGACACCCGAAATGTTGTACACCTGGCCAGGCTCGGCATTCTCTAGCGCAGACAATGTCGCTTCGACGCAGTCGTCAATGTAGGTGTTCGACCGAGATTGAGTTCCATCGCCAAAAACATCAATTGGCGTGCCTGAAAGCGCGTGGGCGATGAATTTTCGATAGGCCATGTCGGGGCGCTGACCGGGACCGTACACCGAGAAGTAGCGCAGCACGCTGACGGGGAAACCAGAATCTCTCCAATGAGCGAACGCTAAGTGCTCTGCAGCCAACTTTGTCGCTCCATAGGGGGACACCGGAACTGTCGCGATAGTCTCGTCTCCCACTGCAAGTTTTCCGTAGACCGATGATGTCGAGATTTGAACAAAACGTTTAATCGGCCAAGTTTTCGCTACATCTATGAGCCGAGCGACAGCCGTTAGGTTGCAGCTTGAGTAGAGTTCAAAATCAGACCAACTTGGGCCCAACCCGGGCATTGCCGCCTCGTTGATGACATAGGTTATGTCGGTGTCGATTACTGACAGGTCGTCATGACGTAGGTCAAGATCGAGAGCGCGGACGCCCGGTAACTCGGAGATTTGACGAAATCGCTCCGACTTCTCCTGCACAGGGTAAAGACCACCCAGAAGTCCGTCGAGTGCGATCACTTCCTGTCCACGTGCACTGAGTGATCGCACAATGGCTGACCCTATGAAGCCTGCGGCACCTGTCACTAAAACTTTGTGATTCATCGGGATCGAATTCTCTCGTTGGAAAACTAGGACGAATAAACTTTGTCATACTCTGTGGCGGCAGCTGACGGGCTGTAAATGAGGCCTGCATTACTTCGGATTGCTGCGCGCGATTGACGTTTCGAGGCGATCGACACTTGCCGGAGTGCGGTGAGGTGATGAACGAGCTCCTCGGTGTTCTCAAACACACTTCCGTGTTGGAGCGTGGACACCATTTCACTCATTCCTCCCACACTTGCCACCAGGGGGATACACCCGCTGGCTGCCGCTTCTCCAATCACAAGGGGTGCGTTCTCGCCTCTACTGGGAACTATCAGCACATCTGATTGCGCAAAGACTCGCGCAAGATCGGATTTTGTTAGTGGACCTGTCAGCGCGACACCCTCACCCTCGAACTCTTTCCCTCCTGACCCCACCAAGGTGAGGGTGGCATTTCCTTCTTGAGGGAATGCTGAGTGGAAGGCTCGCACTGCCGTATCCACTTGTTTTAAGGGGTCAGAGAGGTTCTTTGCGGCGACAATAATTCGTAATGAACTGGTCATGTCAGTCTTGTCAATTGAACTGGCGCTGTTCTCTCCCAAGAAAATCGGGTCAATGGGATTAGGTATGACGGAGATTGACTGGGATGCAAAGACCCTGCTGTGTTTGGCTTCTTCCGCAAGCCACCGACTGGGAGACACAACTGACAGGTTCGGCACCTTTGCGACCGCTTCTTTCTTCTTTGTGAGCAGGTCGGAAACCCTCTTGTAAAAAACAGACTTGACTGCAGGGCAACCAGAGCACGAGCTCTTGAAGCCTTCGCAGCCGAGCGAGTAGTGACACGCTCCGGTGAAAGGGTTCATGTCGTGCAGCGTCCAGACGACTCGGGTGTGCTTGGGGACCGAGTGAAGGTCCTCAAGCCTCATTGCGCCGTTTATTCCATGGAGATGAATGATGTCCGCCCCGGCGATGTCACGTATTCCGAGGCCGCTGACCTGGTCCCTCAAGACACTAATCGGAGAGGAGAAATCTGCCGCCTTGACGGTGTATTGATCAATTCCAGCTGCCATCGTATGGAGCGGAGCAGAGAGTGGGGACTTCCGTAAATCGCTGGTAATGACTGAGATGAGCTGCGAATCTTGCCCTCGGCGACGTTGCTCATCTGACAGTATCCGAGCGACCGAGCCAGCGCCGCCAGCACTCGAGAAGCTAAGGTGGGTGATCGTCTCTGGCACATCACTACGCTAGTTGCTAACGGAGGAAAATTCGGAGAGCAAATGCTCGAGATGGCCTGAGGGGGTAGCGCATGGCACCTAATTGCGCTCCTGTGGTTCTCCTCGCCTACAAACGCCCCGAGCACACCCGTAGGGTTTTTCAGGCGATTCGTGAAGCTAGGCCGGCCGTCTTCATAGCTGTCATTGATGGTCCAAAAGCTGGAGACCAGGAGGACGATGCCCTGGTAGAGGCCACGAGGGAAGTCCTAGACCACATCGATTGGCCCTGTGAATTCCACCAAATATACGCAGAGTCCAATTTGGGGCTCAAGAGGCGAGTCTCCTCAGGACTCGATGAGGTCTTCACTCTCGTTGATGAAGCCATCATCCTTGAGGACGATTGCGTTCCATCATCCTCCTTCTTTCCCTACGCAACAGAACTGCTAGAGAGATACAGAACTGACGATCGGGTTGGGCTCATCAGTGGGTCCCAGAGATTGAGGGGTCGATGGGAAACAGACAACTCCTATCTTTTTTCCCGGGATGTCAGAATCTGGGGCTGGGCTACATGGAGCCGAACCTGGAAAGTCTTTGCGGAGAGTGCGGACCTCGAAGTTTCCTGGACCGCGCTTGAGGCCAAAAAGCTGGGTAACTTATTCGCACCCGGTCTGCGACGGCGTTCGATGGTGTCGATGATGGCCCACTCTGAGCGATTGGATTCTTGGGCCCTCCCTTTTGCGGTCCACTGTGTGCGAGAAGGGTACCTAAACCCCATTCCGAGGGAAAACCTCGTTCACAACATTGGGTTGGGGGACGGATCCACTCACACTGGTTTTGAAAACTATGTAGTCGATGTTCCGCGAGCTGATATCCCGCTGCCGCTGACGCACCCCAGCAGAGTTGGCTATGAATTTCCGGTGGACGAATGGGAATCGTCACTCGATTCGCTCGAGTTCTACACTTACCCGCTAAGACATCCTCTCGATACTGCTCGACGCTTCTGGAGATACGCGCTCAAGCGGCTTTAGGGCTTCCACGGCAGCCAACCCCTGTAGATTAGGGGCACTGTGTGCGACAGAGTACAAGAATGCGGGCGAAAGAATACTTGTGAAAAAAGCTTTGATTACAGGAATTACCGGCCAGGACGGCAGTTACCTGGCGGAGTTGCTCATTGCCAAGGGCTACGAGGTTCATGGAATTATCCGGCGATCGTCGCTCCCTAATACGGGTCGGATTGACCATCTTCTGTCTGACGCAGAAGTTGCAGAGTCTGTGCTCTTTCTTCATCACGGCGACCTGAGCGACAGTTCACGTCTCGTCTCTTTGGTGACACAGATAGAGCCCGATGAGGTTTACAACCTCGCCGCTCAGTCTCATGTTCGCGTGAGTTTTGATGAGCCTGAGCTCACAGGTGAGACAACTGGTTTAGGTTCCGTCAAGCTTCTCGAGGCTCTTCGCATTTCAGGGTCCCGAGCGCGGTTCTACCAAGCCTCTAGCTCAGAGATGTTTGGAGCTTCGCCCCCTCCACAAAACGAAGAGACTCCCTTTTATCCTCGGTCACCGTATGGGGCAGCAAAGGTTTTCTCCTACTGGATGACCAAGAATTATCGCGAGAGTTATGGATTGTTCGCTACGAACGGGATTCTGTTTAACCACGAATCTCCGCGGAGGGGTGAGACTTTCGTCACGCGAAAAATTACGCGAGCTGTTGCGAGAATTAAGGCGGGATTGCAAACGAAGCTCTATCTAGGAAACTTAGACGCTGAGCGGGATTGGGGCTACGCTCCGGAATACGTGAACGCGATGTGGTTGATGCTCCAGGCCGACCATCCAGATGATTTTGTTGTCGCGACTGGAACCCGTTATAAAGTCCGAGACTTCGCGGAAATGGCTTTTGGGCATGTCGGTCTTGATTGGGAAGAATTCGTTGATTTTGACGAACGTTACCTGCGTCCTGCTGAAGTAGATTCCCTCGTGGGTGATTCATCGAAGGCCTCAGAATTGACGGGGTGGAAGCCAAAGGTAATCGCGCCGGAACTCGCAAAAATCATGGTAGAGGCTGATCTTGAAATCCTCAATTCTCCAGGATCGACTTGGGTAGATGAAGCCACTTTTGTTTAGCCGATTTTCTTTCGCACCCGTCGCTCGTCGACGAAATAGTGATTTCTCCAATCTCATCCGAGTATTGCGGGGATCCTGGTCCCTGTTGACTGGAAACGAGAAGAGGTTTTTCGTAATCAGGTTTTTCTTGCGGGGAATCCTCAATTTAGTTGACATGGTGGCGATTGCGCTTATGGGGGTCCTAGGCGCAATCACCGCAACCGGCTTGACTGGCGCTTCGATTCAGCTCTTTGGATATGTTCTCCCGTCTCCCACAGCGTCGAACATAACTCTGCTGGTCGCTACGATTGCTGGTCTTTTTGCGGTTAAGGGTGGAGTAGCGATTGCTTTTGACTGGTGGAACGCAGTCTTTCTTGCTCAGATAGAGATCAAGAACGCTGTCAAGCTCTCCCGGTACCTCTTCGGTGGCTCACTCGATACGCTGAGGACTAAGTCGCGGGCAGAAATTCAATTTCTTGTTGGCCCTGCTATAAGCGCAGCCTTTTCGGGTGTTTTAGGGTCGGCAACCGCGCTCGCGCTCGAAGGGGCACTTTTTCTATCGGTTTTTGTAATGTTTGTTGTGGTTGATTGGGTCGCGGCAATCGGAATATTGCTCTACTTTTTCGTTTTGATTTACTTGCTTCAACTCACGACCGCAAAAAGGTATCTGAGCGCTGGCCGCAATATTCAGAAGGCAAGCGTCGACGCCGGTGGGGCAATCCTGGAAATGGTTGATGGTTTTCGCGAGATAGCGGTTCTCGCTAAGCAAGATTTTTTCCTTGCCCGCTATTCGGAAGCTAGAAAACTTAGCGCTAGGACTGGCGTGGCGCTCGAAATACTGAAGAGCTTGCCCCGGTATATAGCGGAGACAAGTTTGGTTGTGGGGGCAGTAGTTTTTGTAATTTGGCAACTTAGTCGTGGAAGTCTAAGTGAGGGACTCTTCGCGCTAGGCATTTTTGTTGCAGGTTCTTTTCGAATGATGGGCGCAGTGCTGCCATTGCAGAGAGTTTGGAACGATCTTCGGGTGAAGCAGAAGTGGGTTGAGAGCGTTCAAGAGATTTTGACGAAGCTGAGGAAAGAACCTGAATTGCTGGATACGCGAATCTATGGGCACCATCCGGACACCCGAGCGGTGAGAGAAGTGGTGAAGCCAGACACCGGCCTTTCGATTGCGGTTAGTAATCTGAGTTTTACTCATTCGGGCAAGCGTGAAGCTACAATTCGTTCGGTGTCGCTAGATGTTCCTCCGGGAGGATTCGCCGCAATTGTTGGACCCTCTGGTGCTGGCAAGACGACCTTGGTGGACCTGATGCTTGGTCTGTATGAACCCGACTCCGGGCAGGTGCGCCTCAATTCTGTTGCGCCTGCAGAATTGAGGCGCACGTCTCCTGGTCTTATCTCTTATGTTCCTCAGCGGCCTGGTCTCGTTAGTGGGACCCTCGCGGACAACATTGCGCTGGGCGTTCCTAAGCAAGATGTCAACGAGAATCTGGTTTGGAGTGCGCTTGAGCGAGCTCAGCTTGCTGAGTTAGTGCGCGCACTGCCAGACGGAATTCACTCTTCACTGGGGTCTCATTCCGATGCATTGAGTGGCGGCCAAATTCAGCGCTTAGGTTTGGCGCGCGCGCTGTACACGGGACCTCGGCTGATTATCCTTGACGAGGCGACAAGCGCTTTGGATGCAGCGACGGAGGCAAGCATTACACAGGCTATTCAAAATTTGGGTACGGAAACCACGGTTGTGGTCATCGCACACCGTCTGTCAACAATTCAGCACGCGGATGTCGTGCATGTGCTGGACGAAGGTCGCATCATCGCCACCGGTAGTTTTAGCGAAGTACGCAAGAGAGTTCCGATGATTCAGGAATACGTACAGCTAATGTCGTTTCATGACGATTGATTTTCATTCAGTTTGGTCGCAAACAGAGCGCGTGGCCTCTGGGTTGACAGTTCTCGACGTGGTGGACTCTACGAACACTTGGTCTGTGAAGCGCGGACTTGAGCCGTACTGGATAGTGCTCTCCTGGAATCAGACTCATGGCCGAGGGCGGTGGGATCGCACCTGGATTTCCCATCCCGGTGAGTCGCTTGCGCTAAGCGTTGCTCTCCCCGCGGACTGGTCTCAAGGTATCCACGAGATTCCTCCGTCTTGGATACCACTGGTAGCGGGAAGCTGTGCAGTGAGAAGCATCCGGAACCTCGGGATTAGAGAGGTGGGTGCTAAATGGCCTAACGATCTCGTACATCAGGGGAAAAAACTTGCCGGCATTCTGATCGAGTTTGATGCTCAGCGGCAGCCGATTATAGGCCTGGGCTTAAACGTTTGGTTTGAGGGGGACCGACCTACGCCTCGTGCTGTTTCGCTCAGCGAACTGTCTCACCTGGAACCTGGGAGTGTCGACTCATTCGTTGCGGAATTCATCACAGAACTCAAGAAATGTGAAGGATTGAGCGTGAATGATCTGTCAGATCGGGTGATGGAAACGCTCGTCACGGTGGGGAAACCAGTCACGGTCTCACCACCTGGGGGCGAGCCTTGGGATGGCGTTGCGGAGGGGCTTGACGGATATGGAGCCCTGTTGGTTCGAGATCACCAAAACCGGGTGCATGCCCAGAGCGCTTCGGATGTTGAGCATCTTTACCAATAGGGTCGACACATGGTGAAAATTGGTGTCATTGGCGGCGGGCAGTTGGCCAGAATGATGATTCCAGCCGCCATCAACCTCGGCTTTGATGTGAAGGTGTTTGCAGAGTCTCGTGAGGCCTCAGCGAGTTTAGCGGTGACCGATGTTGGTGATTACAGGAATGAGACCGAACTTGTTGAGTTTGCTAATGAAGTAGACGTCCTTACTTTTGACCACGAGCACGTGCCGACCTCCGTTCTCGAAGCGGTCAGGAGGACCGGGGTGGCGGTGTACCCCTCTCCTGAGGCGCTACGTCTAACCCACAACAAAATCGATATGAGGGCCCGGCTTCAGGAGTTAGGTATTGCGCAACCACTCTGGACCGTCAGCACCTCGGTGACTACTTTTCCTCAAGATCTTGATGCCGTTGGTGGTTTTCCTTGCGTCGCGAAAAAGCCCGTAGGTGGGTATGACGGAAAGGGAGTGCGGATAATCACGTCCCCCGAAGAAATTGAAGATTGGATGTCCCATGGTCCTGTCTTGTTGGAGGAAAAAGTTGAGTTCGTTAGAGAGTTGGCGCAGCTAGGAGCCCGCAGTCCATCCGGAGAATGGCAGGCATGGGACCCAGTCGAAACGACTCAGGTTGATGGAGTCTGCTCGGAGGTTATTGCTCCAGCATCTGGGCTGACGGAAGTTCTGGGTAAAGAATCGCGTCACCTAGCGTCTCAAATCGCGAGAGAAGTTGATGTTGTTGGGGTGCTTGCTGTTGAGCTTTTTGAGACATCGGATGGAAGGTTGCTAGTCAACGAGTTAGCGATGCGGCCTCACAATTCGGGACATGTCTTCACTGAACTCTCGCAGACGAGCCAATTCGAGCAGCATCTGAGGGCTGTGGCAGGTTTTCCACTAGGCGCCACCGGTTTTCTCGCACCGAGAGGAGTGATGATTAATCTATTCGGTGGCATTGAGGAGGATCGAATGAAGCAGGCATTGAGAGGCTATCAAGCGGCAAAGATTCACTCGTATCAGAAGGCGGCGAGGTCTGGCAGGAAAGCCGGACACGTGGTTGCGGTTGGAGACGAATTGCTCCCTATTCTGGAGATGTGCCGTGAGGTTGCGGCTGTGATTCACGGTGGAGATTACGATGCTTGATATGAAAGCGCCGAGGGTTGCGGTCATTATGGGTTCAGATTCTGATTGGCCCATCATGAGAGAGGCTTCAGAGATCTTGCTCGAAGCAAGCGTTGAGGTCGAGGCGCTTGTTGTATCCGCTCATCGCACCCCTGAAAAAATGGTGGACTTCGCAAAGACAGCACGGTCTCACGGATTTGATGGGATTATTGCCGGCGCTGGCGGTGCGGCTCACTTGCCAGGAATGGTAGCTTCTTTGACCACGTTGCCGGTCATCGGTGTGCCCATTCCTCTGAGCAAACTCGACGGAATGGACTCACTGTTGTCTATCGTTCAGATGCCCTCAGGCGTGCCCGTTGCAACGGTGGGCATTGGTCAAGCGAAAAATGCGGGATTGTTGGCGCTTCGATTTCTCTCTCTCTATCACCCTGGTATCGCTGACTACCTCAACCATTTTGCCGATTCACAGAAACAATCCGTCCTTTCCAAGGAATTGCGACTTTAGGTCGGAGATCGTCGCCGGTACATTCGTGACACGATCGCGGACCGTACTGCGAGTCCGAGTGAGAGTGCGATTTTGAGCGGTGCCTGCCACAGCGCGGGATACAGCTTTTCCAGAAAACGGCGCGCGCTGCGGTGGTGAGCGATAACCATTTCTGCCATATTTTGACCAGTGGAATGGCCACCCAAATGCATCACAGAAGCCTGAGGAACATACACTGAATGCCACCCGCGTTGTTTGAGACGAAAACACAAGTCAACATCTTCAAAAAACATGAAATAGCCCTCATCAAAGCCTCCGATGCTCGCAAATGCCTCAGGGTTAATCATGATGAATGATCCCGAGAGCCAACCCACTGAACGAGTCTCTGATGTGCGGTAGTGGCCTAAGTATTGTCGTGTCCAAGGATTCGATGGCCAAAAAGAGCCAAATAACGCGTGCCCAATTCCGATTCGAATTCCAGGGATAGCTCGAGCAGACGGATAAATGGCGCCGTTCGCGTCAAGAACTGCTGGCCCAAGGACTCCTGGTCTAGGAAATTCGTTCTCCGCGTCAACGAGGCGTCGGAGGGCGTCTGCTGAAACTACGGTGTCTGCGTTTGCGATAACAATGAGTGACAAGTCGGCGGGTAGCTCCTTGACGCCCACATTTGCGGCCGAGCCGTAGCCGGGGTTGTGAGGGAGATGGACGGTAATAACGGAGTAGAACTTTGACGAGGGGACATTGTTCGGAGGTAGAGGGGAGTTGTCGACCACGACGACATAGTCAGGCTTTAGGGAAGACGAGTCGAGCGCTGAGAAGAAATCACCCCAGAGATCGTCGGAGTTAAACCCAACGACAACGAGGCCAAGAGAGAACTGCTCGCTCACGGGCGATGTTCCTCAAAAACGCCTTTGAGGTAGTGAGTCCACGCTTCTTCAAGGGCTTCCTCCCACGGTCGAGGAGCTCTCAGACCGCACGCTTCCCATCTGTCATGCCCTAGTACTGACCAATTAGGCCTGGGAGCGGGTCTGACAAATTCAGCACTCGAGATGGGGCGAACACGTGTGGGATTCCATCCCGCTTTTTCAAACAGAACTTGAGCAAACTTCCACCATGACGTGGCACCTGAATTTGTTGCGTGGAAAACACCGCTGGGATTTCCGCTAAGGATTAGCGCTCTAATGAGCCTGGCGACATCGATGGTTGAAGTCGGTTGCCCAATTTGGTCGTCAACCACCTCGAGGAACTCTCTTTCCCGCCCTAACCTCGCCACTGTTCTAGGAAAATTTGGACCGTTTTCTCCGTAAAGCCACGCTGTGCGGACAATCGAGAAACGAGGATTCAAATTCATGACGGCATTCTCACCGTCACGTTTGGTTTTGCCATAGACCGATAACGGATGGGTCGGTGAGTCCTCAGAGTAGGGAGTTTGCGCGCGCCCATCGAAGACATAATCCGTGGAGATCTGAACAAGATGGGCGTTTGTGGCCGCAGTACCCAAGGCGAGATTTTCCGCACCCGTTGCATTCACCCCGAAAGCATGCTCAACATTTGTTTCGGCATCATCCACTTTGGTGTACGCGGCAGCGTTAATAACGACATCGAAACCACTGACAGCTTCTGCCACCTCGGCGCTGTCGCGAATGTTGAGGTCTTTTCTGGCGAGACCCTCAACGCTCAGGTCGCCTAACTCCGACATCAAGTCTCGACCCAACATCCCGCCAGCGCCGACGACGAGAATCCTGGTCATAAGTGCGCGCGTTCCTTAAGCGGCTCCCACCACCAACGATTATCGCGATACCACTGGACGACATCGGCCAATCCTTGCTCGAAGGGAACCTGGGGAGAATAGCCAAGATTCGACCTGATTTTGTTGATGCTCACGCTGTAGCGGCGATCGTGCCCTTTGCGATCCGCAACTCGCTCGACGTAACTCTCGTCGCGCCCGGTTGAGGCGAGGAGCAGATTCGTCAGTTCAAGATTGCTTAGTTCGGTGCCACCACCGATGTTATAGATCTCGCCTGCCCTACCTGCGCTAAAGACCAATGCAATTCCGCGACAGTGGTCGTCAACGTGCAACCAGTCTCGGATATTCTTTCCATCCCCGTAGAGCGGTACTTTTTCTCCGTCCAGGAGATTCGTGACGAAAAGTGGAATCACTTTTTCTGGGAAGTGATGAGTCCCATAGTTATTGCTGCAGCGAGTAATTGACGTGTTGAGGCCATGGGTGATGTGGTAACTCCTCACGAGAAGGTCACTGGCAGCTTTACTTGCGGAATATGGCGAATTCGGAAGAAGTGGCTCATCTTCATTCCAAGAACCAGAGTCGATGCTGCCGTACACCTCATCAGTGGAGACGTGCACAAACTTTTCTAACTCTTGCGCGAGGGCCTGGTCGAGAAGAGTCTGTGTGCCCAGAACATTGGTCTCCACAAATATTCGGGAGTTGTTGACTGATCGGTCAACGTGGCTCTCTGCGGCAAAGTGAACGACAGCGTTGTGTCCCTCCATGGCTTTCTTCACTATCGCAGGGTCTCGGATATCTCCATGGATGAAGCTGAAGCGCGGAGAATTCTCCACCGACTTAAGATTCGCTAGCGTCCCTGAATACGTCAGTGCGTCGAGCACAGTGAGCTGAGCATCCTCCAGCCCGGGAAGCTTGCCTTCGATGGCCATGCGGACGAAATTGGAGCCAATAAATCCGGCTCCCCCTGTGACCAGCACTCTCATCGCGTGACCTTTCCCATTAGGCTTTCTCGCATCCTCTAGAGCTTAGTGAACGCTCTCAAAGCGCGAGCTACGCAGTCACACGATCGGATGGGCACAGGAGCGGAACATGCAGTTAAGAGGCCCTACCCAGATCCCTCGCGTCTCCATTGTTTTTCCTTACTACGACAATCCTGAGATGCTGCGATTTCAGCTTGGTCGCTTTGGAGACTATTCCCAGGAGGCCCTTGATGCATGCGAAGTAGTAATCGTGGATGATTGCTCCCCAGTTTTCCCAGCGCGCGACGTGATCCGGGAATATGACCTACCTAATATTCGTTTGTTTCGACTCGGGGTGGATCTTCCGTGGAATCAAGATGCCGCTCGGAATATTGGCGCCCATGAAGCACGTGGTGAGTACCTACTTCTCACCGATATAGATCACGTCGTGCCAGAGTCAACTCTTCTGCAACTCTGCGACATTGAGGACAAGCTCAGCGTGTACACACTCTCGCGAAAAGCGCACTTTTCCGACAAAGTTATCCCTTCCCATGTCAACAGCTACTTCCTGTCGAGGTCGCTTTATTGGGATATTGGAGGCTATGACGAGGACTTCTGGGGCGCGTATGGATCTGACCGACTTTTCCGCACTCGTGTTCTCAAGTTCGCCCCCATTAAAGAGCTAACAAACTCCCGACTTGAGTTGGTGACACGAGGATCAATCCCTGATGCGAGGAACACCACTTTTTCCCGCCACCCGTCGTTGTGGAGGCGGCTCCGGAGTTTATTGCTGAGGTTGTCAAAAAAATTGGGACTGAAGAAGTCTCCTGTGACACTCAACAATCCCTATGTACCCGATTTCTAGTCGGATAAAGGGTGAGGACCCAAGAAGTGCGGTTGCTAGGCTTCACGGGTGGAGATAACCCCGCTCTCGATTGCTGGAGCCTTTGCCATAACCAACGCTGTTCATAGCGACGAGCGCGGAGAGTTTGTGGAGTGGTTTCGTGCCGATCGTCTCAAGAACGCAACCGGGGTCGACTTTTCCACAATCCAAGCAAATCTGTCTGTCTCGCAAAAAGGCACCCTTCGAGGAATCCACTTTGCGGATGTTCCTCCGGGGCAGGCTAAGTATGTGATGTGTCCCACCGGCGCGATTCAGGATTATGTCGTCGATATTCGAGCGGGGTCTCCCACTTTTGGGACCTGGGAAGCTGTCACCATCACCGCCAAAGACCGCAACGCTATACTTCTCGACGTCGGGTTGGGACATGCGTTTGTTGCCCTCGAAGAAGGAACGACTGTTACCTACTTGGTGACCGATCACTACAAGCCACAGGCCGAGCACGCCATCAACCCTCAGGATGCCGACCTAGGACTTGAGTTCCCCTTCAGCGCCCAGGAGCTTCTGGTGTCCGCCAAAGACCGCGAGGCTCCCAGCCTCGCAGACGCACTCTCCAGCGGTATGCTCCCGACATGGGCGGCGAGGTAGCGCGATGAAGGGCATCATTCTTGCCGGAGGTTCTGGCACCAGGCTCTGGCCTATCACGCGGGGCATTTCCAAGCAATTGATGCCCATTTATGACAAGCCGATGATCTACTACCCGCTGTCGACGTTGATGATGGCCGACATTCGAGATGTTTTGGTCATCTCCACCGCGGAGCATCAAAGTCAGTTTCAGGACCTACTCGGCGATGGCTCTCACCTGGGAATGTCCATTTCGTATGCGGTGCAGGAGAAGCCCGAAGGGCTTGCCCAGGCATTCTTAATTGGAGAGGACTTTATTGACGACGAGTCCGTAGCCCTCGTGTTGGGCGACAACATTTTCCACGGAGCCGGTCTTGGAAAGTCGCTGCGCGCAAACACGGACATCCATGGCGGTTTGATATTCGCC
>Ga0255779_1002640_pt1 | contig 18818 bp, 18 predicted proteins | sample 011ome_21_FD_179977 | JGI IMG/M metagenome (GOLD analysis project Ga0255779, IMG submission 179977) | Coastal salt marsh microbial communities from the Groves Creek Marsh, Skidaway Island, Georgia - 011508AT metaG (version 2) | ecosystem: Environmental > Aquatic > Marine > Intertidal zone > Salt...
TTGCATGATTGGCCCCAGTGAAAAAAGCGCGCGCATATTGAGCGAATTGAAAGCCTTCATGGCCGAGCATGTTTACCCCAACGAGGTCGCGCATCAGGAGGCTCTGGCGGGCGCTGAGAATCGCTTCGCCTCCATGCCGCTGGTGGAGTCGCTGAAAGAAAAGGCGCGCACCGCCGGCTTGTGGAATTTATTTGTGCCACCTGAATACGCCGAGTACAGCGACCATGACGGCATGAGCTTTCTGGATTATGCGCCGCTGGCTGAAGAAATGGGGCGCGTGATCTGGTCGCCGGAGGTGTTCAACTGCAATGCGCCAGACACCGGCAATATGGAGGTGCTGATGAAGTTTGGCACCGAAGCGCAGAAGGCTGAGTGGCTGGCGCCGCTGCTGGCCGGAGAGATCCGCTCTTCCTACGCCATGACTGAGCCGCAAGTTGCCTCAAGCGATGCGACCAATATCCAGCTCGATATCCGTCGTGATGGCGACGAGTGGGTACTGAATGGCCATAAATGGTTCATCACCGGTGCGCCCTACGAGCGCTGCAAAATATTCATCGTCATGGGCAAGAGCGATGCGGAAAACCCGAACCGACATTTGCAGCAAACCCAGATTCTTGTGCCCAAAGACACGCCCGGCGTTGAGGTGCTGCGACCGCTGACCACGCTTGGTTACGACGATGCGCCGATTGGGCATGCCGAGGTGACGTTCACTGATGTCCGCGTGCCCGCAGAGAACCTGCTACTCGGCGAGGGCAGGGGATTTGAGATTGCCCAGAGCCGTCTGGCGCCGGGCCGCATGCACCATTGCATGCGACTGATTGGTGCAGGCCAGCGTTGCCTTGAGCTCGCCTGCCAGCGCGTGGAAGACCGGGAAACCTTCGGCAAAAAACTGAGCCAGCATCAGTCGATTCGCGAAAACATCGCCAAGAGCTACGCCGAGCTGGAAATGGCCCGCTTACTGGTTCATAAGACCTGTTGGCACATTGATCATCACGGCGTGAAGCCCTCGATCGAACTGATCTCGGCCACCAAAATCAGCGTGCCGCTGATGATTCAGGCGATTATCGACCGCTGCATGCAAATGCATGGCGCCGGTGGGCTGACCGAGGATTGGTGCATGGCTGAGCAGTTCAACTACGCGCGCTGGTGTCGCCAGGCAGATGGCCCTGATGAGGTGCACCAAATGGCTCTCGGCAAGCGCATTATTCAACAGTATGCCGATGCTCAGGCTTAAATTTCTGATGGCCGAGCAGTCGACTCATTTTTGCGAGTCGCCTTGAGCTGCGCGCTGTAAGGCAACCATAAACAGAGAGAGGGGGTAAGACGATGACCGATGACGAGAAGATAGCCTTTGTGCAGCAACTCTATGCCACAACGGGTGCGGGGGATTTCGATACCGCCGAGACCATGCTGACCGACGATTTTTTCATCATTGAGGCCGAAGGCCTGCCGATGGCCGGTGAGTACCGTGGCAAGAGGGCGCTGCGCGATTTGTATTCCCATGTTTTTGGTACGTTGAAGGTCGCAGACCTTGAGCCAGAAGTGATGACGGTGGGTGGCGACTACGTGGTCAACATGGTGTCTTTCCGTTTCGAAGACCCCAGTCTTGCGCCCGCGCAGTTAGCGGAGCTCTTTCGATTCCGCGACGGCAAAGTGTGCGAGATTCGGCCCTATTACTTTGATCCCAAACCCCTCGTGGACGCTTGGGCACATTACAGCGCTGCGTGAGTAAACCAAGGTGAATGCGAAAAGCCCCGCAGTGCGGGGCTTTTTATTTTGTAATCAGTAGACCTTGTCGGCTCAACTCAGATATTTGTCGATAGTCTGATGCAAATGCCGGATCCGACTCTCCTGATAGCTGGCGAGAATGACCTTGCCGGTGGCTGAGTTTTTCATGCCTCTCTGTACCGCGGGCAGGTTGGCGTCATCCTGATCAAAGACGCCGCCCAACGAACCCAGTGCTTCGTGTGATGCAAAGGGCTGGTCCGCAGGGATAACCGTGCAGGGCACTGTGGCTGGGCGCTCGCTGCCTTTCGGGTGGCGCAGCAGGATGCGCACGTCGAAGATGCAGCTGTCCGGGTCATTACCATTGGGTAAGAAGCGATAAACGATGTTGCCACCGTAGCCGATCCAGACTTGAAAGTTCGGGAACAGGCTGTAAAGAATCGCATCCTGAAGCTCGGCCATGGTGGGGTTGTCGAACTGCTCCCCGGCCGCTTCTTCAAACATCTCCTGGTTCATCTGCGCCACATATTCACGCGCAGTTTGACCATCTTTCATCTCGACACCTTCGTCACTGTCCGTTGCCATGCGGCCCGACAGCTTGAGGATGTCACGGGTGATGGTTTCTTCTGAAACATCGCTCAGGTGTGGGCTGGCGACGCCCATTGGCGTCACTGATCGACTGACGTTGTCTCCCCAGCAGTCGTACTGCGAGTTGGCGTCGCCGGTGAAGGTCAGGATTTGCTTGTGGGTCTCCACGGTGTGCCAAGACTCCATAAAGGCCTCGGCACCCACCTTCCAGTTGCAGTTCATCACGCGTTGCACATGCACGCCTGTGAAGTACTCCTCCAGTGGGAACCGCTTGAAGTGATCGGGCAGGACTTCCATATAGTCCTCAAGGGGCGGTGCATCCTGATCAAAATTGATGAACACGAAACCACCCCATGTCGCGACTTTGACCTGTGGCAGGCTCATGTCGCGGCCTTCGATATGCTCGAAGTCCCACTGATTGGGGATACCCTGGAACTGTCCTTCCAAGTCCCAGGTGGCGCCGTGGAAGGGGCAGCGGAATTTGTCGACTGATCCCGACTCGTCCCGAAGACATCGGCCACGATGTCGGCACGAATTAATGTAGCCTTTGATCTCGCCTGAGGGTGTCCGGGTGACGATTACACTGCGGTCGATGATCCAGTAGACGTGGTGATCACCCGGCTCCGGGATCTCCTCTTCACGACAGGCCATTTGCCAGACGCGGGGCCACATCTCTTCTTTTTCTTTGTTAAAGAACTCCTGACTAATGTATCGGTCGACTGACAGATCTTCGTCACCCATGTCAGGGTTATTCTGTATTCGCAGGTACTCGGGGACATCGACGGTTTCCAGATCAAGCAGATCCTGCCAGGTCGTGCCGACAAACCGGCCTCCGTCTCCCTGCTGTTTTTGTTCTGCGTTTGCCATGGTTAATCCTCGTTAACTTCGTCTGATCTAACGAAACGTGCGCTCAGCGCGCAAGAATATTTACGCCACTGATGCCCGGTGCACCGTACACGTGGGTGTAGCCGACTTTGGGCTCGTTCGGTACCTGCCGTGCACCGCCATCACCCCGCAGTTGCACGCAAATTTCGTGGACCTGTCGGAGTCCCGACGCGCCAACCGGTTCGCCATTGGCGAGGCAGCCACCATCGGTATTGACGGGCAATCGTCCGCCGATTTCAGTCACCCCGTCGGCCAGCCATTGTTCCTGCTCGCCGTGATCACAAAAGCCGTTTTCCGCCATGTGCATGATTTCTGCGCCGACCTCTGTGTCTTGAAGCTGGGCGACATCGATGTCTTCCGGCCCAACCCCTGCCAGTTCGAAGGCGGCGTGCGAGGCGGTAACCGTGGGTGAGTCTGCGACCTCTGGCGGTTGGGCAGGGCTGAAGACCTCAAAACTGCCGTAGTTTCTGGACCGCACCACCGCGGTTTTCAAATAGACCGGACGCGGATGAAACTCGTGAGCGATATCGGCACGGCAGACGATGAGTGCGCAGCCGCCCTCAGCCGGCGAACAAAACATATATTTGTTGAGCGGCTCACTGACCATCGGTGCGTTATCGATCTCCTCCCACGACAGCGCTGTCTGGCGCCAAGCAGTGGGGGTCAATGAGCCGTTGCGGAAGGCTTTTTCGGCCACCCGGAGTAGCGTCTCTCGAGAGATGCCATGGTCGTGCATGTAGCGCTGAATTTTCATGCCGAAATACTGGGTAGTCAGCATCAGGCCCGTCTCGCCATACCAGTCGTCTAGGCCCCAGTCGGCGGGTTGAGGGTTAAAAGCACCGCGGTCATGTTTGTCAAAGCCGACCACCAGGCCGACGTCGTATTGGCCACTTTTGATTGCCGAGTAGGCTGCGTTTAAAGAGCTACCTCCCGTGGCACAACCGTTTGCCACGTTGGTGAACTGCAGCCCGGTCAGGCCGAGTAAATTGACTAGGGAGTCGGCGTTGCCGCTGTCTTGGCTGCCGCCAAAAGCGAATTCCATGCGTTTAAAGTCGGTGCCCGCGTCAGCGAGCGCCTCCCGGACAGCGGCCGCTCCCTGTTCGAGGCCGGACATGGTGGGAGTTCTGCCAAAGGGGTGCATCCCCAGTCCAACAATTGCCACATCCATCAGTGCTGCTCCTCTGCCGCGCAGAATTGGAAGGTCAACAGGTCAGTGCCTTCCTCGTCTTTGCGCACCGTGATCATTTCCATCTTCATGGGCATGCCGATAGTGAGTTGCTCCGGCGTATTCTCACGCAGCCGGCTCTCCACTTTCAGGCCGCAAGCCAGCTCGACATAGCCTACCCCGTAGGGCGTGAAAGTCTCCGGTGTCTCATCGGTATGGTAGGGGGTTTTGGGCATGAACGACTGTATCGTCCAGGTCCACAGTGTGCCTTGGTTGCCAAGATCAGCAGGGGCCATGTTTTGTCCTGAGCAGGCGCGGCAGGCAGATTGGCTAGGAAACGCATGCTCTCCGCAGTCTAGGCAACGGCTACCGATCAGACTAGGCGCTTCGGCCGGCCAGCTGAACAGACCCTCATGGAGTGGTTTGGCGTTGGACATGGCGGTACCCCGAAATACTGTGCGAACCAGCTTTTGAGGGCGCCGCGAGGCTTCCCGGGCTGGCCGCTTTATAAAAATCAGTCTAGGATACTGCCGATAAAAAAAGCAAGCCGGTTTGTTTGCCATGAGCGCCACACTCACCATGTGGCCGCACACTTTGAGCCGCTCCTGTAAGCACAGAAAGAATCACGGGGAACAGCATGACAGCAAGGAAAGCGGGCGGCGCGTCGGGCGCGGTAACCGCCACACGGCGAGCCGGCGCCAAGTCCAGCCGACGGAGCGCTGCAGGACATGTCGGCGATGGCTGGCAAGCGGAAAAGAGCGCCCTGACCCGTCAGGCTATTCTCGAGGCTGCTGTTCGCTGTTTTGTCGAGCATGGCTACGCCAATACGACAACAGCGATGATCGCTGATGAAGCCAGCGTCTCCCGCGGCGCGATGATGCATCACTTCCCTTCTCGTTCGGCGGTGATGAACGCCGTCGTGGGCTACTTACATGTCAGAAGGTTAAACGAATACCGCGCGCTAATGACCGACATTGATTCTCCGGACCAGACGCTGACCCGCGCCGCGATTCGGGTGTCTGTGGAAAACGCCTGGAAGTACGTCAATCTGCCTTCATTTATCGCTTATCAGGAGCTCTTGGGTGCGGCTCGCACGGATCCGGTACTGGCCGAGGCCGTGGGTGAGGTGGAGCGAGATTTTGAACGGGAGTTCTTGAAGACGGTTCGCGCGGTCTTTCCGCACTGGAAGCAGGTGAAATCCCTGCAGGCGGCGCATGACCTGGTGCAATTTGTGATGCAGGGCATGGGCGTGGCACATCGCTCATCTAACCGTGAGCAGCGCGCCAAACGGGTGATCGAGACGGTGACGGATCACCTTGAGCGGATTTATCTGGCTGATACCAGTGACGAGGCAAGCTAAGTCAGCTCTGACATCGAGCGTTTTTGAGGGTGGGGGCTTAAGTGAATGTGGGTAGTGAGGGGGTAAGTATGGGAATGGTAGATGGCAAGATCTGCCTGGTGACTGGCGGCGCGTCTAACCCAGGGTTGGGCCATGCGATTGCGCACAAGCTGGCCAGCGAGGGTGCGACCGTCATCGTGACCGATGTCGATGGTGAGGGTGCAGCACGCACGGCAGCAGAAATTAAGGAAGCGGGCGGTCAAGCCCAGGCTTGGGAGCAGGACGTGACGGATGAGGCGATGTGGGACAGCACGATGGCCTACATTCGAGACGAGCATGGGCGATTGGACGCCCTCGTCAATAATGCGGGTATCGCGATATTGAAGACGTTACCCGAACTCAGTTTGGCCGATTACAACCGGCAAATGCTGGTCAACATGACCAGTGTTTTTCTGGGCACCCAGAAAGCAGTCGCCTTAATGCGCGAGACCGGTGTCAAAGGATCCATCATCAACATGTCATCCGTGGCGGCGCTCGTAGGCGTGCCCGCTTGCAGCGCTTACGCGGCAGCGAAAGGGGGTGTGATCGGTTTTACCAAGACCATTGCCGCCGAGACAGCATCTGAGGGTATTCGTTGCAATACGATTCACCCGGGGCTGATCGACACCAATATGCAGCGGCAGTCCTCGGTGGATAACCCCGAGGAGTACGTGAAGCTAAATGCGGCAGTGCCCATGGGATACATGGGGCCGCCGCACACTATTGCGGATGCGGCCCTGTTTTTGGTGTCTGATTTGTCTACTTATATGACGGGCGCCCAGATGGTGATCGATGGCGGCCTGATTAACCAATAACGCGGCGCGGAGCGATGCAATTGCGAGCGCAATAAGGGGAGTACAGAGGATGAGTGACCAGCATTTTGAAGACCAACAGGGCATTCGTGCTTTGCTGGAGCGATACTGCGAAGGAGTGAATCAGCGAGACGCGGCAGTGTGGGGATCCACTTGGGCGGAAGATGCCGTGTGGGAACTCCCGCACCTCGATATGGAAGGTCTTCAGGGCCGAGAAACCATTGTGGGGGCATGGCTTGAGGCCATGAAAATGTTTCCTTTCGTGAACATGATGGCAATGCCTGGCGTAATTTCCGTTGAGGGTGAGCGCGCCACCATGCGCAGCTATACCGATGAGGTGGCAGTGACGCAGGACGGCACCGAGCTACGGCCCCGGGGTCAGTACGACGATGAGTGTGTCAAGGTCGACGGTGAGTGGAAGTTCAGTCGCCGCGTCTTCAAGGTGTTGCACGGCGAGTAGTGCGGACCGGGCGTCTCAGACGCCCGGCAGTCCTGCGGTAGAACCGCCATCAATGACGATCTCTGAACCTGTCACAAATCGCGCCTCCTCAGAGGCGAGGTAAATCACCAGCGAGACAATTTCTTCCATGCTGCCCAGGCGGCCCATTGGAGCGATACCTTCCAACATGCCTCTTGCGGCAGCAGGGTCAGGCGCGCCATCGATAGCGCCTTGAATCAAAGGTGTTTCGATCACTCCGGGGTGGATCGAGTTGCAGCGAATGCCGGTTTTGGTTTTTGCCAAGTGCACGGCAGTCGATTTGGCCAGCAGCCGCAGCGCGCCTTTGGTAGTCGAGTAGGTGACATCCCCCGCCAATGCGAGCATGCCGTTAATCGAACTATTGAGGATGATCGACCCGCCGCTCCCATCAGGATTGGCCTTCATCAGTTCGATACTCGCTTTGATCGCGAGCATCATGCCGGTCAAATTAATGTCAACAAGGTTTTTCCAGGCATCAACTTCGACCGTTTCAATATCGCTATCGCCCGCATTCGTGCCGGCATTGGAGAATGTAACGTCCAACCGTCCGTGCTGGTCGCGGACGGCAGCCTTCACGGCCTCCCAGCCCTCCACGTCTTGTACCGCGTGTTGGATAAACGTCGCGCCGGTATCGCTGGCAATCTGATTACCGGCCTCGATGTTGTTACCGGTAAAGACGACTTTTGCACCTTCGCGGGTCATCCCCTGTACAGCCGCCCTGCCGATACCGTTGGTGCCGCCGGTGATGAGGGCAACTTTGTCCTGCAACCTGTTACTCACTGATGCTCTCCTTCGGCCTGACTCGCGGGGGATGATGACATGACACGCCTGCCAGCAAAGCTCTCTACCTTGGACAGGGGATTTCGCCCCAGTCAAGGCAGTGGTGACGCTCCGCTCGATAGTTTATGACGTTATTATTCTGATCCTGCAATGCTGACCAAGGTTAGGTAGGGCGCTGTAAAAAAGCAAGCACGCTTGACTTTTTCTTTGTCGAAACCTAGGTTGACGGCTGTGCGAAATCGTCGCAAAACCGAGCTTTTGCCTCGAGTCAGGCGAATCATTTGGGGGTCAGTATGAGTACAGTCAGCGTGATGGTCCGCATCCAGCTCAGCGCAGAGAGCGCGCCAGCTTATGCAGAAGCGGCCAAGGCGGTAGTGGCTGCAACGCGACAAGAGGACGGCTGCGAGTGGTATGGTATTGCGTCAGATGTGACTGACCCCTGCGTGGTCTGGATTTCTGAGCAGTGGGCCTCCCAGACTCATCTTGATGCGCATCTGAAGACGCCTCACGTGGCGGCCTTTTTGGAGGCGTGTGCTTCGCTCGAAATATTGGATATGGAAGTGCGTCGCTACGAGGTCAGCTCAGTGGGTGATCTGGTGATGCCAGAGTAGCGGTGGCGTAGGAGAAAAAAGATGACGGTGGACACCAAAATTCAATACAGCCGCATGGCAGGTCGCCTGATCGATCACGTGGCCAACGGCACAACGGATTGGGCGGAAGGCACTATGGAGGTGCCCTCCACTGAGTACACGGATGCTGAGCAGTGGCGGCGTGAGATGGATTGCATCTTCAAAAGTCTGCCGATTCTGGTAGGTGTGACTCAAGAGATCCCCAACCCCGGCGATTTCCGCAGTCTAGAGATCTTGGGTATCCCGCTGTTGATCACCCGGCAAGCAGATGGCTCGGCCAAAGTCCTGATGAATGTCTGTACCCACCGCGGTATGCAGCTCACCTCAGAACCCTGCGGCAATCAAAAATTGTTCAGCTGTCCCTACCATGGCTGGACCTTCAAGTCCGACGGCGCACTGCGTGCCATTGCCGATGCGCCGAAGTTTGGCGACGTATGTGAGGGTGCCCGGGATCTGGTGCAGTTCCCCTGCCACGAAGAGGGCGGATTGATCTTCGCGGTGCTCGATGCCGAGAGCGAAGTTGATATTCGCGCCTACCTCGGTGCCATGATGGACGATGTGGCGAAGAAGGGCATGGACCAGTGGACGTATGTCGGTCACCGCGTCATTCATGGGCCCAACTGGAAGGTTGCTTACGATGGCTATTTGGAGGGTTATCACTTCAAGGCTGCGCACCCCGAGACTATCGAACCCAGAACGTTTACCAACGTAATGGAGTACGACGCGCACGGGCCTCATCAGCTGGTCGGGTTTGCCGCAAAGAATGTGTTGGATCTGGGTGAGGTCGACCGGGACGAGCTCTGGCAGCATGAAACCAAGGGCTTTGATTTTATCCGGCTGTTTTTCCCGAATGTATCGATCTTTATCGCGCCGGAAATCACGCAGGTGGCGCAGATGATTCCGGGTCCTGGACCGATGGAAAACACGACTATTCTGCACTTTCTGCATCCTACTCCGCCTGAGAGCGAAGAGGACTCTGCCGCGCGCATCGAGATGGCGGACTGGCTGCGCAACGTGGTGCAGGAGGAGGACTACAACGTCGGCCTGAAGCTACAGCAGGGCTTAGAAACCGGGCTGATGAAGAGCGTGTTGTTTGGTCGCAATGAGCGAGGCAACCAGTATTTTCATCGCTGGGTGAAGTGGTACAGCGACGGCGACACCAGCGCCCCACAACCCGAGCTCTGAACACTTTAACCAATAAAAAGGGCCCTCACAGGGCCCTTTTTTGTTGCTTTGTTGAGTTACACGACGGCTGTCGCGCTAAACCCTCTTACAGCTTCAGCATTAACTTGCCTTCGTTGCCGCCGGTGAATAGCAAATTGTAGGTATCCAGACAGTTCTCGATGCCCTCATTGATGTGCTCGCGGAACTTGATCTTGTCATCCTTGACCCATTCACTGAGGGCCGCTTGTCCCTCCTCGATTCTGTGGTAATGGTCGCTGACCAAATAGCCTTTGACTGTGATGGTCCGCGCCAGAATCTGCCAGTAGTTGTAGGGTCCGGGCACGGGTTCCGTGGCGTTGTAGGTGCTAATGGTGCCGCAGAACAGGAGCGTGGAGTCTTTGTTCATGTTGAGTAGCGCCGCGTCAAGAATTTCGCCCCCCACATTGTCGAAGTAAAAATCGACGCCTTCGGGGCAGGCGGTGCGGATCGCAGCTTCCATGTTGCCCGCAGTGCGGTAGTTGATGCAGTCGTCAAAGCCCAGCTCGTCGACGACCCACTGGCACTTCTCCTCGGTGCCGGCGATGCCCACGACTCGCAAGCCCATGAGTTTTGCAATCTGTCCGCCCACAGATCCCACGGCTCCCGCGGCCGCGCTCATTAACATAGTCTGTCCGGCCTGTGCCTGACCCACATCCGCGATCGCGAAGTAGGGTGTTAGCCCGACGGCACCGAGAATGTTGACGTAATAGTGGAGCGGAAAAGGATTGTCGTCGGGTACCTTGGTGCAGAACTCAACGGGGATGGTGCTGTGGGTCTCCCATCCACCGAGGCCAAAGACATAGTCACCGGCTTTGATGTTGTCGCTGCCGCTCTCCAACACCTCGCCAACCACCGTGGCCCGCACTGGATCGCCAATCGGGATGGGCGGTAAATAATTGGGGATGTCAGACATCCAGCCCCGAATCGCTGGGTCCAGGGAGATGTAGTGGTTTTTCACTAGGAGCATGCCCGGCCCGGTCTCCGGGATCGGCGCATCCTGAAGAATCACCTCGGATGAGTCTGGCATCCCCTCGGGGCGCTTTGCCAAAATCCATTGTTGTTTAGTACCGTGGCTCATGCTGTCCTCAATGGGGAAAAGTGGTGGAGCCGAGAGCCTAGCGAGGGCGCTAAAAATAAGCAAGCAAGATGGTTTTTTTCAGAAAACGCGGTGCTACCATCTCGGTCCCGAGGCAAATTGCCCCCGAAGCAACTCACCGCACTGGAGACTGATGTGACGGATTTTCATCCTGCCTTCGCTGACGCCGAGCTGACAAACAACGACAGCCGCGCTGTGACCATCAACGGTAGCAAGGTGCTGGTCTGTCGCGCAGCGGGAGAGCTCTACGCAGTGGAAAATCGGTGCACGCATCAGGAGGCTGAGCTCGAGGGCGGGCGCATCCGCGGTTGTTTCATTTCTTGCCCATTACATGGCGTCCGTTTTGATCTGCGTGATGGCACCCCCATGGGGCAGCTGACGCGAGAGGCATTGCCCACCTATGCAGTGCGGGTTGTCGACGGCATGATCGAGGTTGCTGTCCCATGAGTCGCGCAGTCGTACTGGCGAGGCACCCCGAGGGTGCGGTGACGGAGCAGGATTTTGCCGTTGTCGAGGTTGCCGATAGCGACCTGCCCGGGGGCTTTTTTCGGACCCGCAATAGAGTGATCTCGCTGGACGCGGGGTTCCGGCAATGGATGACTGAAGGCGCGGGTGATAACTATCTGACCGGTATGCAAATCGGTGATCCGGTGCAAAGTATCGTGCTGGGAGAAGTGATTGAGTCTGATCACCCGGACTACCCATTGGGCACTATGGTCAGTGCACGCACGGCATGGGAAGAGCAGAGCGTCTTGGATGGCAGCGATCTCTGCTCGCCTTTAGAGGTGGCCAACGACGTCCCACTCCACCAATACATGGGGATTCTGGGTCCCACAGGGATGACGGCTTGGATCGGACTATTTGAGATCGGTCAACCGAAACCTGGTGAGACCGTGGTGGTGAGTGCCGCAGGCGGGGCGGTAGGGACCGTGGTCGGGCAGTTGGCGAAAGCGGAGGGGTGTCGGGTAATCGGCTTAACCAGTACCCGTGACAAAGCCGATTGGCTGCAGGGCGATGTGGGTTATGACGCGGTGATAGACCGGGAAACCCAGCCTGATCTTGGTGGCGCCCTGCGAGAGGCTTGCCCCGACGGCGTCGATATCTTTTTTGATAATGTGGGCGGCGAGGCCCTCGATACAGTCATGAGTCAACTGCGCGAGCAGGCGAGACTGGTGCTATGCGGTGCTATCTCGCAATACGAATCAGCGGTGCAGCCGCTGCATAACAGTTGGGAACTGATTACCAAACGTGCGCGCATGGAAGGCTTCATGTTCTCTGACTATTTTGAATCTTTTCCCAAGATCGCCGGGGATCTCCAGGGCCGGCTTCAGCGCGGCGCACTGAAGAGCTTTGATGCCGTTTACGAGGGTATTGACGCCACGCCCCGAGCGTTCTGCGACATGATGCATGGCGCTTCACGCGGGAAGTGCCTTGTGACACTGGACTGAACCATGCCGACACAACTGAATCAGGTACCCGAAGCGCTCCAAAGTGATTTCGACATTGTCGGGGACAGTGGGTTTTTCGCGGATCCTCAGCAGCTGTTTTTGGACTCACTGGTTAAAGACCCTCGGGACATCGTTTACACCCCCCATAATGGCGGCCATTGGCTGATCACGTCCCATGAACTGGCTCGGGAAGTCCTCAGCAATGCCGAATTGTTTGGCTCTTTTCCGATCGGCATCCCCGCCAACATGGAGCAGCGGCCGCGACTGATCCCGTTGGAAAGTGACGCGAAGGAGCACCGGCGTTACCGCCGCCTGCTACTTCCCATTTTTGAGCCCACGGCCGTGGCGCGCCTGCAGACAGGAGCCCAGGCGCTCGCCGCTGAGGTGCTGGATGAGGTGCTGCCGACCGGCGAGTTCGATTTTTTGTGGAAGGCCGCGAAACCCATATCAATGGGACTGTTTGTTCGCCAGCTGGGATTGGAGCCCGAGCGGCTCGATGAATTTTATGCCTGGGAGACCGGCTTTTACCGCGCGCCCACGATGGAAGAGCGCATCGCCTGTGGGGAGAAAATCGGTGGTTATCTCTTTGAGGTGGTGACGCAACATGTGGATAACCCGAAGGACGACATTGTCGACATGCTGCTCAATGTTGATGTGGAGGGAGAAAAGCTCTCTCTGGAGGAGGTGCATGCGATCTGCTACCTGCTGTTCCTCGCCAGTATCGACACGGTGGCCACCATGCTCAGTTTTATTATTCGCCATCTGGCGAGGGATTCAGCGCTGTTTGACAGCCTTAAGGCGGATCGCAGCAAGATTGCCGATTCGGTCGACGAGTTCCTGCGCATGCACGCTTTTATCAATCTGAATCGCATCTGTGAGCAGGACACGGAGTTTCACGGTGTTCAGTTTCGCGCCGGTGACAACATTGTGATTCCGAGCTTTGTCACCGATCGTGATGAGCGAACGTTTGCCGACCCCGATACGTTTAATCCGGATCGCAGCAAGAAAGAACGCAACCAGCATCATGCTTTTGGGGCCGGCGCACACAAGTGTATTGGCCTGCATGTGGCCAAGATGGAGGTTCGTGTGGTGATGGAGGCCTTTTTCGAGCGCGTCGCATCGCTTGAGCTCGTTTCAGAGGAGGCCGTCACTGGGCACGGTGGCACGACCATGGGTCTCGACACGATCCCTATCAAGGTGACGCTAGGCTAGTGAAGCTGGCGTCGCGTCTACAGCGCGACGATGGTCTTGCCGAAGTTCTCGCCGGCAAATAGATCTGCGAAGGCCTTGCCTACATTTTCGATCCCTTCGAGGCGATGCTCAGGGGACTGAATGACACCATCGCGCAACCACTGGGAGAGTTGCTCTCGGGCTTCATCGTAGCGATCGTGCCGGAAGTGGGTCATGAATCCCTCAACCGAGAGCTCTTTGGTGATGAGTTCAAACAGGTTGTTGGGTCCGTGAGGGGTCACACCGTAGCCCGAGATCGCGCCGCACAGCACCAGTCGACCGCGATGATTCATATTGCTGATCACCGCTTCCAGAGTCTGCCCGCCGACATTGTCGAAGAACACATCCACTCCGTCGGGGCAGGCCTCGCCAATGGCCTCTGTCAGCGGTGTATCTCCTGAACGCACGACGGCTGCGTCGTAGCCCAATGTGTTGCATAGCCAGTCGGCCTTGATTTGTGAGCCCACGATGCCCACCACCCGCGCCCCAGAGAGTTTGGCGATCTGGCCGGCAATGGTGCCCACTGCGCCGCCTGCGCCACTGATCAAGACGCAATCCTCGGCGGTGGGTTTGGCAATGTCGGTCATACCAAAGTAGGCCGACATACCGGTGTCGCCCAAGACGCCCATGTAGGCACTGGGGTTGAACTCGAGCTCAGTGGGGAGTCTGGCAATGAAATCACTGCCGTCGCTCAGGCTGTGGGTCTGCCAGGCAAATCGAGCCATCAGCTTGTCGCCAATCGCATAGTCGGGATGTTTTGATTCCAGCACTTCGGCGAGCACTAAGCCCATCACGGGCTCGTCTAACCCCATGGCGGGTAACACTTCGTCACCCGAGTCCTCATTCATCCAGTTGCGAAATCCAGCATCCAGCGAAACGAAGGTGTTGCGCGTAAGGAACCACCCCTCTGTGACCTCCGGTAGCGGCGCCTCACGGACGGCAAAGTCGGCCTCGACGGGGTTCCCCTGTGGCCTTCTAGCCAGCACGACGGAGTGCATCATTTCGGAGTCCTGTTTATTCACGTTGTGTTGAAGGAGAGTGTCTGATCAGGCATAAAAAAGCCACCCGAGGGTGGCTTTTGTGTGTACGAGGATTAGCTCAGAATTCATAGCCGATCGTGATGCCGAACTGCTGACGGGGCGCGAGTTCTGCCCAAGTAAATGAGCCAGTCGTGTATCGACGTTGGACTCGATTACCGTCTTCCAGCACATCGGTGCCATACACAATCACCTTGAAGGTACCCACGTCGGTATCTCGCAAGTAGGTTGCCGAGATATCTAGACTTTCCCAGCTGTCGATGGTGATTTTGGGGAAAGTCGCTGGGTCATAGATGGCCCAGGGGGTTTGCGTATACACATCATCCTGGTAGCTGTAGTTCAACGTAAAGATGAGATCGCCGCCGAAAGCCCGGGAAACGTGCTCTGCCCCAAGGCTCCAAGTTAGCTCCGGCGCATAAAGTAGTTCAGCGCGGCCGGAGATGTCTTCCCCGTTGTAGTCGTAGGTATCGTAGCTGGCGTCCAGCGTACCCAGAGCCGCTCTTAAAGTCAGCGCACTGGTGGGCATCCAGATACCTTCTACCTCAATACCATCCATGCTGGTTTCGCCGACGTTCTTAATGAACGAACAGGTGATGCCCGCGGCGTCCTCCGCTGCTCCGCCCTTGCCACACTCGGGGAAGCTTGCTGGGGTAATCACTGGCAACTGCATATCGTTATATTCGGCAGTGTAGTAAGTCAGGTTGAGCTGGGTATTCTCGGTGGGGTTGGAGCGCAGCCCGATCTCGATGCTGTCGACCTCCTCCGACTCATAGGGCTCTACCTCAGCCGGTGTTGTACCGCGGTTAAAGAAACCGCCGCTGCGGAAGCCGGTCGAATAAGACGCATAAGCCATACCCTTGGAAAAGTTACGCTGAATCACAGCGCGGTAAGTCAGGTTGTCATCCGAAAACTCTGGCGTGGCTGCCATTTGCAGCGCGCTGGGATCGGTGTTCCCTGCAATGCGATCGGCGTCGCCGACGACTGGTGGCCAAGAATAAGACTCCATGTTCTTGTCTTCCTCGGTGTAGCGCGCCCCAAGGGTCATGGACCAGTTGTCGTTGAAGTTGTACGTCAGTTCACCGTAGAAAGCCTGTGCTTCAGCTTCGTGCGTCACGGTGAAAGGCTGAATGGGCCCCGACGTAATAAACGAATCCGCTTCAAGATAGTAGAAGCCGGCGACGTAGTTCAAAGGCCCGTCGGAATCAGAACTGACCTGAATTTCATGCGAGGTTTGCTTGAAATCCTGGTCGCGGTTTACGGGGAAGAATACCGTAGCAGAGCCCCATGAGGATTCATGAACCTCCTCCTCGTAGTCCATGATGCCCATGGTGTACTTGAACTGATGTCCCGCCCAATTGTGAGTCAATTGCAACGTGGAGTTGTCGCCCCACATATACGCTTCCAGCGGGTTGAGCTGAGGAGAGGTTTTGTAGTCGTTTGACTGTGAGGCAAGATAGCCAGTCAGTGGCTCCGGGAAGGGACCCACCATCAGGTTGTCGGGGGCGATGGTGTCGTGGTCATAGTCATCGTAAGTGAAGGTGACCGACGTGTCCTCGGTGAAGTCGTATCGGATTGTCGCAGACACTGTGGTGGAGTCGCGGAACTCCCGACGGCCGTTCAGTGTGGTGTTGTAGACGTGAGAATCAGATTGGATATTTTTGAACGCGAGCTTGATGCCGCCGTTCGTGCCCAGTGGCATATTCAGCACGCCTTTGACGTCCGTCATATCCTGATCACCAAAGGTGCCCTGTAACTTCACGCCCCACTCACCTGTGGGCTTGCTACGCATGACATTGATGACGCCGCCGATGGTGTTGCGACCAAACAGGGTGCCTTGAGGTCCGCGCAGTACTTCTACAGATTCGACGTCGAACAGGTCGAAGACGGCGCCGGAGTTGCTCGCCATGAACACTCCATCGACGGCCACGCCTACCGTGGGCTCAAGCGACTTTTCAATATCGTCAAAGCCGATACCCCGGATGGTGGCGCTGAGCGACTCGGAGCCAATGTAGGTCTGGTGCAGCTCGACGTTTGGCACCATCTTGTCGATATCGGTGGTGCGCTGGATGGAGCCTCTCTCCAGCTGATTTGGCGTCAATGCCGTGACCGCTACCGGCACATCCTGAAGCGACTCCTGTCTTTTTCGCGCGGTGACCACAACTTCTTCAATCAAGCTGTCTTGTGCTTGCACAGGTGTTGCGAGTGGAAGTGAACCTACTGTACCCAGCGAAGTGGCTGCGATCGCGATCGCGATAGGGGACATTCTCAGGGAATGCTGTCTCATGGCATGACTCCAAAAATAAAAATGCTATTGGTTTTATATCGGCCAGAATGGCCGTGACGGGAGAGGGTACACAAGACAGAACCGGAAGCAAACAAATGTGTTTGTTTTTTTATGCAATCTGTCGCAAGCGGGTGAAAAATGGCGAGGCAGGCGGCATCAGATGCCGGGCAATATTACGCAGTGCTTCAAGAACGGCTATCGGACCGCCTTGAGAGTGCGCCAACTAGCCCCCGCTGGGCGCGCGCTAGGTTAACCAGAGGATCGTGCTCGGGTATTCAGGGTTCGCAACGTTGCCGGCTTACTGCTTTGGGTTTTGCTCGAAGTTGGCGGTGCCTGAATCCGGCGGTAACCAGTCACGCGCGGTGCTGGTCCAGCAGGTGGTGTCTACCGAGAGCCAGCTGGTGTCTTCCATTCCGCCCGCTTTGATAAACATCTGGCCTGGTAGCTCATCCACAAAGGTAAACATTTGGCTACCGCAATTAGGACAGAATCCACGATTCACGTGCGAGCCCTCAAAGCCCAGTGAAGCAAAGGTTTTATAGTCGCCTTCGATGTTGACGGCATCTTGCGGGAACATAATGACGGTCGCCTTACCAGAGCCGGTCACACGTTGGCAGTCTTTGCAGTGGCAATGGAGGCCCAACCCCACTTGTGTTTCGTCAAACTCGTACTGCACGTTGCCGCATAAACAATGGCCTTTTTGCATGGTGAAGTCCTCTAGCCCGCTCTGTGATCGCTGACTGTATCAGCCCGGGGCCATGGGAAACATCCTTGGCCGCATTATCGATTTTTCGCAGTTGGCGGGTCTTTTAGCCGCACGGATGTTGTTATGGAGGTCGTATGGCGCAGGCCTCTGTGGAGGCCCACGTTTAGCGTACGATGCCGGCAAGCCTTTTGATCGCCGCGTAGCGTGTCGCCCAGATTTGTTGGCTCAACCTAGCCTGCGGCGCAAACAGTTCAGAGGCGTGGTATGCCCCGGTCCAGAGATGGAACTCGACAGGCACACCGGCACCTGAGAGCCGCTGTGCCAGGACAATATCCTCGTCACGAAACAAATCCAGATCGCCCACGTCGATGTAAGTTGGCGGCAGTCCCGACAGATCTTCAGCGCGGGCGGGCGCCGCATAGCTGTCAGGCTCGGTGTCACCCAGATACCAGCCCCAGGCTTCGATGGAGCCGGCGCGATCCCAGATACCAAGATCAACCACCTCGTGCGAAGAGCTCGTTTCATGACGGTCGTCGATCATCGGGTAGATAGGCAAGAGATAGTTCAGTTTCGGACCGCCGCGGTCGCGCAGCATCAGTGCCACGGCCAGTGCCAAGCCGCCGCCAGCAGAAGCACCCATCAGTCCAATGTTGTGCGTGTCCATGCCCAGTTCGGCGGCCTGTTCAAAAACCCAACAGACACCTGCATAGCAGTCTTCCGGTGCGGCAGGGTAGGGGTGCTCCGGGGCTTTACGATAGTCAATGGAGGCGATCGGCATATCCAGCGCTGTGGCTGCCTCGCGCATATTCTCGTCCTGACTGTCTAGGTCTCCCATTATCATGCCACCGCCATGAATGTAGATGAGTCCCGGTCCCTTTGCCGGAGCCGACTTGGGTCGATAAAGGCGCAGTGTCAAATCGCCAACGGGGCCGGCGTAGGTGTGTTCAGTGACGTCAAGATGGGGAAAGTCGGCTTTGGGGAAGGCAGCCCGAGACGCGGACATGGCAGCGCGTCTTGCGACGATGTCCGGTATGCCGTTCAGGCCGCCGGGTAGCGCCTCCCAGAGAGCCTCCAGTGGTCCCTTACTTTCTTTATCAATACGATCCCACAGTGACATCGACATCTGCTCCTTATCCTTGTGATGCGGTGAGCTAGTTTAACGGCTGAGCAAAAAAAAGGGCGCACTGTGTGCGCCCTCTCCGGCCGAGTCGAACTTAATCCCAGCTCAATGCCCCGCCTGTCTGATACTCAATCACACGGGTCTCAAAGAAATTTTTCTCTTTGCGCAGGTCCATAATTTCAGACATCCAGGGGAAGGGGTTTGTCGCGCCCGGGAACTGCTCTGACAGTCCGAGCTGAGTCAAACGTCGATTG